>Ga0105240_10002910_pt1 | contig 27009 bp, 26 predicted proteins | sample KBSC54metaG_FD_80426 | JGI IMG/M metagenome (GOLD analysis project Ga0105240, IMG submission 80426) | Corn rhizosphere microbial communities from Kellogg Biological Station, Michigan, USA - KBS C5-4 metaG | ecosystem: Host-associated > Plants > Roots > Rhizosphere > Soil | place: Michigan, USA... | reverse complement strand
TGGTGGCTCGCATCGGCTTCTCCGCGACGACTAGTCGTGAATCCCGTCAGGGCCGGAAGGCAGCAGCGGCAGCGGCGATGTCGGGTGCCGGAGCCAGAGCTGGTGCGAGCCGCCTCCCAATGATGTGCGCGACCAGGGCCGGCTCTTGTAAAGTCCGTTCATGAGCTACACCGCGCTGGCGCGTAAATGGCGCCCCAAAAACTTTACCGAGCTGGTCGGCCAAGAGCACGTTCGCCGCGCTCTAGTCAATGCCCTCGAGACCGGTCGCGTCCATCACGCCTTCCTGTTCACTGGAACGCGCGGCGTTGGGAAGACCACCATCGCCCGCATTTTTGCGAAGTGTTTGAACTGCGAAACGGGCGTGACGCCCCAGCCTTGCGGTGTGTGTGCGAGCTGTGTGGAGATTGACAGCGGACGCTTCGTGGACCTCATCGAAGTCGACGCGGCGTCACGCACGAAAGTCGACGATACGCGGGAGCTGCTCGACAACGTGCAGTACGCGCCGACCCGTGGACGTTACAAGGTGTACCTCATCGACGAGGTGCACATGCTCTCGACTCATTCCTTCAATGCGCTGCTGAAGACGCTCGAAGAGCCTCCACCGCACGTGAAGTTTCTGCTCGCCACGACCGACCCGCAGAAACTCCCGGTAACAGTTCTTTCGCGCTGCTTACAGTTCAATCTGAAGCGTATGCCCGTGGGGCAGATCGCCGAGCACATGAAAGCCTTGCTGGAGAAGGAGAATGTGCCCTACGAGCCAGCGGGTTTGCGCTTGGTGGCTCAGGCGGCGGATGGCAGCATGCGTGACGGGCTTTCGCTCCTCGACCAGCTCATCGCCTTCGGAGGCGGGAAGGCAGGCGAGGAGGAGGCGCGGGCCATGCTCGGCACCATCTCCCGCGATCACGTCGAGCGCTTGGCGGAGTTGCTCGCCTCGATGGATGTTCAGGAGCTCGTCCGCTGTGCGCGCTCGCTCGAGGAGTTCGCTCCCGATTACGCGCAGGTGCTCGAAGAGCTCTCGGGACTGCTCGTGCGGGTCGCCATGAAGCAGACCGTCAGCGACTTCGAAGGTGATGATCTGTATGCCCCGGAGCTGCTCGAGCGTCTGGCGAAGGCGTTCTCGCCCGAGGACATCCAGCTCTACTACCAGACTGCGATCACCGGCAGACGCGATCTGGCATTGGCGCCTGATCCGCGCACCGGGTTCGAGATGACGTTGCTGCGAATGATCGCCTTCCGTCCGGCGACCGATACCGGCGTCGCGCGAAGCGCTGGCACCCCCACTGGGAGCGCGGCGACGGCCGGGCGAGGTGGCGCGGGTGGGACCGCAGGATCGGTGGCGAATTTCGGAGCGCAGGGCAATTCGGCAGCGGGTGCGGCTGGCGCACGCGCGGCTGCCGCGGCTGGCCCCCTCGGCGGAGCCGGAGGACTGCCCCCCGGTGGCGCAGGCGGAGCCGCGGCGGCACGGGCTGCAGCCCAGGCGGGCCTGCCTGGCGGGGCAAGCGGACGAGGCAGTGGTGTTCAGGGCTCGATCCCAGGGGCGTCCACGGCGCGGCCGGGCGGCCCGGCAGTGGCAGTGAGCGGGCCTGCCGTTGGCGATTCGCCGGCTGTCGGCGCAAGCCGCAACGGCGTGAGTCCATCAGGAGCACTCGATGGCTCCAGCGCCGCTCCAGACGGCTCTTGGGGCGCCATGCTCAACCAGCTGGACCTGCAGGGTGCCGCTCGTCAGCTGGCGAGTCACTGTGTGCTCGTGGGCCGGCAGGGAGGTGTGGTGCGCCTCGCCATCGACCCTCGTGTTAAATTTGTTCGTACGCCTTCCCAGGAGGAAAAGCTGGCGCAGGCGCTATCGCGGTACTACGGCGAGACGGTGCGCCTGGAGTTCACGGCGGCAGCGCCCGAATTGGAAACGCCCGCGCAAGCGGAGCAGCGAGCGTCCCAGCAGGAGTTGGACGCCGCGAAGCAATCCTTCGAGGCCGATCCCGGTGTCCAGGGGTTGCGCGAGCGCTTCGGCGCTACGCTGCTGCCGGATACCGTGCGGCCACTGAAGTAAATTCATCCTTTATTGCAAGATCAGCCAGGAGCCCATCCTTTCATGCGCGGCAATATCAACAACTTGATGAAACAGGCCCAGGCCATGCAGGCCAACATGCAGAAGGCCCAGGCGGAAATAGCCCTGATTGAAGTCATCGGCGAGTCGGGTGGCGGGATGGTGAAGATCACCATGACCGGCAAGCACGAGGTGAAGCGCGTCCAGATCGAGCCGTCCGTATCCGGCGAGGATCGGGAGATGCTCGAGGACTTGATTGCGGCCGCGATCAACGATGCGGTACACAAGGTCGAGGCGCGGACTCAGGAGAAAATGGCGTCTCTGACAGCCGGCTTGCAACTCCCCCCGGGAATGAAACTGCCGTTCTGACGATCCGCACCGGGCGGCTCCTCTCTTGAAACACTCAGCTCGACTGACTCAGCTGATCGAAGCGCTACGCACGCTCCCTGGCGTAGGGCCCAAAACCGCGCAGCGCATGGCCTTTCACCTCCTTCAGGAGGGAAGGTCTGGCGCACGCGTCCTGTCGGGCGCCATCGATGCCGCATTGCAGTCCGTGGTGCGCTGTCGGCGTTGCCGGATGCTGACCGAAGATGAGCTGTGCTCGACCTGTGCCTCTTCGCAGCGGGACTCCTCGTTGCTTTGCATCGTGGAGTCGCCGGCCGACGTGGTCGCGATCGAGTCGTCCGGCAGTTATCGCGGCCGCTACTTCGTCCTCATGGGGCATCTATCGCCGTTGGACGGTATCGGCCCGGAGCAGTTGGGTGTGCGTGAGCTCGAAGCGATACTCAACGAAGGCTCGGTCCGCGAAGTCATTCTCGCCACCAACCCAACCGTCGAAGGTGAGGCCACCGCGCATTTTCTCGGCGAGCTGGCCACGAAGCGTGGCATTCGCGCGAGCCGCATCGCGCACGGCGTGCCGATCGGCGGAGAGTTGGAGTACGTCGATGGCGGAACGCTCGCGCATGCCCTGACCGGTCGTCAGTCGGTGACCTGACTAGCGCCGTCTCTCCGGTCCCCGCGCCGCACGCAACTCTTCATAAAGCCGGCGCAGCCGCCGGTAACTCTCATACCGCCGCTCATCCATTGCGCCACTTTCCACCGCGCTCCTGACGGCGCACCCCGGCTCGCGCATGTGCCGGCAGTCGGCGAACCGACACCCCGGGGCGAGCCGCTCGATCTCGAGGAAACCCAGGCTGCGCTCATCGAGCCGATCGACCGCCGGGGCGAAATCACGCACTCCCGGTGAATCTATCAGGTGACCGCCGCGGGGCAGGTTGAACATCCGCGAGGCTGTGGTGGTATGTCGGCCTTCCTCCTCACGCACCAACGCACCCGTTTCGACCTCGGCTGTTGGAATGAGCCATTTCACGATGGAGGATTTACCAACACCCGACTGTCCGACGAGCGCCGCAGTCTGTCCGGCGCACGCATCGAGCAGGGCGTCCATCCCTGCTTTGCCGCGCACCGAGCAGTCGATCCATGAATAGCCGGCCTGCACGAACACCTCCAGCTGCGCTCGCAACTGCGGGTCGATTCCCAGTTCCGTCTTGTTGACGACCAGTATCCCTGCGATCCCACCCGAGGCCGCCGCGGCCAGGTAGCGATCGACGACGAACAGATCGGGCATCGGCACGGGCGCAAGCACCACCAGTAAACGGCTCAGATTTGCAACCACCGCCTCAGTCTGCCCACGGAGATTGGATCGGTGGAGCGCCGTACTGCGTGGAATCACTTCCAGGACATGGACCTCCTGGCTCGGGTCGATACGGCAGCGCACGTTGTCCCCACAGACTACGGACAGCCCACGCCCGAACGGGCGTGCCCGCAACTCGTGGCCGGAGGCGTCCCGCACGAGCAGATGCCGGCCGAAAGTGGCCGTGACGCGAGCTGCAAAGGTGTCATTCATCGAAAGGCGGCCGGTGGAGGTGGCCGTCCGGGTGGCCGGCCTCTGGTAGACTTGCACGAGACCCTATCACGCGACCCATTTACATGCCCAGCGCCGACCATCTGATCTGGATCGACCTCGAAATGACCGGTCTCAAGCCCGACTCGGATGTCATTATCGAGATCGCCACCGTGGTGACTGACAAGGAGCTCAATGTGGTCGCCGAGGGTCCGGTTATCGCGATCCATCAGCCGGAGGAGGTGCTCGCCGGCATGGATGACTGGAACCAGAAGCAACATGGGTCGTCCGGATTGCTCACCCGGGTTCGGGCCAGCAAGATAACCACAGCGGAAGCCGAGGCGCGTACGCTGGAGTTTCTCACGCCTCTCGTGGCGTCGAACAGCTCACCGATCTGTGGCAACAGTATCTGCCAGGATCGGCGTTTCCTGGCGCGATACATGCCCAAGCTGGAACGCTTCTTCCATTATCGGAACCTGGATGTCAGCACACTCAAGGAGCTGGCGCGCCGCTGGGCTCCGGGTGTGGTGGAAGGTTTCACGAAGCAGGGCACCCATCTTGCCCACGCGGACATCATGGAATCGATCCGGGAGCTGCAGCACTACCGTGCACGGTTGTTTGCGCCGGCCTTTTCCGGGAAAAAGTAAGCCCGCGCGGAACGCCGGCGCCGGGCTCACCTTTCTGCCAGGCGTGTTCTAACTCTGGGCGAGAAACAACCAGGTCTCGACCACCGTATCGGGGTTGAGTGACATGCTCTCGATACCCTGCTCGAGGAGCCAGCGCGCCAGGTCCGGATGATCGGATGGGCCCTGGCCGCAGATGCCAATGTACTTGCCTTTCTTCTTGCAGGCGGTGATCGCCAGCGAGAGCAACTTTTTCACCGCCGGATCGCGCTCATCGAAGAGCTTCGCAACAATCGACGAGTCCCGGTCCAGACCCAGCGTGAGCTGTGTCATGTCGTTCGAGCCGATCGACATGCCATCGAAGTATTCGAGGTACTCATCGGCGAGCAGCGCATTCGTCGGCAGCTCGCACATCATGATGACCTTCAGGTCGTTCACGCCCCGGCGCAAGCCGTTCTGAGCCAGCAGATCTACCACCTGGCTGGCCTCTTTCAGAGTGCGAACGAATGGCACCATGATCTGCACGTTGGTGAGGCCCATGGATTCGCGGACTTTCTTCAAGGCGCGGCATTCGAGCTCGAAGCACGGCCGGAAAGTCTCATCGACATATCGTGATGCACCGCGGAACCCGAGCATCGGGTTCTCTTCTTCCGGCTCATAGCGGCTGCCGCCGATGAGGTTCGCGTACTCGTTCGACTTGAAATCCGACAGTCGTACGATGACGGGTTCCGGCGCGAATGCGGCTGCGATCTGCGCGATGCCTTCGGCGAGCTTGTCGACGTAGAACTCGACGGGGTCGGAATAGCCGCCTATCTGCTGGCGGATCTGATCCTTGAGCTCGCCGTCGAGACGATCGAACTCCAGCAGCGCGCGCGGGTGCACGCCGATCATCCGATTGATGATGAATTCGAGCCGAGCCAGGCCGACGCCCCGATGGGGAATGCCGGCAAAATCGAACGCCCTGTCGGGGTTGCCCACATTCATCATGATTTTCACAGGGATCCTGGGCAGCGAGTCGAGCTCGATCTGCTTGCGCTCGTACTCGAGGAGTCCCTCGTAGACATATCCCGTGTCACCTTCGGCGCACGAGATCGTGACCTCCTGACCCTCCCGGATGGTCTGCGTAGCATCCCCACAACCAACAACGGCCGCAATCCCGAGCTCGCGCGCGATGATCGCCGCGTGACAGGTGCGTCCACCGCGATTCGTGACGATCGCGGCGGCGCGCTTCATGACCGGCTCCCAGTCAGGATCGGTCATGTCGGCTACCAGGACATCCCCGGCCTGCACTCGCGCCATCTCCTTCACGTTACGGATGACTCGCGCCGGACCGGAACCGATACGCTGGCCAATGCTGCGCCCGGAGGCGATCACGCGGGAGCGTGTTGATTTCAACGTGAAGCGTTGGATGCTGCGCCCGGCGCGGCTCTGTACCGTCTCCGGACGTGCCTGGAGAATGTAGATCTTGCCGGTAGAGCCGTCTTTGCCCCATTCGATATCCATGGGCTTCTGGTAATGCTCTTCGATGATGAGCGCCTGGCGCGCCAGGGCCATGATGTCCTCATCGGTGAGACAAAAACGAGCGCGGTCCGCTTTGGGAACTTCGACCGTGGTTACGCGCTCGGCCGAGCCCGCGGGCGCATAGACCATCTTGATCGCTTTGCCACCGAGATTGCGGCGCAGTATCGGCTGTTTGCCGGCGCGCAATGTGGGCTTATAGACATAGAACTCATCGGGATTCACGGCGCCTTGTACGACCGTTTCTCCCAACCCGTAGGAAGCGGTGATGAATACAACATCGCGGAATCCGGAGTCGGTATCGAGCGTGAACATGACACCGCTCTCACCGAGATCGCTGCGGACCATGTGTTGCACGCCCGCCGACAGGGCTACGGCGTTGTGGTCGAAATTGTGGTGGACGCGATAGGAGATGGCGCGGTCGTTGAACAGCGAGGCAAATACCTCGTGCATCGCCTTCAACACCGCCGCCTCGCCGCGAACATTCAGGAAAGTCTCCTGCTGTCCGGCAAAGGAGGCTTCCGGCAGATCCTCGGCGGTCGCGGACGAGCGCACCGCAACGGCGATCTCCTGGCCAGCGCTCATTTTGCGTAGCTCAGCCATTACCGCGCTCTCGATCTGCGGAGGAAAGGGCGTCGCCAGGATCCAGCCGCGGATGCGCGCACCGGTAGCTGCGAGTTTTTCAACATCATCCACGTCGAGGCTGGCGAGCTCCGCGCGAATGCGCTCATCGAGGCCGCCTTGACGGAGGAATTCGCGATAGGCATGCGCGGTGGTGGCGAAGCCGCCCGGCACCTGCACGCCGAGCGCGGCGAGTGAGCCGATCATCTCGCCCAGGGAGGCATTTTTGCCCCCGACGGTCTCCACATCGTGCATTCCAAGGCGCTCAAACGGAATAACGTAGGCGTTCAATGGGGGTCCTCTGGGTCAACTTGATGCTCTACCGCTTACGAGCTCGAGCGACATGACACTTGCTACCGTCCGCGGGCGGTGAAACACTGCGGGCTAACGAACCTGTCAAGGACACTCGCGCCGTGAGTCGTCGAACCGCATTCTTTGTATCGGACCAGACGGGGGTGACCGCGGAAACTCTGGGCCACAGCCTCATGACGCAGTTCGAAGGGCTCGAATTTCGAGCCGTGACTTTGCCATTTGTGTCGAGCGTTGACAAGGCGCACGAGGCTGTCGCGCGCATCAATCGTGCCGCGGCGGAAGAGGGCCTGAGGCCTATTATTTTCAGCACTCTCGTGCAGGACGAGTTGCGTGATATCATACTGACTGCGAACGGGCTGTTTCTCGACTTTTTCGGCGCGTTCGTTGGACCACTCGAGCGCGAACTCAACACGCGCTCGAGTCATCGCGCGGGCCGCGCGCACGGCATGGCCGATCTCGCGTCCTATACGACGCGCATCGACGCGACCAACTTCGCATTGTCCAATGATGACGGTACGGGCGGGGACTACAAGCACGCCGATGTGGTCCTCATCGGTGTTTCCCGCTCCGGCAAGACACCGACCTGTCTCTACATGGCCTTGCAATACGGCATTTTCGCGGCCAACTATCCTCTCACCGAAGATGATCTGGAAGCGGGAACACTACCCACTCGTCTCGAGCCTCACCGTCGCAAACTTTATGCCTTGACCATCAAACCCGAGCGTCTGCAACAGATCCGCAACGAGCGGCGTCCCGATAGCCGCTATTCCTCGCGCCAGCAAGTCACCTACGAGCTGCGGGCGGCGGAAGCCATGTTTGCGCGCTATTCCATACCCACGCTCGACACTACTGAATGCTCCATCGAGGAGATCGCCAGCCGCATTCTCAACACCACCGGAATCGAGCGGCGCTTGCGGCCGTGAGCATTCCTGGCACGCTCTGTGCACACGAAACTTGCAGGCGTCACACAATGCTTGCAAACGCGCCTGACTGTCCCAAACAAGGCGAAATTCCGGCAATGTCCGGCTTGCACACTCACCTGCGTGCGTTATAGTCGAGGCGCAATGCTATTAGACGATACCCTGACACCGGTCTCCTGGCGCACCAAGCCGCGCAGCTTTGTGGCGCTCATGGGACTTTACGAGAGCAACTTTATCCGCTTGAACTGGCTCGCGGGCGCCCTCACTTCTTTGGAGGGGCGGCATCGTTCCGTGGTGCCCGGGGACTGTGATCTTCTTCTCAGCGTCACCGAGCGCTCGCCTTATACCAGTACCTTTAGTCTGACTTACCTGCTCTCCGGCGACCTTCCTGAAGCGGCGAATGCCGTTCAATATCCGGATATGCGCGTGCGCGTCTACCACGATGCCCACGTGGTCGAGGCACTGGAGTGGGCCGCATCCCACGGCCAACCCGTTCTCAAGGCATTGCGTACCCATGCGGAGCGTGAACTGGATCAGCGCTGGGCGCGCAACGTGATGCTAAATAAGTGGCTGGAATACTGCGTGGAGCGAGGGCATCGCTTCTCACCCGCCACGAGGCTCACAGCCGAAGCATGAGACGTGAGCGGCACGGGGCCGCTCATCACTCATGAAGGCATTGCGACAGCTCGGTTTTCTCAAGCTCCCTTTTCGCCCGGACGAGACTCCCGCCGAGGAGGACGATCGGGTCCTTGCGCTATTTCGCAACCGGGCCGAGCTGAAGAAGGCCTACGGCGAGCTGCAGGAGGAGATCTACCGCCTCAAGGATCGGATCAAGCAGCAGGAAGGCGCGACCCTGCGGGTCCAGGAGATGCTGAGCGCCCTGGAGTTGCGTCTTGGCATCCCCGAGTCCGCCTATCCAGCCCTGGTGTTCTATCAGTTGCGTCGGCTCTGGCAGTCCGGACGCGAGATCATCGAGCAGTTCGTCGCGGACCTGGTCCGGCAGCAGGAAGAGCGCGAGCGCAGGCAACACCTCGCCGAGCATAACCGGAAGCAATTCTCCCGGCGCGAAAGCGCGGAAAAGCAACTACGTGCGGCGGAAACCTCTGCGGCCGCGGCGATCACGCATGTCACCGACCTCGAGACCGAGCGCGCTGGCCTGACGCGGTTCTGGCATTACTTCAAACGGCGCGCGCTCGATCAGCGGATTGCCCAAGCGCAGTCCCTTGCAGCCGCTGCCAACTCGGCACTCAGCGAGGCCCGCGCGGTGACCGGGGCGATAGAGAATGAGCCGCTGCCCGAATTTCCGGGCCTGACGGTCGAGGCGCGCCGCGCCATCAATATCGCGGCGATCGCCTACGCAGAAGTGTTGTGCCTACGACTGGCAAAAACACAGCTCGTCCGGCTCGCGCGTGAGGCAACCAGCCGCCGCGAAGCCACCGATGAGTACGGCTCACGCGAGGAATGCGAGGCCGTCATGGCCGAAATCGAGCGCGCTCGCGGCGCTCTACTGACTCGAACCAACATCGCGCAAGAAGTGAAGGCGCGCACCGACCGCATCAGGCAGATCGCGCGTTACCGCAACCCAACTGATACAGCGCCAACGTCCGACTCGGTAGCCTTCTCGGAAGGTGACGTGTTGGATGGTGAGGTGACAGGCGCCGCGGGCGCACGCCTGCCGAATGTCCTGGCCGAGGATACCTGGGACTTGTTCCGGATTCTGCTGCGCTAAGGCGGGCGAGGGCGCCGTGGCGCCCCGAGCGTTCAGCTCCTGCGCGCCGTCTTCTGTTGAGGCGCCTGCGGCCGCGCACCCGTCACGATATCCGCCATGATTTCTGCGGACTGCGTCAGAACGATGTCCGGTGTGTCGTCCTTGACCTTTTCGAGCTCCTCAACCGACTTGAACGCCGGCTGATTCTTGGCGGCGCGGCGGGCGTTCTCGCGGTCCAACCGCTCTTTGTCCAGCTTGGCCCGCTCTTCCTTACGAGTCTTGAGGTTCAGAGAAATACTCTTTTCCCCGCGAGCCGTATCGATCGCGGCAATGTCGGAGACCAGCCAGCGGTAATCGGCGTCGTGTTGCGCACGCGTATCTTCCTCAGAGGCCAGTAGGGTCGTAGGCGGCACGGCCGTGGACTCCGTGCTGGTCTGGAAGGGTACGCCGGGAATCCGGTCCCACGGTAACGCTGAGTCGAGAGCGCTTTCTCCGACTTCCTTCATGTCGATCGGCGACGGGAGTTGCACGTCCGGCTCGACGCCGCGATGTTGAGTGCTCTCACCAGTGACCCGGTAGAACTTCCCGATGGTGACGGTGAGCTGGCCGCTGGTGGGCTTCTGCGACCAACGATCGAGCGGCACCAGGTTCTGCACCGTGCCTTTTCCGAAGGTGCGCTGTCCGATGATGACACCACGGTGGTAGTCCTGAATCGCGCCAGCGAAAATCTCCGATGCGGAGGCGCTGAAGCGGTCGACGAGCACCGCAAGGGGTCCGGTATAGGCGGGAGCCGGCTCCGGATCGTCCAATACCTCGAGCCGGCCCGTCGTATCGCGCAGCTGCACGACCGGACCATGATCTATGAAGAGACCTGTCAAAGCCGTGGCTTCGGGCAAATAGCCGCCGCCATCGCCGCGCAGGTCGAGCACCAGGCCGTCGATATTCTCGGTCTGCAGCTCCTTGATGAGCTTGAGCACGTCGCGCGTGGTGCTGCGGTAGTTCTGATCACCCGCGTTCTGGGCCGCGATGTCCTGGTAGAAGCCGGGGACGGTGATGATGCCAACCTTGAGGTTCTTGCCGTTGCGCGCAACGGTCTTGACCTCTTTATGGGCCGCCTGCGCTTCCAGTGTCACCTTGTTCCGGGTGAACTCCAGGATCTTTTCCTTCGATCCCGGAGGCGCGCCGGCGCCCAGCACCTGCAAGCGCACGTTGGTGCCTGCCTTGCCGCGAATCAGCTGCACGACGTCATCGAGTCGCCAGCCGATGACATCGGTGAACGTGCCGTCCTTTCCTTGACCCACGCCGGTGATGCGATCGTTCTGGTTGAGTGTGCCGGCGACGGCGGCCGGGCCGCCCTCGATCACGTTCATGATCGTGACGTAATCGTCCACCAGTTGGAGCGAGGCGCCGATACCCTCGTAGTTGAGGCTCATCTGGATCCGGTATTCCTCGGAATTGCGCGGCGAGAAATAACTCGAGTGCGGGTCGAAGGTCCGGGCATATGCGTTCATCAGATTTTCGAACACGTCCTCGGGCGTGATCTGGTCAACACGCTTCAGCACACGCTCATAGCGCTTGCGCAGCAGCTCCGTGACCTCCGGCCATTGTTTGCCGGTCAACATGAGCGACAGCGCGTCGTTCTTCACGCGCTTGCGCCACAGGTCCTGCATCTGCTCAGGTGTCGTGAGCCAGGGCGCCTTGGTCCGATCAAACTCGAAGGTCTCGTTGACCGTCCAGTCCGGCTCGGACTTCAGCTGTGCGATGGCGGCTTCCATGCGCTCACGGTTGCGCTGTTGGAAGCGATTGAAGATCAGATAGGCCGGCTCGATGTCACCGGTGCGGATCATGTCATCGAACTTGAGTCGATAGACGGCGAACTCGTTGATGTCGCTCGCCAGAAAATAGCTGCGCTGGCTATCGAGGAAATCGAGATAGCGCTGATAGACTTGCTCCGACATCTTGTCGTCGATCGGCGCGCGGCTGTAGTGGGCCTCCTCGAGAATCCTGCCGATCTTGCGCGCGGTGGCGCGCTGCTGCTCGGTGGGCGCGATGGCGCCGGGTGGCAGGGCGGAGGTGCTGGCCGGAGCTCGGGCCGACCCGACCAGCGCAAGGGCCAGGATCGTCAGAGCGGAGGCGGCTATCCAGCCGGAGGTCCGGCGTAAAGGCTTTGACATCTTAACGACGCTCATGAGTTCGGTAGAATTTGGGATAAGGCTAGAACGTACGATGCACCTCAGCAAGTAGGAAACGCGCGAACAACATCCGTATCCATTATGCGTCCCTTAGCGTTTCTACTTGCCATCGTCACAGGATCCACGGTCGCGCTTTCGATCGGGCTGCTGCTCACCTGGGTCGTGATTCTGTTCCTGCCACAGAATGAGGCTCAATTTGCCCCTGAGCACGGACCCTTGCTGCGCGCTGTCGCCGTTTTCACACTGTTCGCCGCAGCCGCGGCGATCAGCTTCTATGGCGAGATGAGCGCCCGCACCCGCCGGTGGCGCTTGGTGGCGCACTTTGCGACGGTGGGCATGTTTGGCGTGGCGGTCTGGATGTACTGGCCGAAGTGATGCCGGGCCCGCGGCCTGCCTGCGTGCACGCGGTTGGAAAATTGGAGTCGGCCGGCCAGGAAGGGTTCCCACGTCCGGGACATAATACGCTTTTCGCGCCGGGACACCGGCTGTCCGTCACAAAGCCAGGATTGGACGGCGCTCTACAGGTGCGGCTCGATCCTGCCGCGTTCCAGATTTCTAGCGGGCTTGGGGCGAGCCGGGGTGCCTGGAGTGGCGGCCCGCGGATTGGAAAAGAGATATCGGTACAGGAGCCGCGCAAGCGTCACCAGCACATACGGGCCGGCCGCCACACACCAGAATATGACAGAGCCGTGCACGAGCCCGGTGAAATAATCGGCAAGCAGCCTGAGAGGGCCTGTGCCGGCCGTGGCGTCCTGCCCGTGGGTGTAGGGTCCAAGGACCCGATTGCCCACCAGCCAGATCAGGAACGGCATCAGGAGCAAGCCGCAAGCCAGGGCGATACCCAGGATCAGCAGCTCGCGGCCCACGGACCCGCCGGCGCCGGGCTCATGAGTAGGGGGGGACGGATCTTGCGCTGCTGGAGGGGGGGCGGCCATCGCTCTCGAGTCAATCCTAATGCCCGCGGCGGGGGCGGGCATAATAGCGTCCTCATGCAGAAAATCAGAGCAGCAGTCATCGGTGTCGGCTATCTAGGCCGATTTCATGCCCAGAAATACGCGCAAGCCGCCGGGTGCGAGCTCGCGGCCGTGGTGGATTCACGGCCCGAGGCGCTCGAGAAGGTCGCCGCCGAGGTTGGCGGCCGCCCGTTGGCTGATTATCGCGAGCTCCTCGGCAAGGTCGACGCGGTCAGCGTCGTGACGCCCACTCCGGCGCATTTCGCCATCGCTCGCGACTTTCTCGAGGCTGGGGCGCATGTGCTGGTTGAGAAGCCAATCACCGAGACAGTGGCTGAGGCGCGCCAGCTGATTGATCTCGCTGCCCGTCACGGTCGAGTGCTGCAGGTCGGGCATCTCGAGAGGTTCAATGCGGCGATTCTCGCCGCGGAGCCGTACCTGCGCTCGCCGCATTTCGTTGAGTGCCATCGCATGGCGCCTTACCGGGAGCGCGGGACCGACGTGAATGTGGTCCTGGATCTGATGATCCACGACATCGATATCGTGCAGACGATCGTCGGTGCCCCGATCACGAGCATCGATGCCATCGGCACGCCCGTGTTTTCGGAGGAGATTGATATTGCCAACGCACGCATCCATTTCGCGAATGGTTGCGTGGCGAATGCAACCGCGTCCCGGGTGAGCGTGAAGACCGAGCGGAAGCTGCGGATTTTCGAGGACGACGCGTATTTGTCGCTGGATTTGCAGCAGAAGATCCTGACACTGATCCGCAAGCGTCCGCCATCCGAGCCGCCAGGGCCGTTGCCGGTCACGATCGAGGAGCAGAATCTCGATCAGGGAGACGCGCTGAAAGCCGAGATCGACTCGTTTCTGGACTGTATTCGCACCGGAAAACCGCCTGTGGTCTCGGGCGAGGCCGGATTGATGGCGTTGGAAACCGCCATGCGGATCACCGCGCAGGTGCACAAAACGCTGGCAGCCCGCAGGGCGCAAGCTGGCCGCAACCGAGGTTGAGCGAAGATGACTCCAGTGCCTGACGACCAACTCAGCGCGGATCTGCGCGCGCTCGTGGGTGATTGGGGAGTGGTCACCGGCGAGCCGCTGCACGCCCGGAGGTACGACGAGTTCGCGGGCGAGATCCGCGCCAATGTGTTGGTACGGCCGCGCAATACGGAGCAGGTTGCGAGTGTGCTGCGCTTGTGTCATTCGCGTGGTCAGACCGTCGTGACCCATGGTGGCCTGACGGGTCTGGTCTATGGGACGGCGGCGAGCGCGAACGATGTCATTTTGTCGCTCGAGGCTTTGAATCGGATCGAGAGCGTGGATGTGCCCGGCCGTACCATGAGGGTCGAAGCCGGCGTGACTCTGCAGCGGGCGCAAGAGGAAGCGGAGCGTTTCGATCTGATGTTTCCGCTGGATCTGGGTGGCCGGGGGAGTGCGACGATCGGCGGCAACATCGCCACCAACGCCGGGGGCATGCGCGTCGTGCGTTACGGAATGATGCGCAGCCTGGTCCTCGGCGTCGAGGCCGTGCTGGCCGATGGCACGGTGTTGGGCTCGCTCAACCGCATGCTCAAGAACAACGCTGGTTATGATCTCAAACAGCTGTTCATTGGCTCCGAAGGCACGCTCGGTGTGGTGACGCGCGCGGACTTGCGCCTGGTGGCGCGGCCGCGTAGCTATGGCACCGCTTTCGTCGCTTGTCCCGACTTCAACAGCGTGGTGCGTCTGCTCGGGGTGCTGGACAGGGGTTTGGGTGGGCAGTTGAGCGCCTTCGAGGTGATGTGGCCGGAGTTCTACGAGCTCACGACCACCGCGCCGGCTATCAATACGGCGATCCTGCCTCATGGCTACGGGATGTATGTGTTGGTCGAGTCTTTGGGGGCGGATCCGGACTCCGATGCCGAGCGGCTCGAGAGCGCGCTCGCCCAGGCAATGGAGCAGGGGTTGGTCGCGGATGCCGTGATCGCGAAGTCCGATCTGGAGCGCCGCTCGATGTGGGCGCCTCGGGAGGATGTATTTCAGACCAGGCGCTATGGCCCGACGCACAACTTCGATGTCAGCCTCGCGATAACGGATATGCCCGGCTATCTCGACACCTTGCGCCGTGGGCTTGCCGAGTGCGCCCCGGCCGCGCGCCTGATTGTGTTTGGACACATCGCCGACGGCAATCTGCACATCGTGGTTGCCGCGGGCGAGGCGCACCGTGCGACGTTCTCTGCGGTAGAGCGGTGCGTTTATGAGCCCCTGCGCTCGATCTCGGGCTCGATCTCCGCCGAGCACGGCATCGGGCTCGAGCGCAAGGAATATCTGGGTATCTCGCGCTCCGCGGCCGAGATCGCCACCATGCGCGCCTTGAAAACGGCGCTCGATCCGCGCGGCATACTCAATCCGGGGAAGATTTTCGATGTCCATACAGCCTGAGCATTTTCGGCGCGAGCCGCGGCCGGTCCAGGTCGCGGCGATCCAGATGAGTTGTGATTGGAACACCGCAGGCAACATCGCCAGGGCGGAAGCATTGGTGCGGCAGGCCGCGGCACGCGGCGCGCAAATCATCTTGTTGCCCGAATTGTTTGAGGCGCCGTACTTCTGTATCGAGCAGGACGTGCGGCACCTGCGTCTGGCTCGCTCTGTTGCAGACAATCGCGCTGTCCGGCACTTCAGTGCCATCGCCGCCGAGCTGGGTGTCGTGCTGCCTATCAGTTTCTTCGAGCACGCGGGGCAGGCGTATTACAACTCGATCGCCATCATCGACGCCGACGGCACGAATCTGGGCATCTACCGTAAGTCACACATTCCGAACGGGCCGGGCTACCAGGAGAAAACGTATTTCAGTCCTGGCGATACCGGCTTCAAAGTGTGGAACACGCGCTTCGCGCGCATCGGTGTCGGGATTTGCTGGGATCAGTGGTTCCCCGAGACCTCGCGTGCGCTGGCGCTGCTCGGCGCGGAAATTCTCTTTTATCCAACAGCGATCGGCAGTGAGCCCCCACCGGCGCTACCGGTCAATTCACGCGAGCATTGGCAGCGCACTCAGCAGGGACAGGCGGCCGCGAATCTCACGCCGCTGGTCGCCTCGAACCGCTATGGTCTCGAGCGTTCCACTCAGGACCCGCAAGGGTTGTATATCCGCTTCTACGGATCTTCTTTCATCGCGGACGTGACGGGTGCCAAGGTGGCCGAAGCGCCTGAAGAGGGCGACGCGGTCCTGACGGCGATCTTTGATCTCCAGGCTACGGCCGAGCTTCGCGACAATTGGTTCGTGTTTCGCGATCGCCGGCCTGATCTGTATGGACCGATCGTGTCGCTGGATGGATCTCGCAGACTGCCAGGCTGATTCGCTGCGCGCGCTCAGCTCTTTGCGATCCAGGCCTGCGCTTCCTTGAGCTCGTTGACGAAGCGGGTGTATTCCGCGCGCCGTTGAACATCGTCAGGAATACGCAGTAGGAACGAAGGATGGACGGTCACCCAAAGGTGCGTGGTCGCCGATAATCGGGTCGGGGCGCCGCGCATCTGCGAAACGGTTACCGGATGTCCCAGCAGGGCGCGCGCGGATGTTCCTCCAAGCGCCATCACAAGCTTGGGGGCGACCAGGCGTAGTTCTTCTGCGAGCCACCAGCCGCAGGCCTCTATCTCACTCGCCGCGGGTTTGATGTGTAGCCGCCGCTTGCCGCGTGGCTCAAACTTGAAGTGTTTGACGGCGTTGCTGATATAGACCGTCTCGCGGCTCAAGCCCGCGTCGTGCAATGCACGATCCAGTACGGCTCCGGCGGGGCCTACGAAGGGATGCCCTTGCAGGTCCTCCTGGTCCCCAGGAGCTTCACCGATGAGCATGAGTCTTGACGGTGCTGCACCCTCGCCGGGTACGCCCTGCGTAGCGGATTTCCACAGCGAGCAGCGTCTGCATGCGTTTACGGCTTCACGCAGCTCACTCGTGGATTTCAGTGTCCGCGCTCCCGTGAGCGCGTTCTCCTCATCGAGTGCTGGAGTACGCCGACTTTGCGGCTCGGTGTCTTCTGACTTCATCGTGGGGGTTAATGGCTAACACGGCGGGGAGTTCCCCTGAGGTCGTAATTGCGACGGGATATTCGAGCTTTCCCAAGTTACATATCTCGCAGCTCGAATTCAAACCTCGCGGCGTGAATTTCCCGAGACAATCCATTGCACCGAGTTAGATTCGGCAAAGCTTGCGCTCGTGATGCAGCGCAAGCGTCACAGGTTGCCTGCGAAGGGTGCAGCTCATCCACGCTGAACCAACACGATCCATGGGCGTGCGACGACAAAGCTTGGCGGCTAATGATGCAATACGCGAAGCTTCGTGGAGGGGTGCGCGCGTGCGCATGCTGGATTCTGGCCAGCCGGCTCCCGACGGGAGCCGGGAGCCTACTGATGGTGGAGGCGGGGGGAATCGAACCCCCGTCCGCAAGCGCTAAATTTCAAGATCTACGTACATATCCAGTCTTTGTTTCTCGCGCCCCGCTACCCGACTGACAGGGAAAACAGAACGCCAGCCACAGTAACTCTTAACTCTCCGGCCTGTCGCACGCCGTAGAGCGATCCTATGAACGCGTCCCCTGATTCAGTTGCATAGGCACAAGCAGTATCAGAGGTCAGCCGAGATTAGGCGGCTAAGGCGTAGTTGTCGTCGTTGGCAACTATGATTTGCAATGTGATTAACGAGGGCACTGCACCTCGGTACGCCCTTGAAGGTTCACAACCCACGTCGAAGCCGGTCGCCCCCAATAGGTATCGTCTATATGGTACCACGAGGCGAGGGGTTCAAGCGGCGAGCGGCGACTTTAGCGCCGCATGCGCGCGAGGCGCTGCTTGTCGCGCTGCCAATCGCGCTCTTTCTCCGTGGCTCGCTTGTCGTACTGCTTCTTGCCCTTCGCGACGCCGATCTGGAGTTTGGCGCGGCCGTTTTTCCAGTAGAGCTCGAGCGGCACGAGCGTATAACCCTCGCGCTCGACCGCCACGCCGAGATGGGCCAGCTCCTTCGCATTCAGCAGCAGTTTGCGCGTGCGAATGGGGTCGGCGATGACATGAGAGGAGGCGGAATTGAGCGGCGAGAGATGTGCACCGAACAGGAACGCCTCGCCGTTCTTGACATAGACGTAGGATTCCTTCAGCTGCGCGCGGCCGGCGCGCATGGATTTCACCTCCCAACCCAGGAGAGCGATACCGGCCTCGTAGCGCTCCTCGATGAAATAGTCGAAGCGCGCCTTGCGGTTCTCGGCAATCAGTCGGGGCGTTGCAGCTGTCGCAGATTTGGCCATGAAGGTTCTGGGCGATTTTGGGTCGCGATTGTACCGATCAAGACATTCAGGCGCCCGTTGACTGCTGAAAAGATCAGGCACCCGGGTAGAATGCGCCGATGCGAGAGGTCAAGCGCTCTGCGCTGGTGAGCAAGCCGCCCAGCGTGTTGTTCGCGCTCATCAACGATATCGAGAGTTATCCATAGTTCCTGCCCTGGTGCACGCACTCCGGGGTGCAGTCGCGTTCGGACGGCGAGATCGTCGCGACCATCGGAGTGAAGCGCGGTCCTCTGCAAGGCGAGTTCACCACTCGGAATGTGCTCGAGCTCGATCGTCGTATCGTGATGCACCTCGTCAACGGTCCTTTCCGAACGCTGGAAGGCGAGTGGTCGCTGATACCGATCGGAGCCGACGGGTGTCGCGTGGACCTGACGATGAAATTCGCGTTCAAAAATCCTTTAACCGCTGTGCTCTTCGAACAGAAGTTCGCGGAGACCGCCGCGTCGCTGGTGGACGCTTTTGTGGCGCGCGCCCGCGCTCAGCAGACTTAGGCACCTCTGAAGACTCAGGAGCCGCGGTATGCGTGAATCGGGCACGAAGCGGTGCGTAGTGGCCTACGCCACGCGCGAGCACCAGTACCTGTGGACCGTTGACCTTCCCGCGCACGCCACTGTGGGGGAGGCCCTCAAAGCCGCGCGATCCTTGGCGGTTGCAACCCGCACCCCTCGCGGCCAGAACGAGGAGCTAAGCGAGATTCCATGGGACACTGCGCCGGTAGGCATCTTCGGCGTCATCTGCGGTCGCCAAGTTGTCCCCGGCGATGGCGACCGGATCGAGCTGTACAGGCCCTTGCGGAGCGATCCCCGCGACCGCCGGCGCGAGCGCGTCCGTCGCGAACGGGCCTCCAAACGTCGCTAGGCTCAGATCTTCGGGAATTTGGCAATCGGCGCGCCCTCATCCGGCGCCATCGGCGGCGAGGCGGGTACATTGTTCCGCTCGAACCGCTCGACTTTATCCTCCTTGAACCACACGATCAGGTGTCGCTCTTCCGGGCGATGGATACGGCCTTTCCGGAAGTAGTAGAGGTAGTCCCAACGCTCCTTGTCGAATGCATCCGGAACCATAGGTGTGCCAAGGAGGTAGCGGACCTGGCTGCGGGTCATACCGACCTGGAGCTGGTCTACGGTACGGCCCTCCAGATAATTACCCTGCTGGATGTTCATGCGATACACGCAGCCACTGAGCAGGGTGGCTGCGGCGATGAGCCCCAAGGCCAGAGTAGTATAGGTCGAACGATTCACGGGAGACTTTGCCTCGCTTCGGTCGCAAGTCGATCGGATACGCTTTAATATCAAAGATGCGCGCGCCTGATCCGCGCGTCGGGCTCATCATACCTGATCATGAATCGCCGCTCCGTGCCTGCCGCAAGGCATGGTGGCCGCTGGAGACACCTGTGGAAGGCAAGGACCTTCGAAAAGCTGGTCTGAAGGTGACGCTACCGCGGCTGAAAATCCTCGAAATCCTCGAGAGCAGCGCCACGGCGCGCCATCTTTCGGCCGAGGACATCTATCGCACTCTCCTCGATTCCAACGAGGACATCGGCCTTGCCACCGTCTATCGCGTGTTGACGCAATTCGAGGCGGCGGGCCTGGTCACGCGGCATCACTTCGAGGATGGCATGGCCGTCTTCGAGCTCAACCAGGGCACGCACCACGATCATATCGTGTGTCTAGACTGTGGCCGTGTTGAAGAGTTCGTCGATTCGGGCATCGAAGAGCGCCAGAATGCAGTCGCGCAACGGCTCGGATTTGCGATCCGCGACCATTCGCTCATCATGTACGGGAATTGCCGCCGTACGAATTGCCCGCACGCCGGCAGCAACAAGAAAAGCAGCTAGCGCCGTAAGAGGCCGCTGCGGGTCGACCGTCTCAGGCGAGCATCGGTCGGCCAGGCTCCTGACTCATCGCCGCTTCGCCGCCGCCGGCCGAGGCTGTTTCTGCGTATCGCCCGTCGAGCCATCGGCAGCCCGTGATGGGCCAGCCCGTGATGGGCCAGCCACTTTGAGCATCTCTTTGGCATGCTCGCGTGCTTTCCCCGTTATTTCGATGCCGCCGAGCATGCGGGCGAGCTCTTCGACCCGGTCCTGCGTGGACAGCTCGGTGAGGGCAGTGCGCGTGGTGCGGCCATCTGTCAGCTTCGTGACCCGCAGATGATGATGTCCCTGCGAGGCTACCTGTGGCAGGTGCGTCACGCACAAGACCTGCCCACGTGATCCCAGGGAGCGCAGCTCTCGCCCCACAATCTCGGCAATCGCGCCGCCAATACCGGAATCAACTTCGTCGAACACCATGCAGCGCGTGTCGCGCGCGGCGCATGACACCTGCACCGCGAGTGAAAGTCTGGAGAGCTCGCCTCCCGAGGCGACCTTCGCCAGGGCGCGTAACGGCTGGCCCGGATTGGCCGTGACGCGGAATTCGATCTGATCGATACCATGTTGGGCCGGGTCGGCATTCCCGTCCTGGGTCACCTCGACTTGAAAGCGCCCGCCCGCCATGCCGAGAGTTTGCATGCGGGTGGTGATGTCTTTTGCCAGCGCCCGCCCGGCCGTCACGCGGCGCGCGGAGAGCTGTTGCGCCTGGGCGCGATAACTTTCGAGCGCCGCTGCCAAATCCTTGCGGAGCACGGCCAGATCGAGCTCGGCGCGCTCGAGGCCTTCGAGCTCGGTCATCAGTTGTGCCGTGCGCTCCGGAAGCTCTTCAGGTTGCACCCGATTTTTTCGCGCCAGCTCCTCGATCGCGGACAGCCGCTTTTCAACCTCGTCCTGCCGGCTCGAATCAATGTCGAGCGTTTCGCGGTAATGCTTCAACTCGCGGGCGGCCTCGGTGATCTGTATCGATGCTTCCTCGAGCACCGGTACGACAGCCGCGAGCTTCGGGTCCACGGACGCCAGCCCTCGCAGAGTCTGGAGCGCGCGACTCACGCCGGCATACGCGCTGCCTTGATCACTCTCGAACAACACCTGGAGAGCGGCATCCGCGCCCTCCGCGAGGCGACCACGGTTTGACAGTCGCGCCCGCTCCTCCGTAAGGCTAGCAACTTCGCCCTCCTTCAACTGGAGCGCGTTGAGCTCGGTGGCCTGATAGCGAAGCAACTCGAGTTTCGCATCGCGATCGCGTGCTTTGGTCTCGAGCTCCAGCGTCCTGTTGAGAATCTCCAGCCAGACCCGGTAGGCGATGCTCACCTGGGCGGCGAGGCTGTCGTGCTTGCCGTAACCGTCCAGCAACTCGCGCTGCGCGGCATTGCGAGTCAAGGACTGAAACTCATGCTGACCGTGAATGTCGATCAGAATATTGCCGGCTTCCCGCAGCAGCTGCAGCGGTACCGATTGGCCGTTGAGGTACGCGCGGGAGCGGCCGTCGGCTGCGACGACACGGCGGACGATGAGGTCCTCGCCGCCGCTGAGGGACTGCTCTTCGAGCCATTGCTTCAGCTCGCGGGGCGCTTGCGCGAGATCGAAAGTGCCGGAAATCTCCGCGCGCTCGGCGCCATGCCGCACGACCTCCGCTCCGGCGCGGCCGCCTGCTAACAACTGCAGCGCATCGACCAGAATCGATTTTCCCGCTCCGGTCTCGCCGGTGAGCACCGTGAGGCCGGGACGCAACTCGAGCTCGATGGCATCGATGATGGCGAAGTCGCGAATCTGCAGATGAGTCAGCATGGCAACCTTTGGAGCGGCACTACCGCTCGACGCTACCTCGGCCCCAATGGAGCTTCGAACGCAACAGCTTGTAATAGTCGTGGCCGGGTGGATGCAACAGCGTGATGGTTTCTTTCGCCGTCTGCACCTGCAGTCGCCCACCGGCCTCGATGCATCCGAGGACCCGCCCGTCACACGTCAACTCGGCCCGCGTCTCCGGATACTCGAGCAACTCCACTTCGACCACCGAGCGGCCGGAGATCACGATCGGCCGGTCGGAGAGCGTGTGTGGACAGATCGGTGCCATGACCAGGACATCGAGTTGCGGCTCGACAATCGGGCCCCCGCACGACAGGGTGTAGGCAGTCGATCCGGTGGCGGTGGACACAATGATACCGTCGCCCGCGTGCGTGTTGACATATATCCCGTTCACCCGGGTCTCGAAGTCGAGCATCCGGCCGGTCGTCAGTTTCTGCAGCACGACGTCGTTTAGCGCCAGGCCCTCCGAGACGGTGCCATCGCCCTTGAAGAGACGGGCAGACAACAGGGGGCGCGTGTCGGGCTGGAGACGTCCCTCGATGGCGTCGTCCACAGAGGCGATCATGTCCTGCGGGAGAACGTCTGTCAGGAAGCCCAGGCGTCCGCGGTTTATGCCGATCAGCGGTACTCCGTCGCGCGCCACGAGTCCTGCCGCATAGAGGAGTGTACCGTCGCCACCGATGGCGATGATCAGATCGATATGCTTGCCGATCTCGCGCTCAGGCAAGCGCACGAAACCGTCGACTTCACCAGTGAAAACAGCGTCCTCGCTCACCAGGACGCTAATCTTGCGTTCTTTGAGGTGAGCAAGCAGGGCAGTGACGGACTCCGCCACCCGCGGATCCCCGAATCTGCCGACCAAAGCGCAGGCGCGGACTGGAAAAGCCATCGAAAGTCTCGGTTAGGAACCCCGGGTGCGCAGGGCGCGCCTTTTTAGCACGGCGACTAGCGGGTCGCCATCATGCCGCGGGCACCCCGAGCGCTGCAGGGACGGTACCACGACCAAGTCCCCAGAAAGTCCAGACAAAGGGCCTTGAAAACACTCCTTCCGGCTCCCACTGGCTTTTTTGCCCGGCTATGTGCATTGTGTAAGCAGGGCGGTACCTATGGTGCGTATGGCGCACGAAAGTCGCGAAGAGATGTTGAGCGAGCGCGCTCAACACCTGCTACGAATATTGATCGAAAGCTACATCCGGGATGGACAGCCGGTGGGCTCTCGCGCACTCTCACGCGAGTCGGGACTGCAGCTGAGCTCCGCTACCATCCGCAATGTGATGGCCGATCTCGAGGAGCTCGGCTTCGTCTCTTCCCCGCACACTTCCGCCGGCCGCATTCCAACCGACAAAGGTTATCGCTTCTTCGTCGATACGCTGTTGCACGTGCAGCCGCTCGATGAGGCCGCGACAGCGGAGATGCGCCGCCAGTTCGATCCAAACCGCGAAAGCAGCTCCAAGGACCTGGTCGCCACCGCCTCGCAATATCTGTCGAGCGTGACTCGTCTCGCCGGTGTCGTCACGCTCCCGCGCACTCAACAGGCCTCGATCACTCAGATCGAGTTCGTTGGACTGGCCGAGAACCGGGTGCTGGTCGTCCTGGTGTTCAACGACCGCGAAGTGCAGAACCGCATCATCCAGCTCGAGCGGTACTACTCTCCGGATGAGCTCAAGCGCGCTTCGAATTACCTCAATGAGCAGTTCCGTGGCCGGGGTCTGGCGCAAGCGCGTCAGGAGATCCTGCGGCAGCTGTCCGAGACCCAGGCGCACCTCAACCAGGTGATGCTGGATGCGATTTCGGTGGCGCAGCACGTATTCGAGTCCGGGGAGGAGGAGGATCGGCTCGAGTACGTCATCAAGGGCGAAACGAACCTCATGGGGATGGCCGAGCTCACGAACGTGGAGAAGCTGCGTCGTCTGTTCGAAGCGTTCAACGAAAAGCGCGACTTCCTCCATCTGCTCGACCACAGCCTCAAGGCTGAAGGCGTGCAGATCTTCATCGGTCACGAATCCGGCTACCGGATCCTCGATGACTGCAGCGTCGTTACCGCCCCCTACGGCGACGGGGAGTCGGTGGTGGGCGTGCTGGGCGTGATCGGACCTACCCGCATGGCCTACGAGCGCGTCATTCCCATTGTCGATATGACCGCAAAACTTCTCGGCGCTGCCTTGAATTCGCGCCGCTAAGCCTATTATGTGATTGGCTGCGCCCGGCCGGTGAAGGCTGCGGCGCTTTCGCCCCCCGAGGCTGGCAGTTTAGGCTGCGCGCCGTGCGGCGCCCGGGGGCGCACCATTTCAATGCGGAGGTTTTTGAATGAATACGGATGACGCCGGATCCGACCGGCAATCTGCCGGCGAGCAGACCGCCGTGTTGCCCGAAACGGCAGCCCAGCTGGTCGAGCTCGAGCGTCTGCAGCAGGCCTTGGCGGAAGCGGAGGAGCGGGCCAAGAACCATTGGGGTCAATACCTGCGCGCTGTGGCTGATCTGGATAACGTGCGCAAGCGAGCGGCGCGGGATATCGAGGCAGCCAATCGCTACGGACTGGAGAAGTTCGTGCAGGAGCTGCTGCCGGTGCGCGACAGCCTGGAGCTTGCAGTCCAGAACGCCGACAAGGCGACCGACACCCAGAGCCTGAAGCAAGGGCAGGTGGCCACGCTGCAGCTATTGGCCAAGGCGCTGGAAAAGCTCGGCATTACAACCATCAATCCGTTGGGCGAGCCGTTCGACCCCGCGCGTCACGAGGCCATGATGGCCCAGCCCTCGGGCACTGCGGAGCCGAATTCGGTCCTGCAGGTGCTCCAGCCCGGTTATGAGCTGAACGGTCGCGTGCTGCGCCCGGCCCGGGTCATCGTGTCCAAAGCCCCTTGAGCGAGCCCGGGAGGGTCTTTGTGCAACAACCGGCCTTGAATCCTCCGGGTACGCTCCCCAAAAAGAACAGCCAGATCGTACCCCCTTGGTAATAGATAGAAAGAGATTGGCGGAGTAACTACCCATGGCAAAGGTAATCGGCATCGACCTCGGCACGACCAATTCGTGCGTGGCCATCATGGAGGGCGGCAAGCCCCGTGTGATCGAGAACAGCGAGGGCGATCGTACGACCCCCTCGATCGTCGCATTCACGAAGGACGACGAGGTGCTCGTCGGGCAGCCCGCGAAGCGTCAGGCGGTGACCAACCCGCAGAACACGCTGTTCGCCGTGAAGCGCCTGATCGGGCGTAAGTTCGAGGACGAGGTGGTGCGTCGGGACGTGAAAATGGTCCCCTACAAGATTGTCAAAGCGGACAACGGTGACGCCTGGGTCGAAGCTCAGGGAAAGAAGATGGCACCTCCGGAAATTTCGGCGCGCGTCCTCATGAAGATGAAGAAGACTGCCGAGGACTACCTGGGTGAGCCCGTCACTGAGGCGGTGATCACGGTGCCTGCCTACTTCAATGACTCCCAGCGACAGGCCACCAAGGATGCCGGGCGCATTGCCGGTCTCGAGGTCAAGCGCATCATCAACGAGCCTACCGCTGCCGCACTCGCCTACGGCGAGGACAAGCAGGGTGGGGATCGCAAGATTGCCGTGTACGACCTGGGTGGCGGTACCTTCGATGTCTCGATCATCGAGATTGCCGAGGTCGATGGGGAGCGCCAGTTCGAGGTGCTCTCGACGAACGGCGACACCTTCCTGGGCGGCGAAGATTTCGATCTGCGCATCATCAATTTCCTGGCCGAGGAGTTCCTGAAGGAGTCCGGCGTGGACGTCCGCAAGGACCCGTTGGCCATGCAGCGCCTGAAGGAAGCGGCCGAGAAGGCGAAAATCGAGCTGTCCTCGACGCAGCAGACCGATATCAACCTGCCCTACATCACGGCCGATGCCTCGGGACCGAAGCATCTGAACATCAAGCTGACGCGGGCCAAACTGGAATCGCTGGTCGATGACCTGGTGCAGAAGACCATCGCTCCGTGCCGCACGGCCCTGAAGGATGCCGGCGTTTCACCCAGCGACGTGGCCGAAGTCATCCTCGTGGGTGGTCAGACCCGCATGCCTCTGGTGCAGAAGTATGTGAAGGACTTTTTCGGCAAGGAGCCGCGCAAGGACGTGAATCCGGATGAGGCGGTTGCCGTCGGCGCCGCGATCCAGGCAGGCGTGCTCGCCGGCGAAGTGAAGGACGTGTTGCTCCTCGATGTGACTCCGCTCTCGCTGGGTATCGAGACCCTCGGCGGCATCATGACCAAGCTCATCGAGAAGAACACCACGATTCCGACCAAGGCATCGCAGACTTTCTCGACGGCCGACGACAACCAGACAGCCGTGACCATCCACGTGTTGCAGGGTGAGCGCGATCGCGCCTCCGACAACAAGTCACTCGGCAAGTTTGATCTGACGGATATTCCAGCTGCTCCGCGCGGCATGCCGCAGGTCGAAGTGTCTTTCGACATCGACGCGAACGGCATTCTCAACGTGTCGGCGAAGGACAAAGCAACCGGCAAGGAACAGAAGATCGTCATCAAGGCCTCCAGCGGTCTCAACGAGGAAGAGATCAAGCGCATGGTGCGCGACGCCGAGGCGCATGCGGCGGACGACAAGCGCTTCCGCGAGCTCGTCGAGGTGCGGAACAAGGCTGACGGTCTGATCCACACGGTGGAGAAGACGGTGAAGGACTTGGGTGACAAGGTCGATGGCGGCGAGCGTGCCAAAGTGGAATCGGCCATCTCCGATTTGCGCACGGCCCTCAAGAGCGACGACAAGGCGGTCATCGAGAAGAAGACCGAGGCTCTCGCGCAAGCGTCGGCCAGCATTGCCCAGAAAGCCTATGCCGGAACGCAGGGCGGCCCGGAGGGTGCGGCTGGACCGGGAGCCAGTGCCGGTGCCGGTGGCGGCGGTGCCTCCTCGGGCGGCCAGCCCGGCCGCGACGATGTAGTCGACGCGGAATTCGAAGAAGTGAAAGACAAGGATCGCAAAGCTTCGTAAGCTCAGCGAAAGTGCGTCAGGTCCAGCGGGACCTGACGCACTGACTCCAGATAAGGGAACGGCCGCCTTCCCCGGCGCGCAGCGCCGCTAGATGTAGCGGATCGCTTCGACTGGCCGGCATACCAGACGCAGGAAAGTTGGCCGAAGGCCTAGACGAGCATGTCCAAGCGCGACTACTACAAGGTACTCGACGTACCCAGAACGGCTACCGAGGCGGAAATCAAGAAGGCTTATCGCCGCCTCGCCATGAAGCATCATCCCGACCGCAATCCG
>Ga0105240_10002909_pt1 | contig 27012 bp, 17 predicted proteins | sample KBSC54metaG_FD_80426 | JGI IMG/M metagenome (GOLD analysis project Ga0105240, IMG submission 80426) | Corn rhizosphere microbial communities from Kellogg Biological Station, Michigan, USA - KBS C5-4 metaG | ecosystem: Host-associated > Plants > Roots > Rhizosphere > Soil | place: Michigan, USA... | reverse complement strand
GTGCCGCACAGACCATCGCTGTGCTAATCTATCGATTCCAATAAGACATGATCCCTGCCGTAGCAACCGCTCACAGAGCCGTCTCGCATTCCGTCAGAAGTTTCGTCGATGGCTGATGAGCTGGCAGTGCGCGGCTTCGAAACTACAACGATAGCAGAGGTTACGCCACGATGGCTCTCTCGACTTCCGGCGTATAATCCCCGAAACGTGACTGTTCTCTCAGGCGACGCGGAAGTTCAGTCGCCTGGACGTATCCCGTTTCGTTGGGCGAGCCGGGTTAAGGCGAACGCCGCGAGCACGCTAGAGATGTCGATTCGCCTGGTTCCCGGGTTGGGAAGCGCGGGTCGATGGGCAGACAGTGTCCGCAGGCCCGGGAACGCGTACGGGGCTGCTCACGCTCGAAGTTCCGCTAGGTGAGCACACCGTGGAGGTTTCTTGAGGAAGGACCGGTTTGGAGAACGACGCGATCAAGATTAGCATGGTGGCACTTATCCTTCTTATAGTCGGGGCTTTGGTCATGGCACGAGCGGGGCGATCCACAATAGGGAGAGAAGGCACCTAATCGCTAACCTTCTTAGGCAGTAGGATGGGACGAGTTCTAGTATTTAATTGTGCCCAGTTTTGTGCCCACCCCCTGCATAGAAGTAGTGCGCCCTGTTGCTAACGCCCTCGCCGGTTCGTCGGCGAAGCGTTCTTATCAACTGGCCGCCGTCAGAATTTAACCCCTGCTGCTTCGGCGAGCACCGTTTCTTTGTAGACAGATAGCGCCCAGCCCTCTTTTACTAGCTCGTCATATCTTCGCGCGACTCTGTTGTAGTAAGCCTTGGGGGTTTTGTAGAGCTTCTTCAACTGGTCCTTCGACAGCGCGATTTCGAAGTTACTCAGGCCGCATAGCTGAGCGTCAGGATCCTGACCGTTGATCCGCCGCGCGGCAATAAAATGATTGGGATTCGAGATCCGGGGATCGGCGCCTTCGTTCGGAACGTGGAAGCTCTTCACCGGCACATCCACGTAGGTGTTGCGAATCCCGCCTTTGACGTTTCCAAACTCATCCAGCGCGAGCAGAGAGCCCTTGTCGCGGTCGAGCTTCGGCCTATTATCCGGATTGAAATCGACGTAAAACCGGTCGGCATGGGGCGGCACAATGCCTTTGTCCACCCACGCAAAGAGCTTGTCGAGAGCAACAGCCATCTCGGCTCCCATGGGATACCGGCTGATCGGATATTTGCAGGGATCGGGATAGTAACCACCGGCCACGCGGGAATCGATATGGGCCATGCCGGCAAATTCGTAGACGCGAAGTTTCTCGTTGTCGGGCTGCGTTGTGCCGTTGCCGGTAAAGGTCTCCCGCATGGTGGGTACCAGGATCGTGGGGACATCGAGAACTGGAATCCGACCGTTGGCGCTGGTAGGCATGAACCCGTCATAGATCGGTTTCATGTCCGTCAGTCGCTGAATCATGTGAGCATTGGCGAGATAATTCTGGACCACCGCAGCCGACGCGGAGGAACCCGCCAGAATCATCTTTCTTACCGCCAGGCCATTCAGGGGATTGTCCTGGTGGTCTGACTTGATGAGCGCCCCTACCTGCGCGAGGATATCGTTGACAGCTCCGTTCGGAACAACCAGATCTTTGTAGCGCGCTTCATTCGCCGCCGCAAGTCCCGCGGGCGTTGTGGTCAGAATCTCGATCCCAGCGACCCCGGCGGTCATGGCGTAGGTCTGAGTAAAATGAAAAACCCACGGATTGCCACTTGGGTGCATCGATTCGGCAAGGATTAAACCGTTGAATCTGCTGCTGCCTTTGGGTTTGCGGACGACGATGCGGGTTTTGTACGGCACGCCACTGGACGTCATTCCTGAGATGAAGTATTCCTTCGCCTCGTAATTGAATTTCGCGTAGGTATCTTTCGCGGCGATGTCGGTCTTCTTTGCGTCGTCATGGTCGTCCATGAAGGTTTCGAAGAAGTCGCCGGGACCGTTGACTTCAATGGCAGCCGGTATGGGAGCGGCTACTTGCTTTAGAGGTTCGGCAGCGGCCTGAGTACCGCGTCCACCACCACGCCCACCCCGGCCGGCGGGCGCTCCGGGTTGAGCCCCATTTTGCGCCGGATTGGGTCCAGAAACCGGAATAGGCAACTGACCCCCAGCGTTCATCGCAGTGACCGCCGCGACAAAGACAGTCAGTACGATCCTCTCTGGCCAACGAGTCATGCTCAATTGAGTTTAGCCTGGAGACCTACGCCAGGGTACGATACGGGTACGCATGCGAGACCCGTTCATAGATTATGAACGCCGCCTAACCGTGCGCCCCATAAGTCCGCTTATTGAATTATCGTGACCGTCCATGGATTATATGGGCCCGCTCACCGAAATTAGATAGGTCCGGCCGGACGGTCCGTCGATACTGAATCTGGATCACTATGGAAACGTTTTTGGCATGGCGAACTCGTTTCATCGTTCTCGCTCTATGTACCTGGTCATTGCCGATCCGCGCGCAAACGCAGATTTCCTCTGGCTCCAACGCTCCCAGCCTAATCTCTATGGAAGACGCACTCCGCATCGCTCTCCGGTATAACCAGGGGCTGCGGGCACAACGTCTTAACATCGATCAGTCGAAAGCCAGCGAGATTACGGCGGCGCTCAAGCCGAATCCTGTATTGGGCAATCTGGTGGATACCATCCCACTGTTCTCGCCGCAGAATATCCGGCTTCAGACTCAGATATACGAGGAAACCCTTAGCTATACAGTGGAGCGGGGCGGCAAACGCGAGAAGCGCGTCACGGTGGCAAAAGACAACACGGATGTCGCCGCGAAAACAGTAAACGACAACGAGCGCCAGCTTCGGTTTCAGGTGACGCAGGCATTCATTAACGTTCTGCTGGCAAAATCCGTCCTGCAATTGGCGCAGGACAACCTGGGAAATTATACCCAGCAGCTGGATCTGAATCGGGAGCGCCTTAGAGCAGGCGATCTGGCGGAAGCAGACTACATCAAATTGTCTTTGCAGAAGCTCCAATTCGACCAGGATGTATCGGCGGCCCAGCTCAGCCTGGTGCAGGCCAAGGCGAATCTCCGTCAACTACTTGGATACCAATCGGTCGCCGACAACTACGACGTGAGCGGAATGTTGATACATAACAAACACCCTGTACAGTTGGAGGACTTGGAAAAGCAAGCGCTTGCAAACCGGCCGGACTTGCAGGCCGCGCATAGCGGCGTGAAGCTGGCCAATGACACGGTGGGCCTCGCGTTTGGTAACAAGGTGCGGGATTGGACCTGGTCCACGGATTATACAAATCAGAATTTCGGAATCAACGGCGTGGGTGTCGGATTGTCGTTCGAGCTTCCGTTTCACGATCGGAATCAGGGCGAAATCGCTCGCAGCCAAGTGGCTGTCAAGCAAGCGCAGGAAACTGAATCCTCCACTCAAGTGGGCGTTCTCACCGATGTCGTCAATGCATACTACGGGCTTCAGACCAGCGAAGACGTGGTGAATCTGTTCGAAGGCGGCTATCTGGATCAGGCGACGCAATCACGCGATATGAGTACTTATGCTTTCCAGAGGGGCGCGGCCAGCATTCTGGACGTGCTCGATGCCGAACGGAGTTACCGTGCAACCCAACTGGCTTACCGGCAAGCGGTGGCCGCCCAGATGACTGCGGCGGAGCAGGTCAATCTCGTGGTGGGAACCCAGGTGATCCAATGAGGCGTTCGAACGAAAACTGGGGTTGCGCCATTTTGATGCTCCTGGCGGCAGTTTCCACTTATTCCTGCAGTGCATCGAAACCGGCGCCTGCGGCAGCCGCGGATGTGGCGGCGCAAACGGACGAAGCCACGCTGTTCAAGGTGCCACCTAATCAGTTGGAGCACCTCAAGATTGTCGAGGTTCGAAAGGCCGCCTGGTCTGCCACCGTCCACACTACCGGAACCGTGGACTGGGATGCAGACCACACTACGCAGGCGATTACCCAGGTAAGCGGACCGATTTCGCGTCTGCTCGTGGACTTAGGAACTCCGGTGGCCGTCAACCAGCCGCTGCTGTACGTCTCCAGCCCGGACGTCGCCAACGCAATCTCCACTTATAGGAAGGCTCGGAACCATCAGGACTTTGCTAAGCGAGCTTTGGATCGCAGCCAGGATCTTCTGGATCACAAAGTCATTGCTCAGAAGGATTTTGAAACCGCCCAGCAGGATTTCAATGACGCAGGGTCGGACGTAGAGAATAGCCTGCAGGCTTTGAGGATCTTCGGTGTCACCCAGCAGGAAGTAGACGACGCGCAGCGCCAGGGAGTTGCTATCAATCCCCAACTGGCCGTGCGCTCGCCGATCGCCGGCGTGGTTGTGCAGAAACTGGTTTCGCCCGGCTTGGTGATTCAAGCCGGCATGACCGCCTGTTTCACCATCAGCGACGTATCCACGGTTTGGGTGCAGGGACACATTTACGACCGCGACCTGGAATCGATTCGAACCGGCGACGTGGTCGAGGAAACCAATCCTTCGTTTAAAGAAACATTTCACGGTGTGGTTTCCTACATCGGGGCCTTGGTCGATCCAACCACGCGCACGACGTCGGTTCGGATCGTGACGCGGAACCCGCAGGGAATGCTTAAGAAGGACATGTTCGTCGACGCCGTGATCCATACCCGATCCGGAAGAAACGTCCTGTCGGTGCCGACTTCAGCAATTCTCCGCAACGATGAGAACCTGCCTTTCGTTTACGTCCAGGCCGCGCCGGGACAATTCGCCCAAAGGCTGGTGAACCTGGGCGCTCAGCAAGGCGACGAGACGGAGATTATAAGCGGAGCCAAAGAAGGGGAAAAACTTGTCGCGGAAGGCAGCGTCTTTCTCCAGTTTGCCAATAGCACCCGCTAGAGACATCGCATGATTTCCCGTATCGTTTCTTTTGCGCTCTCGCAGCGGTTCGTGATCCTGACGGCCGCCTTGGCGGTGATTGCCTGGGGCATCATTTCTTTCCGCAGGCTGCCTATCGACGCCTATCCCGATCTGTCGCCTCCGCACGTGGAGATCATTACGCAATGGCCGGGCCACGCGGCCGAGGAAATCGAGCGCCTCATTTCTATTCCTCTCGAAGTGGAGATGAACGGCATTCCGAAAATCGAAGCGCTGCGGTCCATATCGCTGTACGGGCTCTCGGCGCTCGAAATGAATTTTGAATACGAGGTCGATCCGTATTTCGCCAGGGAACAAGCTTTCGAACGGCTCGCGAACGTCACTCTGCCGGCTGGAGTCGCCGCCGGCGTCTCTCCTCTATTTAGCCCCAGCGGATTGGTTTACCGTTACGTGCTTACGAGTCCGGACCGTACCCCGCAAGAGCTTAAAATTATCGAGAATTGGGTGCTGGAACGCCGCTATCGCGCAGTTTCCGGGGTAGCTGACGATTCTAGCCTGGGCGGCACCACCATGCAGTACCAGGTGCTGCTCGATCCGAACCGCCTGTTCGCGCATGGCATCACGGTTCCTCAAGTCGTCCAGCAATTGAGCGTAAACAACTCCAACGCCGGCGGGGGTTTCTATTCTCAAGGCGGCCAGTTTTACTATGTCCGCGGGTTGGGACAGGTGAAAACGACCGAGGATATCGGCAACATCGTGCTGGCCACCAAAGACGGAACCCCGACCTACGTCCAGGATGTCGCCAAGGTCGAAATCGGAAGCGCCGTCCGGCTAGGTCAATTCGGGTATATGAAGAAGGATGACGCAGTCGAGGGCGTGATCCTGATGCGCGTGGGCGAGCAGGCCCAGGTGGTGCTGAAGCGAATCGAGGATTTAACTAAGGATTTGAATCAGCACGTGTTGCCGCCAGACGTGAAGATTGTCCCGTTCTACGACCGCAGCACGCTGGTGGAGGAAACCAAGCAGACGGTGGAACGAAACCTGTTGCGCGGTATGTTGCTGGTACTACTGATTCTGGGATTGTTTCTGTTCAACGTCCGGACGGCCCTCATCGTGGCCCTTACCATTCCCTTCGCCCTGATGTTTGCGTTCATCTGCCTGGACTGGCGGCACATTCCGGCCAACTTGCTGTCCATCGGCGCGATCGACTTCGGCATCCTGGTGGACGGCGCAGTAGTCATGGTGGAAAATGTGTTTCGCGAACTGGCTCTACGTCACGATCGCGAATACAACCTGATCGACGTTATCCGCAACGCCGCGCGCGATGTCGAGCGGCCTATCTTTTATGCCGTAGCCGTCATCATTGCCGGGTATCTTCCCATCTACGCGCTGGCAGGACCCTCGGGACGCCTGTTCCAGCCGATGGCCGATACCATGTCGTTCGCTCTGGTGGGGTCGGTGATTTGTGCCCTCGTGATCCTGCCCGTGCTGTGCTCCTACTTGCTGCGCGGCAGAATCAGGGAGCCTAAGTTCGACCTTTTCGATCCGATCCGGCGTGGTTATGCTGTACTGCTGCGCTGGAGCCTCCAGTATCGTGTTGTATCGCTGATCATACTGCTGTCGATTTTCGGGGCGTCTCTTTTGCTGATCCCCCACATCGGCGCCGAATTTATGCCGCATTTGGATGAGGGCGCGTTGTGGATGCGCGCGACGGCACCCTACACGATTTCCTTTGAGGAAGCCTCCAAGCTTTCCCCGCAGATTCGCAATATCCTGCTCAGCTTCCCGCAAGTCACCACGGTTGCCAATGAATTGGGGCGCCCGGACGACGGCACAGATCCCACGGGATTTTTCAACAACGAGTTCTTCATAGGGCTCAAACCCTATGACAATTCGGCCTGGACAGGAACAATCCAGACCAAGAAGCAATTAGTGGAGGCCATCGATACGAAGATGTCCGCATTTCCGGGCATCATCTTCAACTACACCCAGCCCGCCGAGGACGCGGTGGATGAAGCAGAAACGGGGCTGAAGAGTTCGCTCGCGGTCAAGATTTTCGGGGGCGATCTGGCGACGCTCGAAGACAACGCCAAGAAGGTGAAGCGCATCATCTCGCAGGTTCCAGGCATTACCAATATCACGGTGGTGCGCGAGCTGGGGCAGCCTAGTTTAACCATCGTCCCAAATCGCGAGGAGATCGCCCGCTTTGGGCTCAACGTGGACGATGTCAATACCATCGTGGAAACAGCCATTGGCGGGAAGGCGGCTTCACAAGTCATTCAGGGAGAGCGTCAATTCGACCTCCTGGTGCGCATGCAGGAGCCCTACCGCAAGGACATGGATTCCATCAAGAACCTGCTGATCGCCACCCCCGATGGCCAGCATCTTCCGCTCAGCCAATTCGCCGATATACAGATTCAGAACAGTGCGTCCTTCATTTATCGTGAGTCCAACTCGCGCTTCATCGGAGTCCAGTTCAGCGTGCAGAATCGCGATCTGGCGGGCGCCGTCGAGGAAGCCAAGCGCGAGGTAGAACGGCAAATGAGCCTGCCCGCGGGGTACACGTTCGATTGGGGCGGCGAGTACAAAGACTACACTACGGCGCGCGATCAGATGAAGATCATCGCTCCACTCACGGTTGTGTTGATCCTTCTGATTTTATTCCTGCTGTACGGAAATTTAAAGTTTCCGCTTATCATTTTGTTCGGCGTGCTGGTGACGCAGCCGGTGGGTGGATTACTGGCTCTGTGGTGGACCGGGACCACTTTCAGTGTCTCCTCGGCACTGGGCTTCGTGGCATTGATGGGTGTGGCGGTGTTGACCAGTGTGATTCTCTACTCGTTCATCAACAAGCTCCGCCTGGAGGGCATGGATACCGCAACCGCGGTCTACCAGGCATCGGTGATGCGGCTGCGGCCCATCACGATGACGGCGATGGTCGCTTGCCTGGGATTACTGCCGGCCGCCATGTCCACCGGTATCGGCAGCGACTCACAGAAGCCCTTCGCGATTGTGATCGTAGGCGGATTGGCTTCACGGCTGCTTTTGTCGATTTTTCTATCGCCGATTCTTTATTCGTTAGTGGCGCGAGAGGATGATGTTCTAAAGGTATGAATACGATTGCGATTGCCACGCTCATTTTCGGGCTGCAGTTGTTCGCCCAGGACGGAATTAAGCGACCCGCCCAGGTGACCACCACGGACCGCGTGGACTTCGCACCTGGCGGCATCATTCGCTTGACTACCAGGTCTAGCAACTTATTTGTGGAGGCCTGGGACCGGCCGGAGGTGGAGATCACGACGATTAAGTCGACCCGTCAGTCTTATGCACCCGCTCGCCAGGACCAGGCGGCCCGCTGTTTGGAAGATATACATGTCGCCACTAATCGTCGCTCAGCCAACGAATTGGCGATTACTACCAGTCGTCCGTCCGGCAGCTTTTTCTCGCGCCTGTTCGGCCACGATTGCCCCGCGACGATTGAGCAACACGTCAATGCGCCGCGCGATTCACGTTTAGTGATCCAGCATGGCGCCGGCTACCTAATGGTGAGCCGCATCAGTGGGGACATCGAAGCAACCAGCCGCAGCGGCGACATTGTGCTGATGCTTCCGGATCCCGGACCATACTCCATCGACGCGGAAAGCCAGTTCGGAAGTGTTTCTTCCGATTTTGCCGGTACCGCACACCGAAAGAAACTGCTAGGCGAGCAGTTCGCCAGCGCAAATTCGACTCCGTCACGCCGGATCTTTCTGCGCATCGGATTCGGAGGCATCACCATCAAGGAAGTCCCGTCGACTCCCCAAGCCCCCGTCGTGGCGGCAGTTCAGTAGCGATCCGCACTTGTGCCATCAGGAAATCGACCACTCTTTCGAATGGGTCGAAGCCGAAAGCCTCTCCGATGGGCCCACGAAGATTGGAGTTCGCATTGATGTCGTAGAACACCAGGCGGCCGTCCGCGGCCTCCAGGTACTCGATCCCGCCGATATCCAGATGGCCGGCAGACATCAGCTTCTTGCCCGCGTCCACGGCTGCGGCGGGCACTTCTGGATATGGGTGGAACTCAACCTGACTGGCCGGCTTGGCCGCGGGAATTTCGCAATGCGAATCGCCGGTGACCGGATTGCACACTTCGGACGGACAAAGATTGAACGACCCGTGAGAAATAACCCGCATCGCATAGAGTAATTCGCCGCCCATAAACTCCATTCGGACAATGCCCTGCGAGGGAGCAACCGGATAGTATTCCTGAAGCGTCAGCAAATGATCGGGAAGCCAAAGATCGGGCTGGTCGCGCAGCAACCGGATCAGTTCATCGGCGGAATTTAGCAAGCACATCCGCGCTCCGCTTCCGCCCTGCTCGGGCTTTAGCAAAACGGGCCAGCGATCTCCCCACCGCGCGAGCGCGGCGTCCACATCGTTAAACGCCACGGTCCGCGGATGCGGGATGTTCAGTTGTTGCATCAGCGCCGCTTGCGTGGACTTACTCAGTTCCAGAGCGAAGGCGCTCGAGCCGTTCAGCACTTTGGCTCCGCCCAGTTCGAGCGAGCGCATAAGAGAAAGTGCCAGAGGTACAGCCCGCGTGTTTCCGCGCACATAGGCGCTTGGGCTGGCTTGGTTGAAGTATAGCGGTGCCTCCGGGATTCGATCGGCATCGAAGGCGGCGCGCTTAAGGTCGAGAGTTCCGTAGCGGACAGAACGGCGTTCCAATGCGGAGAACAGAGGCTTTTGCCATTCGGGGTGCTCGAAGAGGACGACGAGATCGTAATTCATACTCGTCTCATCGTCGCGGATTTTGAGACTGCCCGGGGTTATTTACTGCGAGCCTTCGTTCGGGTGCGGCCAGCCTGACGACTATGCCGCGAAAGTGCTTTGGGCGATGCGGCTTGCCGGCCCTCCCGTTTGAGCGCGGCGAGCGTGGCTCGCGACCGCTTGGCAGAAGGCTTGCGGCGAGTCAGTCCCGCTTCGACGTCGTGCTCAGCCTTGGCACGAGTCTTCGGCGACGATTTTGCAGCTTTAGGAGGAGCCAGCTTCACCCCAGCCCGTCGCGCTTTCGACAGACCAATGGCGATCGCCTGCTTGGCGGAACGCGCACCATGCTTGCCCTCGCGAATATGGTCCATCTCCTCACGCACGAACTCCCCGGCTTGCGTTCCCGGCGATTTGCCTTCACGGGCATCCTTTCGGGCGCGGTCCAGCGTCTTTTTTTCCGGCATATACGGTTTTCCTCACCTTCCTTGAATAAAATCTTGGATGCGGGTCCGCAGAGTCTGGTCGGAAACGCAGTCTAAAGCGTCTGCGGCCATGTTCAAACTGAGTGCGAATTCGGCCGGCATGGACCCGATCAGAGACGCCCGAGCGCTTTGCAGGTGCTCGCGAAGCAGATCACAATCAACGCTTGTTCCTTTATCGAGTTCTTTAAGGATTTCGTCCAACTGAGCGAGGTCCTTAGCCTGCACACTTTGCATCTTTCCCGACCTGCGGTCCGCTAATCCTTAAGCACGCAGAATTCCATGAAATGAAAACGGGGAGTTGGCTGCTGATGGTGGCAAACGTGCATTTTGAAACACGCAAACCATCGAAGCCTTCACACATGACAGAGTGTTCCGCCTGCTCTTAAGGTAAGTGAACACCGAGCGCCTATGATTCGCAAATTAAAGTCTGGACAATATCGGCTCTACTCGCGCAAAAAGAATCCTCGAACCGGAAAGCGGCGTAACCTCGGAACCTTTGCAACTCGCGCGGCGGCGCAGCAACACGAACGCGAAGTTCAATACTTCAAAAGACATTAAGCTGCTGAAATTCGATAACTTACCGGTCTCTTTGGAACGTTGGGAGGGCGGCACTTCTCTTTAAAGTGAATTCGCGGGCGTCCACTGATACGAGAGGCTGAAATGGCTATCTGCGCTGAATGCGGCATCGATACCGAGCTCCACGAGTTAGGGATGCCGATATGTACATCGTGCATTTCCAAGCGAGAAAGCTCGAATCCTTTACTTGCCGACCTGAGCGTCGAAATCACGCATACCAGAGATCTCTACTTCAAGGCGATGCGAGCGCTCGCGCCTTTTCAGGCCCCGGGCGAGCGTCTTCCCAATGGATCTCGCCATGGGAGTGAGGCGAAGCGCTTGGAGGATAGAGCGAAAATTGCCGGAGAAAAATACTGGGAGGCGCTTCGGTGCTACGTCGAAACGCTCCGGCGAGAAACCGGCAAATCACGATCAGCCTAGAGCGGCGACTGCCGCCGTGCCTCGTACTGAAGTTGGCGGTTTCACCGCGCGCCACGTTCTAGCCCACTCGGGTTGCATGCCGGCGACTGATAGTGCGGCCAAGGCCCGGTCGCAATCGCCCAGATCGCTCCACGTAACCGGCCCCAGGCGATGTACGAGCAGCCTTTGGATTTCCGTCGACAGCACTTGTCGTGAGAAATCGATGGACGGAATGGCTGTGTATAGGGCGTCGGCGATGCGAAACTCTTCACCGGGAGCCTGGACTGCCGGGAAATTCTGAAATGTCTTTAGTAAGCCGGGCATGGCGGAACAAATCATTTCTAGAAACGCGAAGACCTTTCCGACCATCACGAAAGTGTTCCACAGCGAACCCTGGTCGAAAAGGAAACGTGCCACCAATGGTGCGGGCTTTTCATGGAAGCCTTGGATCCGAAACGAATCTGGACTTCCTTGCACCTGCGAGCCCACCTGGATCCACCCGTAATCCACCTCGGCATTATGCGGTTGCGCGCCTAACAGGATCACCGAGTCCCGTTCCCGCCGCGAAAGATCAAAGGCGCGTTCCAGGGCTTCCACGATCGCGCTTTCCTCGGAATAGTGATGGTCGGAGGGGAACACAGCCACCGTCGCATTTTGGTCCTTGCGTGCAATCACCAGCAGACTTGAGAGGATCGCCGCGGCCGTGCCCCGATTCCGCGGCTGAACCACCCGCTGGGATGGACAATCCATCAATTCAGGAAGATAAAAATCCTCATGCGCGCGCGTGAGCGAGAACAGGATTTGTTCGGGCCGTATACTTTGCTGCGCCCGCCGCCTGGCTTGCTCTAGCAGCGTCACGCCACCATAGAGACGGCAAAATTGTTTGGGCCGATCGTCTCCTGAAATAATCCGCGTTAATGGCCTGAGGCGCACGCCTTCGCCTCCGGCCAGAACAATGGCCCAGCGTTTCCTGCGATCGATCAAGGTTTTCATTTCCCGTTCTCCTGATCCATTCGTTTCCCGCTACCGGCCGGACGGAAAGGCGCATGAGCGCATTCCCTTCCGGCCTCGCGCCTCCTCCAGGAGGATAGCCTCCGAATGTTTGACCGGCGAAAAGCCGCATAGCCATGGACATCACTTGCGGTTTCGATTGCTTTGGACCCCAGAGGAGGAGCACAAAAAGGACCAAAGTCAACTTGTTGATTTGCAATGATGGGGTTTTAGATTTACGCGGCAGAACTTGCCGACTCTGTACAAAAACTGCGGAACCCGATCGATGTCAATCGGCTACGCGGCTATGCAGGGTACGTTCGCCAATTCCAAGAATCTTGGCCGCGCGACGCTTGTTGTTGCCGATCTGACTGAGCGTAAATTGGATATAGGCTCGTTCCACTTCATCCAGCGTCGCGCCCTCGCGAAACCGAAATTCTCCTGAGGACTGCGGCTCCGGGACGGGAAGATTCATTTGTGGAACTCCCAGCGTGGGCGGAAGGTGGCTGAGCTGTAAGGTACCCTCGCGAGCCCCGATCACCATCCGTTCCAGAACGTTGCGCAATTCCCGGACGTTGCCGGGCCACGAATGCAAGATTAATCGGGCCAGCACGTCGCTTTCGATGGCGTCTACCTTGCAATCGTGTTTAGCATTCATTTCGCAAATTAGGGCATCCGCCAAGGCGGGAAGATCTTCCTTGCGATGCCGTAAAGCCGGCAGCGAGATCTGGAAAACATTGAGCCGGTAGTACAAATCTTCCCGCAGCCGTTTTTCCTGAATGGCTTTCTCGGGCTGGCGGTTCGTGGCGGCTACGACGCGCACGTCGATCAGTGTTTCGGAAGTCCCCCCCAGCCGGCGGATCTTGCCGTCTTGCAATACTCTCAGCAGCTTAGCCTGCGTCCCGACCGGCATCTCTGTGATTTCGTCCAGAAATAGAGTGCCTCGGTGGGACTGCTCGAAACAGCCGATTCTACGCGCCATGGCCCCCGTGAATGCACCCCGTTCATGTCCAAATAGCTCGCTCTCGATCAGATGCTCCGGCAGAGCCGCGCAATTGATAGCCACAAATGGCGCGCTCGCGCGCGGACTAAGCTTGTGGATGGCGCGCGCGGCCAGTTCCTTGCCGGTCCCGCTTTCGCCGCTGACCAGCACGGAGGCGGTGCTCGGGGCCACCCGCTGGATCAAGGCAAATACCTGCTGCATCGCCTGTGACTCTCCCACCATGTCGAGCAAGGTGCCGTGATAGCCGGCTTGGCGCTGCAGCATGGCAGCTTCGCGGGCCAGCCTTTCATGATGAACCGCGCGCTCCAGGAGAGCGTGAAGAACCATAGGCTGTACCGGTTTCTCCAGAAACCAGAATGCCCGAAGGTCGTGCACGATGGAGACGGCATGACTGATATCGCCGAAACCGGTGAGAACGATGGCCGGCGTGAGGTCGCCGCGCTCCAACAGAGTTCTTAGAAGCTGCGCGCCATCGAGAACCGGCATGAACAGGTCCGTTACGATAGCGTTAAAGGATCCCGAGCCCAGCTTCTCCAGCGCCTCTTCGCCATTCTGCGCTTGTTCCGGAAGGTAGCCTTTCGCGCAAACCATTGCGGATACCGCGTCGCGCTGCTCGCTATCGTCATCCACCACCAGCACTCGAATCGGCTCTAGCTCCGCCATTCCTATACCTCTGTTCTCGCACACTTTACCCACAGCGGGATCGCCCGGATCGAAAAAGTGTCAATCGCAATCGTACAATACTTCTAGAATCTATATGGCCCGGCCCGAACTGCCTTGGCCTGTCGAAAAAGCAGCCGCGTTGGCGGACTCTTTCTCCGGCCCCAGGGGATCGGTCAGCGCGGGCAGGGTGAAGTGAAATACAGCGCCGGCGCCCGGGTCCGCCTCCGCCCATATGCGGCCACCGTGTCCGTCGATAATGCGGCTGCAAATCGCCAGACCGATTCCGGTGCCGGGATAAGCGTCTTTCCCGTGCAGTCGCTGGAACGCGCCAAAAATCTTTTTGGCGTACTTGGGGTCAAAGCCGATACCTTGGTCCCGAACCGAAATGCACCATTCGTTATCATCTTTCCGGGCTTCGATCCGAATAGAGGGCTTCCCTCCGGGCTGGCGGAACTTAATGGCATTGGACAGCAGGTTTTGGAAAACCAGGCTCATTTTGAGCGGATCCACCTCTACCTCTGGCAGAGGTTCGATGGCTATTTCCGCACCAGTTTCCCGGATGCTTGCCAGAAGCGCATAGCGTGCCTGGCTCACCACCTCGGCAAGTCGGGTCCGGGTGAGCGCCGGCGCCTGGGTGCTGATTTGTGCATACGCCAGGAGGTCCCGAATCAAGGCTTGCATTCGTGTCGCGCCGTCCATTGCGAATCCAACATACTTCTCGGCCTCCGGGTCGAGCTTGCCCTGACAAGCCTTGGACAACAATCCCAAATAGCTCGATACCATACGGAGCGGTTCTTGCAGATCGTGACTGGCCACAAACGCGAATTGCTGCAAATCGTGGTTAGAGCGCTCCAGTCCTAAGGTCCTCTCTTTCACCCGTTCTTCCAGGTCATGATTGAGACGGTCCAACTGCCCGATCTTCTCCTGGAGCTTCTGGTTGGCTTTACGAACCTCGGATTCCGCACGATCGCGGTCGGCTGCATACTGGCTGACGATCCGATACGCCAACAAGAGGAGCAGGATGGTCGCGATGCTACCCGCGATTAAAAGAGCCCCAGCTTCAAAGTCTGCGACGCTGGTGGCCTGCTTGCTGGAGTCCAGAAGCCGGTTCTCTTCGGCCACCATGTCCGCCAGGACTCTGCTGAGCTGGCTCGATGTGGCCAGCCCGTTTCGCTTTTCTTCCTGTACTGCAGCGTCCTGACCGCCGAATTTGGACGTTTCTTTGAGGAGTCCAATTCGGTCGTTGACCAAACGTTCCAGGACGGGAACTTTAAGATGTTCGACGGGATTATCGCGGGTAAGATCCGCCAGCCTACGCACGATCACGGATGACCTGGCGGCGGCGCCTTCCACCTGTGCAATGTAACTCGAGTCACCGGTGGCAATGAATCCACGCCGGCCGGTCTCGGCATCGGTGAGTGTCGTTAGAAGATCCTGAATCGTCACTTGGATTTCGCGGGTGTGGTCCACCATCTGAACTAATTCGCGATCTCGCGCGCGCATCCATAACGACGCGGCCAAAAAAATAAGTGGGATCGCCGCGATCCAAATGAAGACCGGTTTTGTCTTACGGTACGCCACCCTTGTAAACACTCCGCCCGTGGCCCGTGGAAGTTCCACGGTCACTAAACTCACAGGTTTTAACTCGTACAACTAATTCTACGACTTGATCGCTTTGGAATCTTCTCGCTCGCGAAGTAGTTCCGCGATTTTGGCGCCGACATCGCGCATAAACGACTCAAAATCCACGGGTTTCGTGATCAGGCAACTCGCCCCCAGCTTCAACGCCTGGGAGAGTTCGTCGGCCTGCAGAAAAGAAGTCACGATTACCTTGGGAACCGCCGCCAGCTTCGGATTGTGGCCAGCTGCCGCCAGAATGTCACTCCCATTCCCACGAGGCAGGTTGTAGTCCAGCATCATCAGATCCGGAATCGGAGTTCCTGTATTCCCGCACAGCTCCGCGGCGTTGATTGCGTCTTCCGCTGTCGCATAGTGGTCGATGTCACAAACCAGCGACTGACGCTTGAGCGCCTCCTCAATGAGGAAAACATCTCCAAGGTTGTCTTCAGCAAGAAAGATACGCATTTTTAAATCGCCTTCGTCATATTGGTAGAGACACATGAAACGTAGAACCCGTTCCAGGAGTCGATTCTACCCAAATCCTGCCCCCCAAACGCTCCACCGCCGCGCGGCAAATCGCCAGGCCGATTCCTGTCCCGGACTTCTGGGAGCCATGCAGACTCCGGAACACTCCGAAAATATAGTCGAAGTACTTAGGATCGATACCAATCCCATTATCCTGAATCGAAAAAGTCCAGCCGCTCTCTTCCGTTTTCGCGGAGATCTTAATGACCGGCGGCTGCTCCGACCGGTACTTGATGGCGTTACTGATTAGATTCTGGAAGAGCTGCACTAAGGGCAGCTCGAGCGAGGCTATAACCGGTAAGGGGTCACATTCGAGGGATGCTCCGTTTTCCTGAATCATGGCCTGTAAATTCCATGCGGCGGCTTTGACCACCGCATTGCAGTCAACCGTGGTCCTGGCCTGTTGGCCCGAATCGCTCACCTGGATATATTGACGTAGCCCACCCAACAGTTGATTCAGGCGGGCCGCATGCTGCTCAATTGTGGCCAGCATCTTCGATTCGCGGCTCCCCAGACTACCGTTCATGAGCTGGGACAGCCATTGTGAATACGTCACCACGGTTCGAATCGGCTCTTGCAGGTCATGACTGGCGGCCCAGGCAAACTGCCGTAGCGCCTCATTGGAATAGCGCAGAGCGGCCGTCCTCTCGGCCACCCTCTTTTCCAGTTCCAAGTTCGTCTTCTGGATTTTTGCCTCCGCATGGGCCTGGTCTGTTGCGTCGCGGATCGCGGTGGTGATAAGCAACCCATCCGGCGTGAGGAAGGAATTGCGCGTAATCTCGGCCGGGAACGGCGAACCATCATCACGGTGCGCGCCCAGCCTCATTTCAGCCGCCGGCGGCGGGTGGGGCTGATTTTCGTTAGGGCATTCCCACGCGGGAAGCAGCGAGTGAATGTCGCGCCCGATCAGAGCCTCCCGCGAGTGCCCGAAGAGCGTGTCGGCCCGTGAATTGGCCAGTTGGATGATGCCGGCCTGATTCGTGATCACCATCGCATCTGGAGCGGCCTCAAGCACCGCGCGAAACCGTTGCTCGGCGCTCGCTAGCTCCTCTGCCTTGCGCCGGAGGAGCTGTTCCGTCCGCCGGAGATCGACGAATACGTTGACTTTGCTTTGAAGAATCTCAGGAACGATGGGCTTAAATAAGAAGTCGACCGCGCCCAGGTTGTATCCACGAAACAGCTGCTCATCGCTTCGATAGGCTGTGACAAACAGGATGGGCGTTTGCAGCGACCGTTTGCGCGCGCGAATCATTTCAGCGGTCTCGAAACCGTCCATTTCCGGCATGCGCACATCCAGCAGAATCGCCGCGAAATCATGCTCTAGACACATTCGCAGCGCTTCGGTTCCGTTCTGAGCCAGCATGAGTTCTTGTCCCAGCGGTTCGAGAATCGCCTGCAGAGCCAATAGATTACTCTCGTCGTCGTCGACGAGCAGCAGCTTAACTCTTCCGCTTTCTTCCGGAGTGGTTCGGGTTGCGAATCTCAGGGTTGCGCCCATCATTGACCTGTGAGCCGTCTCATACGAGCGGCGCATTCGCCGTCTGAGTGGATCCTGTGTTGGCAGCCAGCCCGGCTGGGACGCCCAGTCCCGCCATCCAAATGCGCATTACCGAGAATAGATATCCTAGATCCACGGGCTTCGCAACATAATCGGAGGCTCCAGCCTGCAGGCATTTTTCCCGATCGCCCTTCATGGCTTTGGCGGTCAGCGCGATGATCGGCAGCGATCCGATGCCGGGAAGCCTGCGAATAGCTTTGGTGGTCTCATATCCGTCCATCTCCGGCATCATGATGTCCATCAGCACCAAATCGGTATCGGGATTCTTTTTGAGTACCTCGATTCCGCTTCTCCCGGTCTCGGCGTGGATCACATTAACGCTGTGATGCTCCAGAGCGCTGGTCAAAGCGAAGATATTACGCAGATCGTCATCGATGATCAACACTTTCCGGCCCGACAAGTGCGGATCGACTTGCCGGACATTGGCCAGTACGCTCTTCTGAACTGCACTCAGACTGTCTTCAACGCGATGCAGAAGAACCACCGTCTCGTCGAGCAAGCGTTCCAGGGACGGCGCATACCGGATGCTGCTGATCTTGGACAACCGCCGCAACGCCGCAGCGCGGGCGGGATCCAGCTGAGCTGGCCCAAAGGCAATAATGGCCGGCACATATGGAGAGAACTGAGCCTGGACCTTTTCGATGAAGCCGATTCCCGCAACTTCCGATACGGCCCAGTCGATAACGATACCGTCCAGTCTGAGGCCCGCCCGGGCTCCATCTGAGATAAGACCGAGGGCTTCGTCAACTGACGTTGCCTCCGAGAACTCGAGATCGGATGCATTCAGGAACGTGATGATTTTCTTGCGCATCGGCTCAGAGCCGCCGAGTACCAGGATCTTCTTCGCCCCAGGTTGAATGGACCGCGTTACAGCGGGAAGAACCAGATCCAGCGAGCTTCTATCGGCAGATTTCTGCACGCACGTGGTGGCGCCGATGGTGAATCCGTCGCGGAGCGTTTCCGTCAGCGAAAGAACGTGAACAGGAATGTGGCGAGTAGTTGGGTCATGCTTCAGATGATCCAGAACCGTCCACCCACTCATGTCCGGCAAGCGAACATCAAGCGTGATGGCATGTGGCTTGAAGTTCCTGGCCAGCGTGATCGCCGAGCCGCCGCGCAGCGCAACCAAGGCCTTCAATCCTTCGCTGCGGGCCTTTTCCATCAGTATTCCAGCAAATGTGGGATCGTCCTCGACAATGAGCAGCACCGAGTCGCCTGCCTGAATGTTGTTGCGATCGTCATCCAGCCTGGCTTCGTGGTCTTCCAGCCAATTTGGCAACGCGACCACACCATGTTCAAACTTATTGTCGATGTCCCGCGCCATCCACACGCGCATCACCGAAAATAAAAGATCCAGGTCCACCGGCTTGGTGACATAGTCCGAAGCTCCGGCGCGAAGGCACTTTTCACGGTCGCCCTTCATCGCCTTGGCAGTTAAAGCAATGATGGGAAGCTTCTGGAAGGCCGGTATTTTACGGATAGCGCGCATCGTTTCATAGCCGTCCATTTCCGGCATCATGATGTCCATGAGCACAATGTCTACGTCCGGCGTGTTCTGCAGCAGTTCGATTCCCGCTCGGCCGTTTTCCGCGTGCAAGGTCTTGAGTTCCCGCTGTTCCAGCACGCTAGTCAAAGCGAAAATATTCCGCAGATCATCGTCAATGACCAACACTTTACGGCCCACCAGCATGGGATCGGTTTGCCGGATTTCCGTTAGCACGCGTCTTTGTTCGAGCGAAAGCTGCTCTTCTTCACGATGCAGCAGAAGCACGGATTCTTCCAGCAGACGTTCGATAGTGGAAGCGTAACGAACCGGGCCGACGCGGGCGCAATGATGAATCTCCGAGACCTGCTGATCGGATAGCCGCTGCGTTCCCGAGACCACAATCGCGGGTACTTGCAGGTCCGATCTGGACTGCACCGATTCGATGAACTCAAGCCCGGGAGCCTCCGGGACGCAATCGAGGAAAATGGCATCCACCGGGCGCGAATTGACGATAACCGTTGCGGCGGCTATATCCGCTGCCGGCACGATCTCCAGGTCGTCTCCCGAGAGCAGGTTTGAAATGTCCGCGGTTCGCACGTCATTTTCCGCAACCAGGACCAGCGTTTTCTTGCGGTGCTCCATGGAACGCTGAATCACCTCGAAGATCGCGTCCTGCGATTCCTTAGCCGCATCCTTAGGCATGCAGGTCATGGCGCCCAATGCGAAGCCACGCTTATTATTTTCGTGCCCGGAGAGGATGTGCACGGGGATGTGAGCCGTGCGCGGGTCATGCTTGAGGCGGTCGAGCAAAGTCCAGCCACTCATGTCGGGCAGCCGGACATCCAACGTAATGGCGCTGGGCTGAAATTCGCGCGCGAGAGAGATGGCCGTGGCGCCGCGCAGAGCGACCACTACTTTCATTCCGCGGCTGTGCGCCAGATCCACCATGATTCGCGCGAAGGTGGCGTCATCTTCCACAATAAGCAAGACGCGATCCTCGCGGGTCACCAAATTGCGATCGTCGTCCACCACCATCTCTTCGACCATTTCGACCGGCACAGTGTCGTCAGCGGGCGGCAGGATCATATCCAGCGAACCGGCTGGCCGTTCTCCTGCCTTGAGCGAGAGAGGAGCATCGCTCAATTCGGATTTCGGAACAGCGGAGATATAGACCTGCGGAAGGTACAACGTGAAACTACTGCCTTGCGACACGATGCTCTGGAGGCGAATCTCGCCGCCCAGCAGGCGCGCTAGCTCACGGCTGATCGAGAGGCCTAAGCCGGTGCCACCGTACTTCCGGCTGGTAGTGCCGTCGGCTTGTTGGAACGCCTCGAAGATAATGCGCTGTTTTTCTTGCGCGATGCCGATACCAGTGTCAGTGACGGAGAATGCGACCACGCTTTGCGCGCGGTTCAATACCGGATGGGTCGGACTCCATCCAGCGGTCGCCTGCTCGATGTTGAGTTTCACCGATCCCAGTTCTGTGAACTTGAGGGCGTTGGACAGGAGGTTCTTGAGAACCTGCTGGAGCCTCTTCACGTCCGTACGCATGACCTGCGATGACAATTCAGAGGAGACTTCCACCGAGAAGCCGATGCCTTTACCCTCGGCCACGTGCCGGAACGTCCGTACGCAGTAGTCTTCCATCTCCTCGAATCGTACACTGCCCACTTCGACGTCCATCTTTCCGGATTCGATCTTCGATAAATCTAGAATGTCGTTGATGAGCGCCAGCAAATCCGTACCCGAAGAGTGAATCGTTTCCGCGAACTTGATCTGTTTGGAGCTGAGGTTGCCCTCGGTGTTGTCCGCCAGCACGCGTGCGAGGATCAGCAGGTTGTTCAGCGGCGTCCGCAGTTCGTGCGACATGTTGGCCAGAAATTCGCTCTTGTATTTCGACGTCAGAGCGAGCTGTTCGGCCTTTTCCTCCAGCGCATGTTTGGCCTGTTCGATTTCGCGATTCTTAGCCTCTACTTCCGTGTTCTGTTCGGCGAGAAGCTTGGCCTTTTCCTGCAACTGCGCGTTGGTCTCCTGCAGTTCTTCGGCCAAGGCCTGGCTCTGTTGCAGTAGCTGCTCGGTACGCATGGTCGCCGCGATGGTGTTCAGCACGATTCCGATACTCTCGGTGAGCTGATCGAGGAACGCGATATGAATCTCAGAGAGCTGCTGGAAGGAGGCGAGCTCCACCACAGCCTTCACTTCGCCCTCGAATAACACCGGCAGCACGACGATGGTCATCGGTGTGCCCGAGCCCAGGCTGGAGCGGATGCGGATGTAGTTCTCCGGAACGTCGCGTACCAGGATGCGTTGTTTCTCTCGCGCACACTGTCCGACCAGGCCTTGGCCGAGACTGAATTGTGCGGGGGCATCGTGTTGATCGTCGAAGGCGTATCCGGCCATGAACTTGAGAGCCGCGCCGCCATCCGAGGTTTCTGCCGTGTAGAAGCTGCCTCGCTGCGCGCTCACCAGCGGGGCTAATTCGGAGAGCAGCAATTTCGCGACGGTCAGCAAATCGCGCTGGCCTTGCACCATGCGTGTGAATTTGGCGATGTTGGTCTTGAGCCAGTCCTGATCGGTATTCTTGCGGGTGGTCGCCGCCAGGTTCACGATCATTTCGTTTAAGTTGTCTTTGAGCGCCGCCACTTCGCCCAACGCTTCCACCGAAATCGAGCGTGTCAGATCGCCCTTGGTAACAGCCGTCGCGACTTCCGCAATCGCGCGTACCTGGGTAGTGAGATTCTGTGCAAGCTGATTGACGTTGTCCGTAAGATCCCGCCAGATACCGGCCGCGCCGGGCACACGAGCCTGGCCGCCCAGCTTACCTTCGATACCAACTTCACGAGCCACGGTGCTGACCTGGTCGGCGAACGTCGCGAGCGTATCGATCATCGCATTGATCGTGTCCGCCAACTCCGCAATCTCGCCCTTGGTTTCGAGCACCAGCTTTCGTTTTAAATCGCCATTTGCAACCGCGGTCACCACTTTGGCGATGCCGCGAACCTGAGTCGTCAGGTTCGCCGCCATGAGGTTCACATTGTCGGTAAGATCCTTCCAGGTGCCCGCCACGCCCCGAACTTCCGCCTGGCCACCCAGCTTGCCTTCCGTACCCACCTCGCGAGCCACGCGAGTCACTTCGCTGGCAAACGAGTTCAATTGGTCCACCATCGTGTTGATGGTGTTCTTAAGTTCCAGAATTTCGCCGCGGACGTCGACCGTAATCTTGCGCGACAGATCGCCCATCGCGACCGCCGTGGTTACCTGCGCGATATTGCGGACCTGATTGGTCAGGTTCGACGCCATCGAATTCACGGATTCCGTGAGATCCTTCCATGTTCCGGCCACGCCGTACACGTCGGCTTGTCCGCCGAGGCGCCCTTCGGTGCCGACCTCGCGAGCCACGCGAGTCACTTCGCTGGCGAAGGAGCTAAGCTGGTCGACCATCGTGTTGATCGTGTCTTTGAGCGCCAGAATCTCGCCGCGCGCATCCACGGTGATTTTTCGCGAAAGGTCGCCTTTGGCAACGGCCGTCGTCACGTCCGCGATGTTTCGCACTTGAGCTGTCAAGTTCGACGCCATCGAGTTGACCGACTCCGTCAAATCCTTCCACGTGCCGGCGACGCCACGAACGTCAGCTTGGCCGCCCAGTTTGCCTTCCGTGCCGACTTCGCGAGCCACGCGAGTCACTTCGCTCGCAAAGGCATTGAGCTGATCGACCATCGTATTGATTGTGTTTTTCAGCTCCAGGATTTCGCCGCGCGCGTCCACCGTGATCTTGGTCGTGAGGTCGCCTTTGGCAACCGCCGTCGTCACACCCGCGATGTTGCGGACCTGATTGGTCAGGTTCGACGCCATCGAATTGACGGAATCGGTCAAATCCTTCCAGGTTCCCGCGACGCCGCGGACATCGGCCTGGCCGCCCAGTTTTCCTTCCGTGCCGACTTCACGAGCCACGCGCGTCACCTCGCTCGCGAATGAGCTGAGCTGATCGACCATCGTATTGATGGTGTTCTTTAGCTCTAGAATTTCGCCGCGCACGTCGACCGTAATTTTGCGGGATAGATCGCCGCGCGCCACGGCCGTGGTGACCTCCGCGATATTGCGCACCTGGGCAGTAAGATTACCGGCCATCGAATTGACCGATTCCGTAAGATCGCGCCATGTGCCGGCCACGCCGCGCACGTCGGCCTGTCCTCCCAGTTTGCCTTCCGTGCCGACTTCTCGAGCCACACGAGTCACTTCGCTGGCAAACGCGTTCAGCTGATCCACCATCGTATTGATGGTATTCTTCAGCTCCAGAATTTCGCCGCGCACGTCGACCGTGATTTTGCGGGATAAATCGCCGCGCGCCACCGCCGTGGTGACTTCGGCGATGTTTCGCACCTGGGCCGTCAGATTACCGGCCATCGAGTTCACCGATTCCGTGAGGTCGCGCCACGTTCCGGCCACGCCGCGCACGTCGGCCTGTCCTCCCAGTTTGCCTTCCGTGCCGACCTCGCGCGCCACCCGCGTTACTTCGCTGGCGAACGCATTCAACTGATCCACCATCGTGTTGATGGTGTTCTTCAACTCCAGAATCTCGCCACGAACTTCCACGGTAATGGTTCGCGATAAGTCACCGCGCGCCACGGCCGTAGTTACTTCGGCGATATTACGAACCTGGTTCGTGAGGTTTGACGCCATGGAATTGACGGAGTCCGTCAAATCCTTCCACACGCCGCCGACGCCCTTCACCATCGCCTGCCCGCCCAGCTTGCCTTCCGTGCCGACCTCGCGAGCGACGCGCGTCACTTCGCTGGCGAACGAGCTGAGCTGGTCGACCATTGTATTGATCGTGTTCTTCAGTTCGAGAATTTCTCCGCGAACGTCCACCGTGATCTTGCGGGAAAGATCGCCATTCGCGACCGCCGTAGTCACCTCAGCGATATTGCGGACCTGTGCGGTCAGGTTGACCGCCATCGAGTTGACGGAATCCGTCAAATCCTTCCACACACCGCCGACGCCTTTCACTTCCGCCTGACCGCCCAACTCGCCTTCGGTGCCGACTTCGCGAGCCACGCGCGTGACTTCGCGGGCGAACGCGTTAAGCTGATCGACCATGGTGTTGATCGTGTTCTTCAGCTCGAGAATTTCTCCTCGCACATCCACGGTGATCTTGCGCGACAGGTCGCCATTCGCCACAGCTGTTGTGACTTCGGCGATGTTTCTGACCTGTGCCGTGAGATTGCCGGCCATCGAATTCACGGAGTCCGTGAGATCCTTCCATACGCCGCCGACACCCTTCACCTCAGCCTGTCCGCCCAACTCACCTTCGGTTCCCACTTCGCGAGCAACACGCGTCACTTCGCTCGCGAACGAGCTAAGCTGGTCCACCATCGTGTTGATCGTGTTCTTCAGCTCGAGAATTTCTCCGCGAACGTCCACCGTGATTTTGCGGGATAAATCGCCGTTCGCCACGGCGGTGGTGACTTCGGCAATGTTACGGACCTGCGCCGTCAAGTTGCCGGCCATGAAGTTTACAGAGTCGGTCAGATCTTTCCACACGCCGCCGACGCCCTTCACTTCCGCCTGTCCGCCCAACTCACCTTCGGTTCCCACTTCGCGAGCCACGCGCGTCACTTCGCTGGCGAAAGAGCTGAGCTGGTCCACCATGGTGTTGAACGTATTTTTGAGCTCCAGAATCTCGCCCAGCACATCGACCGTGATTTTGCGGGAAAGATCGCCCTTCGCAACAGCGGTAGTAACTTCGGCGATGTTGCGAACCTGAGAAGTCAGGTTCGACGCCATCGAGTTCACTGAGTCCGTGAGATCTTTCCACGTCCCGGCCACACCCGTAACAACCGCCTGACCGCCCAGCTTGCCTTCCGTGCCCACTTCCCGCGCCACGCGCGTAACTTCACTAGCAAATGACCCGAGCTGATCGACCATGGTGTTGATCGTGTTTTTCAGCTCGAGAATTTCCCCTTGAACGCTGACCGTGATCTTGCGGGACAGATCGCCGCGCGCCACTGCAGTGGTGACTTCCGCGATGTTGCGGACCTGATTGGTCAGGTTCGAAGCCATGGAGTTTACGGAGTCGGTCAGATCCTTCCAGGTGCCCGCGACGCCGGTCACTACGGCCTGCCCACCAAGCTTTCCTTCGGTGCCGACTTCCCTCGCCACGCGGGTCACTTCGCTCGAGAATGAATTGAGCTGGTCCACCATCGTGTTGACCACTCGAGCGGTTCGGATGAACTCGCCTTGCAGAGGACGGCCTTCTACTTCGAGCGACATCTTTTGCGAGAGGTCGCCTTGCGCCACGGCTCCGATCACGCGCGCAATCTCTGTGGAGGGTTGCACCAGATCCGAAATCAGGCTGTTCACCGATTCCATGCTGGCGGCCCAGCTCCCGGAACCGGCGTTCAACGAAGCGCGCTGGCCGATTCGGCCTTCCTTGCCGACCGCTGTGCTCACGCGCGCGAGCTCGGTGGCCATGTTTTCGTTCAGCTCGAAGATGTCGTTTAAAACATCCGCGATCTTTCCGGCCAATCCCACCTGGTTAACCGGCAGCCGAACTGAGAAGTCGCCTTTCTTAAAGGCAAAGAGCGCCGCTAAAACCTCATTTGCGTCCAGAATCTTCGCAACCGGGACTTGCCGCATTTGTGCTCCTTACCTCGCAGCCATTCTGAGGGAGATGTTAACCCGAACCGACCGGAAAGCGCACACGTGGAGGGCTGGCGGGGTGCTCATCTTATTCTTGTGGTCTAAGATAGCGGGCAACTGGCGCACCAGATACAAGTCGTTGATTATAAGGGAAATACTAAGGGCTTGGACTGTGCAAAAATTACCGGGTACGCCGAATTTGTTGCAGTCGGCGTACCCGTTCTATTGGTTTGCTCTAGCAGCGGCGGCGGTGGCGACTAACCGGCCGTAATTTTCAAAAGGTTTCTGACCTGCCGGACACCTTCGGTGTCTTTCGCGACGCGATCCGCTTCGTCCTTCGCGGTTGTCGAGGTTACTTCGCCCCTCAAAGTGACGATACCATCAACCACATCGATATTGATCTTGCGAGCCGGTGTATCCTTATCGCCGATCAACTTCGTCGTGATCTTGGTATGAATCCAGGCGTCATTGACAGAGGTTCCAATCTTATCGCCGGAAGCCTTAGCTCGCTCTCTTGCCTCGCGAGCCATGTCCTCTGTATATTCACTGCGCGAGACTTCTCTGGGCTTCACGTCAATTTTATCGGTGATTTCCAGATTCGGGTTCCCCGCTTTGGCTAATTCAACGGCTCGGAGACGCATCGACTCCGTGGCGACCGTTCCCTTCAATGTGACCTTGTTGTCCTTGGCATGCGCGTCAACGTCGAGCTTCGCCGCACTCAAATCGGGATCCGAGTTCAGACGCGCTTGAATCGCATTTTGCATATCCGAATCGGATATAGCACTCGGAGCGCTGGCCGACGTGGTGCTCCCCGTTTGCGAGCATCCCGCCAGCATCAGAAATCCAAGACTGATGAGGATTATCGGCTTTCGCATTATCGGCCTCCTGATCGGAAGATTCATTCCGATGACGATTGTTTCGAGCCTCAAGAGCCATGACTGCCAGTCAACATTGAGAACTGGCAGTCATGTTTTACGGGATGTTTAACGGCGGTCACGGTCACGATCTCGGTCATGCCCGAAATCGCGATTCCTATCGCGGTCCCATCGATGATCGTGACTGAACCGGCCGCGGTCGCCTTCCCAATAGCCGTCGAAGAATTGTCCTCCCTCATAGCGGGGACCTATCCATCGGGCGCCGCCGTAGGGGGGGCGGGTCCAATACCCGTTATGCCACCGGTACCGCCTTCCAACTGGATACCAATAGCCGTCTACCCAGAAATAGTCCGGTCCAGGAGCTCGCGGCCGCGCGTGGACGACCCGAGGCGGCGGGGGTGGCCCAATCCGCACGCCTACAGACAACTGCCCGAAACTTGTTCCCCCTGTCAGTAAAAGTAATGCCAGTAGTGTTTTCTTCATGCCTTGCCTACTGCACGGCCTATGCCAAATGGCGAATATCAAAGAATCGGAGACAGCGCCTCCGCGCGCATGCACTTCCTGCACCGACCGTGAAAAACCTGCGGGCTAG
>Ga0105240_10002908_pt1 | contig 27015 bp, 11 predicted proteins | sample KBSC54metaG_FD_80426 | JGI IMG/M metagenome (GOLD analysis project Ga0105240, IMG submission 80426) | Corn rhizosphere microbial communities from Kellogg Biological Station, Michigan, USA - KBS C5-4 metaG | ecosystem: Host-associated > Plants > Roots > Rhizosphere > Soil | place: Michigan, USA... | reverse complement strand
GGATGGCAATCGAGGCAGCAAGCTCTTTTGGTCACGAGTACCCTGACGCCGACAACACCCATCCCCGCTACAGCGCGAAGACGATCTACCGCGCTATGAACGAGGCCAACGTCAGCTGGAAATACTACTACCAGGACGGCATGTTCCTCCCCAATTTCCAGGACTATACCGATCCCGCGGTCCAGAACAAGACCTACCCCACCAGCTATCTATTGAACCTGCTCGCCGGCACCTGTAACGGTTTGCCCTGCGATCCCGACAAGACCCTGCCGCAGGTCGTATTTATCGAATCTGCTTCAGGCGCCAGCGGCCTCGACGAGCATCCCGACAACAATCTCCAGAAAGGCGCCGCCTACATCCAGTCCATCATTGGGGCGCTGATGAAGAGCGACGCATGGCAGGATTCCGTCTTCATCCTCACCTACGACGAGTCCGGCGGCCTCTACGATCATGTGCCGCCCCTCACCGTGCCGCCGCCGGACGCCTATGCGCAGGGTCAGTGTCCCGACCCCAACAACGGCTCCTACGGTTATTGCCACACCGGCCCGAACGCCAACTTCACCGCTCCCACGCCGCAGAACGGTGGGTACAACATGTTCAATATCACTGGCCTCCGTGTCCCGGTCCTCGTCATCTCGCCTTACGTCAAGCCTCACTACGTCTCGCACGTTCCCATGGACAGCACCGCAATTCTGGCCTTCATTGAGAAGACCTACAATGTCCCGCCCCTCACCGCTCGGGACGCCTATTGGCTGCAAAACGGAGACATGAGTGACTTCTTCGATTTCAGCACCCCGGGCGATCTGAACCCTCCCAACCTCACCGGTGGAGGAGCCGCCTGGACCACCTTCCTCCCCATCCAACCCACCACCGGCGTCTGTGACAAAACCAAGGAAGCCGGAGGCATCGTTAACTGAGCGAAGTTTCGCAACGGGCCTCGGAAATTGAGGCTGATCCATTTCGAATCTGCTGGCGCTCGGTCGTCACCCGCGCGCCAAGACAGAAGCAGGCGAGATCATGAGGGCTCGGCTTCACCTTGCCCACTCCGGCCAACTTGCCGCGTCACGGGGATCTCGCCGACCGTTTGAATTAATTGCTTACAACTTGCTCGATACTCGGATTGCGTGGGGATTGCTGCGCTCCTGAGCGCCGCAGAATGCGGTCGACTTTGACGCGGTTGGCGCGCTGCACGAGAATGCAGGGGAGATTGGCGGCGAGGCCGTAGGCCGTCATGATGATGCAGGCCCAGCGTGGATTCCAGAGGTAGAACACAGGGGTGCACAGGAGCATGCACCAGTGGGCCAGTTCGGCGCGGCGGGTTTCGATCGCGAAGGTGGTCAGCTCGGAAAAGCTTCGACTCGCCACGTTCTTCTTTGGCCGGCCGCCAAGCCAGGATGCGCCGTCCGGAAGCAGGCCCTTCCACCGCTGCATCATGAGAGAGCCCCGATACAACTGGCCATCGCACTCGAAACGTCTTTCACGCGTGAGCCAGGAATCGCCTGCGAACCAGGCGTCTGGGAGCCGCAAAAAGAGTGCGGAGACGGACAACTGGATTAGCGGCCATCCCAAGACATTCAGGAAAATGACAAGCAGTCTCATACGCGGCGTCCGCGCCAGGTGACCTGCCGCCTGAACATGCGATTCAACAAAGATGTTGTGAAGAGTCCGAAGAAGAACAAGAGCGGAATCGGATACAGCAGCGCGGAGATCAGGCCAAAGGTCCCGATCTGTCGCCCAAACGAAAAGACCTGAGCGGCGGCTGCGATGTAGAGGATGGCCGCGAGCGCACGCAATGGCAACGGGAACAAACATATCAGCAGGAAGACGGTGCAAAGCGCTGAGAGCCACACTATGGACACTGCGAGCACCGCGCCACCGCTGGCCTCCGCTCCGTCAGCGAACGCCTTTTTCCAGCTCTCGCACAATTGCTCCAGGCCCTCAGGGAACATGCGCACCTGAATGGTGTCGCGGCCACCGAAGCAAACACACTGGCCTCCTGCGGCCTCGATGTGTTCGGCCATGGCGAGGTTCTCGAGTATGCGTGCGCGAACTGCGCCGTGTCCTCCGCAGGCCTGATAGAGTTCGCGCGAGATGAGCAGGCACTGGCCAAAGAGCTTGGGCGTTCCGAGCGCGCCAAACCCGCCGGCTCCAAATGCCATCAGCAAATTAAAGAAGAGCGATAGCTGCTCATAGGGTGCTTTGGTGATGTGGAACGGCAGCGCGGACAAGGCAGCCTGCTTTCCAGCGTCTTGCTCCCATGCTGCAAGCAGGCGCGTCAGGCCTTGCGGCGCAAACCAGGTGTCGGCGTCGATGAAGAGGAGCAGATCGCCCTCTGCGGCTTCGGCACCCTGCGCACATGCCCAGGTTTTGCCGGTCCAGCCGACAGGAAGAGGGGCGCCGTGCAGAACCGTCGCACCTGCGTTGACCGCGACTTTCGCGGTCGCGTCGATTGATCCGTCATCGACGACGATGACCTCGGTGGCTTGGGATGACTGAATCGACGCGAGCAGGCGGGGCAGATTCTTCTCCTCGTTGCGCGCAGGAATGATGATCGAAACGCGATGCGAATCATCCGGTTCGCTCGCCGTGGAAACAGGAATGGAGCGCAGCAACAGCGTTCCGGCTGCGAGGCCGACAACGCAGAGCACGAGCACCGTTAAGAGCACGGCCTGCCTTCTTCGCGCAGGATCATGCGCGCAACATGCTGTCCGCTGAGCGAGACCATCGGCATGCCACCGCCGGGGTTCACGCTGCCGCCGACAAAGAATACGTTTTTGCAGGCAGTGCTGCGCTTGGGTGCTTTGAAGGCGAAGTTCTTGCGACGATCGCACACTACGCCATAGATCGATCCGCGATTTGAACCGTATCGCTTCTCGATGTCGAAGGGGGTCCAGAAGTCTTCAACGATGACGTGCTTGCGCAGATCTGTGAGCCCCATGCGCTCGAGTTTTGTAAGGCACAGCTCTTTGAGCGCAACACAATCCTCGTAGGTGTAGGGGTTCTTGTCGTTGATGTACGGAATGTGGGGAAGGATCTTGATGTTGTCGCAACCGGGAGGAGCCTGCGAGGGATCGGTGCGGGTTGGCGCCACGAGATAGATAGTTGGATCGTCGGGCAGTTTCTTCTCGTGGAAGACTCGGTCGAAGTGGTGGTCCTGATTGCGCGAGTAGAAGAAGTTGTGGTGCGCGAGCTGCGGATAAACGCGATCGAGCCCGAGATGCACCACAATGCCGGAGCATGCCGGCTCAAAGCGCTGCAGCTTCTTCAGCTCGCGGGGGGTTTGTTGAAGCAGCTTTTCCGCAGCCGGGATCACCTCCATGTTGGAGACAACGTAATCAGCCTGCAGCGTGCGTTCCTGCCCGGCGCGGTCGCGGAACGTCACACCGTTGGCCTGCCGTCCATTGCGATCGATGCGGGTCACTTCAGTACTGAGGCATACGTGAATGCCAAGCTCAGCGAGGCGGCGCTCAAATGCTCTCGCCAGCTCATACATGCCGCCGTTGATGTACCAGAGGCCGAATTCGAGCTGAATGTTCGGCATCAGGTTCATGAACGCAGGCGAATCGTTCGCGGAAGAACCGACGTACTTGATGAAGTAGCCGAAGATGTCGCGCAGATATGGATCCCGCACGCGCTTGCGAATCGCGCCAGACATGGAGTTGGCCCAATCCATCTCCTTGCCGCCGTTCATGCCGTAGAAGCGCACAAGCTGCCAGAAGCCGTCGAGACCCTCACGCAGATAGCCGCGCTCGACCACGTGATATTGTTCGCGCGAATAATCCAGGAAGCGGGAGTAATCCGCGAAAGCGGTGACGCCATCCTTCAGGCTGGCGAGTTCGGAGCGCATGTCTTCCGTCCGCTCCCAGAGATCGATCACCGTGCCATCTTCGAAGAAGTTCCGCCACTGCGGATCAACTCTGCGCAGCTGCACATAGTCTTCGAGGGTTCGGCCATTGCCTTCGAAGAGAGGACGAAAGACCTGCGGCAGCGTGAAGATTGAAGGCCCCAGATCGAATCGAAATCCCTGCGTCTCGAGCAGGTTGAGCTTGCCACCGAGACGTTCGTTCTTCTCGAGCACGGTGACCTTCAGGCCCGCTTTCGCAAGCATGATGGCCGCGGACATGCCGCCGAGGCCCGCACCAATGATCACGGCGGAAGGAGAGTCTTTCACGGCCGCACCAATTGAATGGGAAGGGTGAGATTGGAGGAGTCCATCTTGAAAATACAATCTTCGAAACGGGGCGGACCCATCCTGTGGCGGGGATTGTTCGATGCGCCAACCGGTTCTTTCGGGATTCCTAGAAATCCGGAATCGAGCTTGCCATTGTCGTTCTCATCGAGATACACGCTTGCTGCGTAGCGGCCGGACGGCAGATCGCCGATGTCGACAGTCTCGACGGGGCCCTGGCCAACCGGGTTAGAAAATCCGTGTTTCACAGCCTTGGACTTGTCCTGCGGGAATCCGTTTGATGAGTCGAACAAAAGATAGGCGACCCGGCCATGAGCGCCGGCAGGCAGCTTGATCTGCAGTAGAAGGTGCGCAGCCTGCGCCTGTAAGGAAGACGAGCCGAGGGCTCCTGCCACGGTTGTAACGCGCATGATACGGCGCAGCGCGGCGAGCACTCCGCGCGGGCGGTGCAGCATTTCGATCAATGTATTCAGTCCTTCATATTTTTTGCGGGTGAGGGGAAACCAGTTAATCTCGCTCTGTTTTGACGAGCGATTTTCCATGACGGTCTTGATCCTGCTGAACGCATACAGGCCATCAGGGCCGTGGTAACGGCCGTAGCCGCTGGCAGCGTTGCCGCCGAATGCAGCGTGAGGGTTGGCGATGTTGCGAATTACATCGTTGACGGCGCAATTCCCCGCGTTCAGCGCGCGCGCAATACGCTGTCCACGTTCCAGATCTCGGGTCCACACGCTCGAGCCGAGAGCATAGGGGCTCGCGTTCGCCAAATCGACCGCTTCCCTCTCCGATGTGAATGCTTGAACACAGAGCACTGGTCCGAAGCACTCTTCGCGGGCGAGGCGCGCGTCGGGAGGAACCTCGCTGAGGATGATCGGTGTGCCACTTGCATCGTCACCGGACGTCTCCAGCCGTGCGCCTTTACTCAAGGCATCCTGCACCTGGGCGTTGAGCAGCGTGCGAGCGGCTTCCGCCGGCAACGTTCCCATGTCGTGTTCTTGACCCGCACCGATGCGCAACTCAGACGCGCGGCGAACGAGTGCGTTGAGAAATCCCTGATAGAGAGACTTCTCCACAAGGAGGCGCTTCACACCAACGCAAACCTGACCCGCGTTGCTGAAGGCGCCGTAGATGATACCTTCGATCGTGCGTTCAAAATCGCAGTCGGAGAAGACGATGGCTGGATCACTGCCGCCGAGCTCAAGCAGCGCTGGAACGCCGAGCGCGGCGGCGCGGGCGGCAACTGCTTTTCCGTTTGAACTGCTGCCGGTGAAGAAGACGAAGTCGGGTCTGGCGTCGATCAGATCTCCGGCCTCAACCGGCCCTGCCGTGATGACCTGCAACAGATCTGGGGGCAGTGCAGCCTCGGTCCCGATTTTCTCGATCATCTGCGCAAGCGCGGGGGTTTTCTCGGATACCTTCAGCACCACAGAGTTGCCCGCATATAGCGCGGTGATAGCCGGTACGAGAGAAAGTTGCAATGGATAGTTCGCAGGACCGAAGATGAGGGCGACTCCATGGGGCTCGTAGTACTCGGTGAAGCGGCAGCGCGCAAAGAAGAGCCTGGTGCGCCCGACGCGGCGGGGTCTCAGCAGCCTCTCGGCGCGGCGCTCGTAGAAGCGCATCATCTCGAGCGTGACCAGCACGTCGCCGCCAAGCGCATCCAGCGCGGGCTTTGCAGTGTCGGCGACGATGGCATCGACGAGCGATTCGCGATCAGCCGCGATCTGTCGACGCATACGGGCGAGTGCGCGCACACGATCTTTCATCGTGGTTGCGCCCCAAGCGATCTGCGCTGAGCGTGCCCGCTTGATTCGCTCGTCAGCGGAAACGGCCTTCATGCAGGTTCCAGGCTCAGATCCTCGAACGGCTTCGGCTCACGGTAGGGGATCATGTACTGCGAACAGATGAGGTTCGACGAGATGCGCGCCGATTCAAAGATCGTCGGCAAGCCGCTGCCGGGGTGGGTTCCACCCCCAACCAGGTAGCAATGGTCGAACTCTTCAAACTTGTTGTGGGGCCGCATGAAAAGCATCTGGCTCCAGTTGTGGCCCATGTTGAACGTGGCTCCCTTGTACACGGAGAACTTCTTTTCCCAGTCATCCGGCGTTACGATCATCTCTTCTTTGATGTGCGTTTCGACGTCGGTGTAGCATGAGCGCTCCGCGAGCGTGCGCAGAACGCGTTCGCGATAACGCGGCGCTTCCTGAGCCCAGTCAATCTTGCCGAAGTTGTTGGGAGCGGGCACCAGGATATAGAGCGCTGAATGGCCCTTTGGCGCGGCGGTTGGGTCATTGACCACGGAGTTGCGCACGTAAACGGATATGTCTTCAGAGGTCTTCTTGCGGCGGGAGATGTCTTCGAGATTTCCTTTGTAGTCTCTCGCGAAGACGATCGTGTGGTGCTCGGATTCGGGGTATGCGCGATCGACTCCGAGGTACATCATGAAAGTGGAGCACGACCAGCTCTTGCGGCGAACAGTCTCCGGCTTATAGCGGCGTAACTGGTCAGGCTCGAAGAGCGTGGAGACCGCGTGGCCGAAGTCGGCGTTGATCACCACGTCATCACACTCGATCTTGTCGCCGCTCTCCAGTTCCACGCCCACGACTCGACGTCCCTTCGTCAGCACTCGCCGTACGGGCTGCGAGGTGTGGATTGTGGCTCCGCCCTCGCGCGCGGCTTGGGCCATTGCATGACTGATCTGACATAGACCACCCTGCACGTGATACACGCCGTGTGCGTGCTCGGTGTACGGAATCATCGTGAAGAGGCCGGGGCAGTCCCATGGCGACATGCCCAGGTACTTCGACTGAAAAGTAAAGGCCAGGCGCAGTTCCTCGGCCTTGAAGTAGGACGAGAGCACACCGTGCAGCGAGCGGCCGGGTGCGATGTGCGGCAAGGCTGCTAGGAGCGTTGGACTGAAGAGGCTCAGAGGGCTGCCGTACGGCTTCTGCAGGCAGGGATAGAGCTTGCGGAAGCGCACGCTCTCGCGGGCAAGAAAGCGGTCCAGCGCCGCGCCTTCACCGGGGAATACACGGTCGATCTCCGCCCGCATCCTGGCCGGGTCAGAGAAGACGTGCATCGATCGCTCGCCGAACTGCAGGTTGTACATGGGGTCGAGCGCCTGGCAGTGGATGTAGTCGCTGAGCTTGCGTCCGGCTTCCTCGAAGAGTTCGTCGAGGAGGAACTTCATCATCAGGAAGGTCGGGCCGAGGTCGAACCGATACTCGCCAAGGCGCACTTCCGCGTTGCGTCCGCCGACGACGGGCTGCTTCTCAAAAACCTCGACATCTACGCCGCGGTGAGCCAGCAGCATCGCGGCGGCGAGACCGCCGGGGCCGGCTCCTATCACTATTGTCTTTTTACTTCGAGTTTTCACCACTCTTTGGTTCTATGTGGGAACCCGTGGTCGCTTCCACTCGGCGTTTGGTTCTGTGAACAATTTGCCGGGGGCTTTCCATGGACTGAAAGGCAGGTCGAAGGCAAAACGGGCGTTAGAACGGCTCTCGATCCTTGTACGAGGATGTACCTCATTCCAATGACCGTAGCGGGAATTGCGTCGCTCCGTTCCGCAAAACGTAATATGCTGAAAGGACTAGCCGGGGCGACCCAACCCGTTCGAAGTTGCCCGTTTGTCCTCGATCCCCTCGTAGCACCGGTATGGAAGAGACCCCGAAACGTCCCGGAAGTGAGAAGCCCGCGCAGTCGGGCTGGCCCGTTGCTGTCAGCAACTCCGCGGATGGTTCACGTTCGGGGGACACGCTGGTTCCGGATTCTGTCCCGCCTGTAGCCTCCGACCAAACCATGGTTCCGCCGTCTCGCTTCGACGAGACGATTGTGCCCCCGTCTCACTCGGACCGGCCCGGAGCATCCGGCGGTACAAGGACGACGCGAGCCCAGCAGACTCGCGCATGGGCAGATAATGAACCCGATCTGCAGGCCGGCACCGTCCTCGCCAACCGCTACGAAATTCTCAACGTTTTGGGAAGCGGCGGCATGGGGTCGGTCTACAAGGCCAAGGATCTGGAACTGGACCGCATGGTTGCGTTGAAGGTCATCAAGCCGGAGTTGGCGCGCAATGCGGCCATTGTTGACCGGTTCAAGCAGGAACTTCGCCTCTCGCACAAGGTGACCCACCGGAATGTAGTCCGGCTCTACGACTTGTCAGAAGATGCCGGCATGCGCTTCGTGACCATGGAACTGGTGGAAGGGCAAGATCTGCGCAGCATCCTTGAGGAGCGGGGCAAGCTGCCTGCGAACGAGGCAGTGGACATCTTCCATCAGACTTGCCTGGCCCTCGAGACGGCACACGGTGTGGGCATCCTGCACCGCGACCTGAAACCGCAGAACGTGATGCGGGAAGATGGCACAGGCCGCGTGGTCGTTATGGACTTCGGCCTGGCCCGCATGATGGACAGCAGCGACGGTATGACGCAGACGGGCGCGCTGGTGGGAACGCTCGATTACATGTCGCCGGAGCAGGCGCTCGGCAAAGATCTCGATCAGCGATCGGACATCTTTGCCCTGGGACTCATCGGCTACGAGATGCTCACCGGATCGATGCCGTTCCGCGCGGAGAGCATGGTGGCCAGCCTGCTGAAGCGGACGCAGCAGCGCGCCGTTCCTTTGTCTGAAGTGGACAAGAACATCCCGGGGACACTGAGCAACATCATCGCGAAGTGTCTCGAGAAAGATCCTGCGCATCGCTATCAGCGGCTGGAAGAGCTTGAGGCGGATCTTCGCTCTTGGAAGGCAACAGGAAAGGTCAAGGCATCGGCTGTACGGCTGAAGATGAACCGGCTGCGCGAGATGCCCTGGCAGCGTTCTGCAATTGCCGGCGCGCTGATTGCCGCTTCGGCGGCGGGAGCATCGTGGTTCTTCTTCAGCAGGCAGAAGGCAACAACGCCTGCGAACCACGGACCCGTCTCGGTTCTCATCGGGGACTTTGCCAACCATACTGGAGACCCGGTTCTCGACAACTCGCTGGAGCCGATGCTCGGCGTAGCGCTCGAAGGCGCGAGTTTCGTGAACCTATACGGCCGCGGAGATGCGCGCAAGCTGGCGGAGAAGCTTCCCCATCCCACCGACAAGCTCGATGAGCAGTCGGCGCGCCTGGTGGCCGTCAACCAGAACGTGAATACGGTGATCACGGGCGAGATCAATCTGCGCGGCGATGAGTACAACATCTCAGCGGTCGCTCTCGATGCTGTGAGCGGGAAAGAGATAGCGCGATCCGAGGTGAAGGTCGCGAACAAGCAGGAAATCCTCTCAAGCCTTCCGCAACTGGCGGCGCCCATCCGCAAAGCACTGGGCGACTCCACGCCGAAGTCGGTGCAGTTTGCCGAGGTCAGCGGCGGATTCAAAGCAGCGTCACTCGAGGCCGTTCACCAGGCCTCCATCGCATCTGAAGAGCAGTTTGCCGGGAAGTTCCAGGATGCGTTCAATTCGTTCAAGAAAGCCGCCGATCTGGACCCGAAGCTTACGTGGGCCTACACCGGCATGGCGGCGATGGCCGAGAACCTGGGAAGGCACGAAGATGCTTTGAAGTACATGCAGCAGGCCATGCAGTATGTCGAGGACATGACGGAGCGCGAACAGTATCGCGACCGCGGGCTCTACTACCGGATCGCTGGCGACTGGCAGAATTGCGTGCAGGAGTATACGCGGCTGGTGACGAAGTATCCGGCAGATCGCGTGGGCCAGAACAACCTTTCAATCTGCTATACGCAATTGCGCAATGCGCCGAAGGCTCTGGAAGCAGCGAGGCGCGCGGTGGAGATTGTGCCGAAGGGCGTAGGACCGCGGCTGAACCTTGCATTTATCAGTGCGTTCGCCGGAGATTTTGCAGGTAGCGAAAAAGAGGCGCGCACCGCGCTGTCGATCAATCCCAAGGCCTGGCAGGGCTACCTGACGCTGGCCGAGGCACAGATTGGACAGGGGCAGACTGAGAATGCGCGCGACTCATACGAGAAGCTTGCCAGCTTTGGGCCGGTGATGACGTCCATGTCGCAGGACGGGCTGGCCGACCTTGCTGCCTACCAGGACAAGCACGCAGAGGCGGAAAAGGTTCTGAAAGAAGGCGCTGCCACCGATCTCGCCGCGAAGAACAACGATGGCGCTGCGAGGAAGTACGTTGCGCTGGCAAGGGTCGAGGAGCTGCAGGGCAAGCACGCTGCGGCCATCGCGGATGCCGACAAGGCGGTCGCGCAAAGCCAGAGTGCCCAGATCGAGTTTCTGGCAGCGTCCGCGTACGTAGATGCCGGCGCGATCCAGAAGGCGCAGAAGCTTGCAACCGCGCTCTCTTCGGCGCTGCCGAATGAGTCGCAGGCATACGGGAAGATCGTTGCCGGCCTTATCGCGCTCAAGAAGAAGGACAACAACGAAGCGATCCGGCAGATTACCGCTGCGAACAACCTGCTCGATACATGGATTGGCCGTTTTGAATTAGGCCGCGCGTATCTTGAAGCGGGAGCCTTCACCGAGGCCGATGCGCAATTCGATCAGTGCACGAAGCGGCGCGGCGAGGCAATCGAGCTGTTCGACGACAACGTCCCAACGTATGCGTATTTCCCGCCTGTCTACTACTACGAGGGGCGCGCGCGAGAAGGCATGAAGAGCGCCGGTTTCGCGGACTTCTACCGGAACTATCTCGCCATTCGCGGGCAATCATCAGACGACCCGCTGGTGATCGATATTCGGCACCGGTTGGGTAACTAGCTTCCACGTTTAGTCGAGTCGGAACCGGCGCCAGTTCATTCGCGAATCGAGGTTAGTGAGCCGGGCGGAGTGATCCTCCCAACTCGTCGTTCTTAGAACTTCGCGCACTGGCCTTGTTTCACAGCGGCTTTGTTTCCGCTACCGGTTATTGCACTGTTCGACTGGCACTGCAATGCATTCCCAATGATGTTGCTGAAGACTTGCGTTGCGCCTGTGTTGCTCTGGTCCTGGACACTTACGCCTACGGTGTTCCCGTTAATGGTCGTGGTGCCGGAGTTGCTCTGCACCTGGATGCTGCCGGCGACCTTGTCTCCATTCATCGTGACTGCTGCAGTATTGCTGCTGACTTGCAGGCTTCCACCGATGGTGTTGAGTGCACATGAGGGCGTGCCCGCACCGATGACAGCGGGAGCGCCGTTGCTCTGGTACACCACGTTGCCGGTAATCGTGCTGCCACATACCTGGTTCACGGTTGTGCTCCTTGGCAGGCTCTGGACGGTAAGGTTGCCTTTGATGGTCGGAGCGGTTCCGCCGTTCGGGCCGAAGTTGAAGGTTCCGCCGCTCTGGATGGTTACGCTGCTTCCGACGGTGGCGCCGATCAGATTGATGTTGCCGCCCGTGCCGGTGATGCTGCCCGTTGTTCCTCCACCGTAGAACGTGCAGGTCTGTCCCTTGCTGACGGTGAGGTTCCCCTTGAAGGTGCCGCTGTACGTTCCGTTACATGCCGTACCAGTTGCGGGTACGTTTGAAGCGAGAGTGAGCGTGGCGTTCACGAAGATGAACGAGTAGTTCGTGGCGGCGAGGGTGCCGGTCGACACGGTGATCGGGTATGTGCCCGGAGCGCTGGACGAAGTAGCAGTGGTGGAGATCTTTGGCGCGGTGTTGTTCAGAACGGCCGAGGTCTCTCCGTTGACGTAGCCCGTGATGGTGTAGTCGTTCGCCAGTGAGGGGATCGACTGCCCATACGGAACAGTGATGTTGCCCGCTATGACGGTGAGCGGTGCGGGAGCGATGTTGAAGGACTGCGTGACTGAGGCGGGACTGTAGGTGCTGTTCCCCGCCTGAGATGCGGTGACAGTGCAGGTTCCGGCGCCGAGGATGGTGACCGTGCTGCCGCTGATGCTGCATTGCTTTGAAGACGAAGTGCTGAAGGTGATCGGCAAGCCGGAGGTGGTCGACGCGCTAACCGCAACCGGCTGGTTGCCGTACTGCGAATTGGCCAACTGCGGGAAGGTGATGGTCTGCGAGGTAAGGTTGGAGCCCGCGGGCAGAATCGTGAATGTACCGGAGACGGGATCGGCGGCGTTGTACGCAGGTTGAACTACCGGGACAGCAGTGCTGTCGCCGGCCTGCGATGCGGTGATGGTGCAGGTTCCGGTCCCACTCAGGGTTACGGTGGCAGAGGAGACTCCGGAGACGAGTGTTGACGGTCCCGCCGAACATGGGCCATTTGCTGTGAAGCTGACAAGCTGATTGTTCCTGATGCCGTTTGAGAGAGCAGTTGCGGATACCGGGAGTGTCGAAGTGGAGATGGATACCGAACTCGGCAAGGGACCAAGCTGGATCGTCTGATCGACGGTGAGCACGGCTGGAGGTGAAGGCGGACTCTGCCGCTGTGTCCCTGTGCCGGCGTCCGGAACAAGAGTTGTGGCGATGGTGTAGACGACCGTTCCGGAGGTAGCCGGATTGGTATCGGTGAAGGTGGTTGCGGGCGCGGCTCCGCCCACTCCGCTGACGCTGCCGATGACGACCGCCGGACCGCCGTTGACGCTGCGCGAAATCGTGTAGGTCTGAACGACGCCGAAGGCGGGCGCAGTCCAGTTCACCTGAACGGCTGCTCCCTGGAGGGTGTACGTGGCCGCGGGTGGAGGACGAACGATGGAGTTTGCAGAATCGTAATCGAGTTCTGCAGTGGAGACGCCACCGCCGCCCAGGGTGACATTGCCACCGCCGCCGAGGGTAATGTTGCCGCCGGCGCCCAGCGTGACGTTTCCGCCAGCGCCGAGGGTAACGTTTCCGCCAGCGCCGAGGGTGACGTTGCCACCGCCGCCGAGCGTGACCGTGCCGCCGCCGCCAAGGGTGATGGTGCCGCCTGCGCCAAGCGTGATATTGCCGCCTGCACCGAGCGTGACATTACCACCTGCGCCCAGCGTGACCGTGCCGCCTGCGCCGAGGGTGATGGTGCCGCCTGCCGGGACATCGTAAGAACCGCCTGGAGGAATCGTGACCGTTCCACCTCCGCCAAGCGTGATCGTTCCGCCGCCGCCGAGTGTTACGTTGCCGGCAAGGTTCATGACAATGGTGCCGCCGCCGCCAAGCGTGATGGTCCCGCCACCGCCGAGTGTTACGTTGCCGCCGCCACCGAGCGTGACCGTACCGCCGGCGCCGAGAGTGATGTTGCCGCCCGCGCCGAGCGTGACTGTACCACCCGCGCCGAGAGTGACGTTGCCGCCGCTTCCGACGGAGATATCACCGCCCGCACCCAGCGTCACGGTTCCGCCGCCGCCGAGCGTGACGTTGCCACCTGCACCGAGCGTCACATTGCCGCCTGCGCCCAGCGTTACGGTTCCACCACCGCCGAGCGTGACGTTGCCGCCGCCGCCCAGAGTTACGGTGCCGCCTCCGCCAAGGGTGACGGTGCCGCCTGCACCGAGCGTGACATTGCCGCCACCGCCCAGCGTTACGGTTCCACCTGCACCTAGAGTGATGGTGCCACCGCCGCCGAGCGTGACGTTGCCGCCGCCACCAAGCGTTACGGTTCCGCCTCCGCCGAGAGTGATGGTTCCTCCGCCGGCGGGAAGAGTATAGGAGCCGCCTGCGGGAATCGTGATGGGCGTTCCGCCTCCGCCAAGGGTGATGGTGCCGCCTGCACCCAGTGTTACGGTTCCGCCACCGCCGAGCGTTACGTTGCCGCCAGCGCCGAGCGTGATGGTGCCGCCGCCTCCCAGGGTGACTGTCCCGCCGCTTGGCAGTCCGACTACGCCGTTGGTACCAGCCGTGAACGCGCCTGTAGCTGAACCGCCGCCGCCAAGCGTGATGGTGCCACCCGTGCCAAATGTGATCGTGCCATTGCCTGCGATTGTGCCGCCGCTCGGAATCGTGACGTTTCCGCCAGCGCCAAGCGTGATATTGCCGCCTGCTCCGAGCGTCACCGTCCCTCCGGGACCGACAGCGACACTGCCTCCCGGCGCAATGTTCAACGGCGTGATTGAAGAACCAAATGCCAGCACGCTGGCAAGCGAGGCGAACTGCCCGCCTGTCGCACCGACCTGCCGCAGGTCGATATTCGCGAGATCGTTGAAGCCGCGCAGCGTGGAGTAGGGCTGCCCATCGAAGGTGATGTTCTGCCCGTTCGTCCATGAGGGCGTGATCGGCGCGATTGGCCCGCTTACCCGGTAGCCGATCTCGCCGCTGAGCGGAGCGCCGTCGCAGTGCAGAGTCGCAGCGGTTGCGGTGGAACTCGGCGCTGTGGACACGTACCAGGTCGAGGTCGGGAAGGTTGCAGCGCCTCCGGATGCCATGAGTGAACCCACTGAGGCCAATGATGACCGCGTCAGCGTTGTGAGGGCCTGGTTCGAGAACGCGATCGCTCCGCCCTGTCCGATTCCATCGAGCTGGAACAGGTAGTTCATGATGCTCTGGTAGTTCGGCTTGCAATTGGCTTCGAACGTCGGGACGTAGCTGCCGGCGGGTTGCGAGTCGTAATAGAGGCCGCCGTGTCCAAGGCCGATGGTGTGGCCGAGTTCGTGGAAGAGCGTGCCTGCGATGACGTTGGCGCGCTTGCTCATGTCCTGGCCAGATGTCTCCCAAAGGCCAAGCGTGACCGCGGAGTCGGCGCCGCCAAGATCGGAGTAGCCGGAGATGCTCGTCACGGTGCCAGAGGTGAGGCCGATGATGGGCTCTGCGAGCGTGTTGTTCGGATACGTCCAGCTCGTGGTAACGGCCGTCGGAGTGGTGACAACGATCGTGGACGAATCGGGGCAGGAGGTCGAGGTGTACACGCCGTTGAGGTTCGGAGCGCCCTGAATGCCGGCGATGGTGATGCGGCTTGGGCACTTGTTGATTCCGGTGCCGCGATCCGTGGTTTTGATCGTCGTCTGGCCGTTGGCGACCGCGCTGATTGAGACCAGCGAACCGTAGCGCGTGTTCCAGGCCGGAATCGCCAGGGAGTGCCCGAAGAGAACGTAGTGGTAGCTGTCCTTCTGTCCATAGGCGAAGCGCGGAGAGCAATCACCGCCGGAGGCGCACGAAGTGAGGTTGCGCGGCCACACCTTCGAGAACAAGAGCGAGTTCTTCCAGCCCACGACGCCAGACTGGCCGGGGAACTGGCAGGGCTGGCCGGGACTGTCAACGCAGGTATCTTCGGCGATCGCATTGCCGATTTGCAGGTGCAGCGCGATTCCCGAGTTGGCGAATGCCTGCTGAACCATCAACAGCGGATCGTTGCCCTGTGCGTCAGGCGAGGGGAAGAGATTCTCCTTGCTGGGGTCGCATGAGCCGTCAGACAGAATCGCGCCGCACATGTAGTCGAGCTGGACAAACAGATCTCTCTGTCCCGGCCTCGCACCGGGCAAGGCGACCCACAGTCCAGTCTTAACGTCGTAGTAGCCTGGCTCACCGCCATGGAAATCGCTTCCAGCCGGACCGGCCTTCCACGCAGCGAGGATGCCGTCGTTGTCGGGGTTGTTCACCGGCGTAGACAGAATGACTGCTCCGTAGGCGACACCGGCGTTCAGAGGAGCGAGATAGTGATCCGCCTGCCCCAGCGCCGAGGTTGCCGAACTGTTGTTCCAGCCGGAGGGATCAACGAACAAAGTTGTGACCGCTCCTGAACCGTTGCCGCCACCGGCAGCGTCGTAGAAGCCCTGCACGTTCTGCGTTGTTGCGGATGCGGGGATCGCAGCGCCGTCATAGATCACCACCGCCTTCAGCGGGAAGGCTGTCGAGAGCACGCGGTAGATGACTACGAGGCTCGCGCCCTCCGTAAGCACGACGCCATTGGTTCCGTTTCCGGGCAGCGAAATGGTGAACGGTCCGCTGCCGACGCGGGTCCCACCTGGGCCATTCTGGAAGTACGGATTGACGTTGGCGCGATAGACACGCAGAGTCCCCTGCGTCCCGTCGATATATGGCTGGTCTTTGCCGATCTGCTGGCCGGAGATTGCGTAGCCCAGGAAGGTCGCATTCGCACCGGATGGCGAAGCCGAGCTTTCCAGCGTTGTCCAGTAGAGGAAGCCATCGATCAGGTCAGCGCCGGTCGGAACTCCAGCATTGCCTGCGGGTAGGTTGATGGTTCCCGTCACGCGTCCATTCACGGGAGAAGCTGCGCGCAGATTCACTCCGGCAGAAGCATAGTCGCCGGTAACGAAGTAGTTGTTCAGCAGCGAGAGCGGATTTGGCGTGGGCGGCTGACCGGGTCCACTCGAAACGAGCAGCTTGACGGCGGAACTCAATGCAACCTGCGTGCCGGCAGCTGGATTCGACGCGATCACGCTTCCGGCTGGAACGACATCGCTTGAAGCGGTGCTGATCGATCCCGTGCTCAGGCCTGAATTCGTGAGGGCTGTGCCTGCCGCGGCCTGCGTCAGCCCAATCACGTTGGGAACTGCGGTTGTCGTCGCGACTCCGTTGATGCCGCCGATGCCGGTGAGGGTCACTTGCTGGCGCGTGACGGACGCAGCGAGATTCAGCGTGTTGTCGCTGAAGGCCGCAACGCCGGTGAAGTAGCCCGTGGTCTGCGGAGCGAAGGTGAACGACTCGGCACAAGCAGCTCCAGGGGCGAGGTTGAATGCGTTGCAGGTTCCGCTTGCAGCGAAGTTCGCGCCGAGGCCCGACAGAGCCAGAGACCCTGCCAGGGGCTGGTTGCCGACGTTCTGAAGGGAAACCGACTGCGCACTGCTCACGCTGCCTACATTTGTGATGGCGAAATTCGGATTCGGCGGGTGCGAGCGCGCGAACCCAAGAATCTGACGGTTCGCGAGATCGTCGAAGACGACGTTGGCGCCTGAATCCACCTTTACGGCAACGGTATCTACATTCGAAGCCAGCACGATCTGGCAGCCAGCGCTGGTGCAACCGAAGGGAACTTCGACGATCTGATGCAGTCCTTCGTCGGCGACAAAGACGTCACCGGCTGCATCGACGGCGACACCGTCGGGCTGACTCCAGCCCACTCCGATGTTCTTTACGCAACTTGCGATGGTGCATCCTACGGGAACCTCGGCCACAGTCTTCAAGCCGAAATCTGCAACATAAAGGTTGCCTGATGCGTCGGTGGTCAAGTCCACGGGATTTGAGCCAGCACCGCCGTTATATACAAGGGTTTGAGCAGTTCCGTCGGCCGGCACCTTAGCTACCTGGCCGTCGAGGAAATCGCCAACGAACAAGTTGCCTGCCGGATCGACAGCCACTCCCAACTGGCTGCGCAAACTCAGCGGATTGGGAATGATCTTCTGACACGCCGCAGTGGTGCAGCCTGCCGGGATCTCAACCACCTGGTTGTTGTTGTTATCAGCGACGAAGAGGTTGCCGGCGCCATCTTCGGCCATTCCCTGCGGCAAAGCCCATCCGGAACCGATGCTTGTCGTTTGGCCATTGGGTGTGACTTTCAACAATTGCGGCGCAACATTGTGTGCTGCGTCGCCCGCATCGGAGATGAAGAGATTGCCTAGTGCGTCGACCAGCACTCCCGCCGGATGGCCTAAGGCGAACGAACCTGTGCTGATGGGAAGCTGCGTGCTGGGACTGAACGCTGCCAGAGGCGCTTGACCGACGCCATAGATGGCCTGCGTTGCGACCTGGTTGCCGGCGTTGTCGAGGAGCGTAACCGCTCCACTGCGAAGACCCGGCGCGAGCGGCGTGAACGTGACGGTGAGAGTGCAGCCGTTTCCACCTGTGATGGTGCCGTTACAGGTGCCCGCGTCTGCCAGTGCGAAGTCGAGCCCCGCGGCTCCCTGCGTGACCACTTGCACCGCGCCGAGTGTGGTGTTCTGCGGGACGTTGAATGTCAGCGTAAGCGATTGGCTGCACGGTGCCGGCGAGTTTTGGCCACTGGGACAGACGTTGATGCTGCCAAAGTTCTGCTGCTGGAAGGTGGCGCTTACGTTGTAGGAATTGTCGACCGTGAAGGTGCAACTCGGTCCCGATCCCGCGCAGGGAATTCCCCAGCCAGTGAAGGAAGAACCGGCGGCCGGTGTTGCAGTCAGCGTAAGTTGCGATCCGGCCGGATAGTTGAAACTGCAGGTGCCTGTGAAGTTCCCTTTCGCGAGGGTGCAATTGATGCCGGTGGCGGTGTCGGTCACCGTCCCGCCGCCGTTGCCAGACAGAGTGACGGCAATGGTCGGCGGGGGCGGGGGAGCAGTTACATTGAATGTCGCGCTGACAGCGGTTACGTCTGTGATGGGCAGGGTGCAGACAGGGTTTGTTCCCTGGCCTGCGCAGGCGCCTCCCCAACCGCCGAAGGTGGAACCGGCGGCTGGAGACGCTGCGAATGAAAGCTCCGAACCTGTCGCAAATGAGGCGGAACACGTCCCGGTGGAGGCAGCGCCGCCGTTCAAGGTGCAGCTAATCGCGGCTGGACTGGTAGTCACAGAGCCGGACCCATTTCCCGCGCCGGAGACGCTGACCGTTGCGGAAGAAGAATGCGGCGTGAATGCAAAGCCCATCAGCTCGTGCTGTTCTGTGCTGCCGCCTGTCGAAGCTGTAAACCCGACGTAGGCGGAACTGGCGGAAAGCTTGATGTATTGATTGATGTCAAACGGGCCTGAGAATACCGGGGTAGAACCTGCAACTGGCGTATGCGTACCAGGAACAAACGTGGGATCGAGGTAGACGTACAGGTAGTTGGCCGGTGAGTCGTTTGGGCCGTTGTAGACAACGACAACCTGATGCGGATTGCTATCCCAAAGCGAGACTCCGCTTGGAACGGACTTGATCGCACCAGCACCGTTCAGGTTGATGAGGCAGCTCGTCGGTACGAGCGGGCTCGCATTCTGATCGAGATAGTGGGCTGGAGAATTCTGGATTGGGCTTCCGGTAGTCGGGTCGATTCCGCAGCTCTGCAGGGCCATGTGGCTGTCGAAGTAGTAGCCCTGCCCCAGATCCCATGGATCGAAGTTGTTGGGGAAGGTGTCCATCTCCAGCGCAACGCTGTTGTCGATGCCGCCGTACGCCAGGCCGCCACCGAACGCGCCAATAGCGGTCACGCCAGAACCGGTGTCCAGGCTGTTCGTAGTGCTGGCATACGGGTCTGGGAGGGATTTTGCGCTACCCAATGCATTCTGGATCAGGAGGGCCATTCCGTCGCCCGGCGTACCGTTCGAGCCGGTGAAGTTGATTTTGAATGCATACCAGAGATTGAATCCGCCGGCGACATTCTGAGGTATTGCGTACCAGACGCTCGAGCCTTGCGATTGCGTATCCGGAGTAAGCTGCAGCGCGTAATACTGCCCACCGGCGCCTCCCTTGGGATCGAGCGCTGCCGGATAGCTGTCGAGAATGTAAGTTGGAGGCGTGCTGGCGCCGAAGGAATTGAAGCAGAAAAGCACGCCACTCGCCGCCGAGGTAGGCGAGCAAGCCTGGGATGACTGACCGGGAGCAGCGGCCGGAGTGTCAAAGCTGTTGTAGGTGACCTGCTGAGCCAGGCCGCGCTGGGGAATGAGGCCCGCCACTGCAACCGCACTGAGGCCGGCAAAAAAGCACGACGCGAACCGTCCCAACCCTCTGCGACCGGGACTACCTGCCGTGCGTGCGAAGATTCGCCCGAATTTTTGAAGAACCGCCTTGGAGTTCTGTTTTTTCTGTTGCTGGGAAGAAATCGGGGCTGATTCGAACCGCGTGCGAGCGGGCAGATAGGACATGGATACGGGTCTCCTGGGGATAGGAACTGCAAAAACAACAGGGATCAGAGCTTCTTTCGCATCCGAAGCGCTGAAATGTTCAGAGGAGGTCCAATGTCAACACCCCGGCACAGTGGCGCTGAATCTTGCCGGGAGAGAAGTGATGTTGCCACTGGGAAGCCGCGTCGACCTCGGCTTTTTGTCCTCAGCGACCACGAATTGGCTGCAGCGTGGGAGAGCCTTTCAGGGGTCAGTAGATTCACAATGCGCAATCGCGGAGGAGATTGTCAAGAAAAGTCGCCGCGGATCATGTGAATCTAACCAGCAATATCAATGCAAATCAGCCGATCACGGCGACGAGAGCAGACATCGTCTGGAGGTGGCCGTCTCGGCAGGACGGATGCCGGATAAGTCGCATTGGCCCTCCCGCAGATCTCGTCCGCCCGGGATCTGAGTTCTCGACCTTTCGAACTTAACCGTCGCCCTTCCCGCATGGCACCGAATAGAATGGCCCACAGTGTCATTGCCATTCACAAAGCCGAGCCTGCATTACGACGATTTTGACGGTGAGAACACGTTTGAGATCGGGGATGAGTGCACGTCAATCGGCCGTTCCGCCGACCAGGACCTCGTTCTCAAAGAAGCATTCGCCTCGCGCCGCCACGCCACCATCATCCGACAGAACGGCGCATTTGAGGTCATCGACCAGAACAGCTCGCACGGCACGTATCTCAACGGCAAGCGCATTGACCGCGCCAAGCTTCGCTCCGGCGACACGCTTCAATTCGGCTCCATGAACGCCGTCTGCTATCGATTTGAATTTCCCGAGTCGGCCAGCATGTCCGGTGTGCGGGCTGACGAACTGCTCGCGGCACTTTCGGGATTTGAGCCGCCCACGACCGGAAACGTGCCAAAGCCCGCGCGCGAAATTGAGAAGCTGAGCTTTCTGCTGAGCGCGGCGCGCCAGCTCAACTCCGGCGGAGCGATCAACGACATCTTTCTTGTCCTGCTCAAGCTCTCGATGCAGCTCACCGGCACCGAGCGCGGCTTTGTTTTCCTGATGAAGGAAGGCGAACTGACCTCGACTCTGGGCCTTCGCTCAGACGGCACTGTAATCGAAGAAGATGCTTCTGTGTCGCGGCGGGCCATGCAGAAAGCGGTTGAGAGCGACTCGCGCTTCTATCTCAGCGACACGCTAAGCGATGACAGCGCCGCGCAGTGGGCCAGCGTTATGGCTCATTCCATTCGCAGCATCTATTGCATTCCTCTGCGCAAGCACTCGCCCAACGAGCCGAGCAGCTGTCTCGGCGTTCTCTATCTGGATGCGCAACTGGGCGCGAAGAGCCTGAGCGACATCGACCAGCAGGTGCTGGACACGCTCGCCACAGAGGCCTCCACGCTTCTGCATAACGCGCTGCTCGCAGATACCGAGCTGAAGGCTCGGCAGGCAGAAGAAGAACTTGCGATTGCCGCGTTGATCCACTCGGGGCTGATGTCCATCAAGCTGCCCCGTTTGGACTACGCCGAAGTTCAGGCGCGCACGATTCCCTGCCATGCCATCGGCGGAGATTTTTACGACGTGATCGAGCTGCCGGATTGCGTTTGCCTGGCAATCGCAGACGTGTCGGGTAAGGGTGTGCCCGCTTCGATTGTGGCTGCAACTCTGCAGGGCATTATTCACGCCCTGATGCTCACCGGACAGTCTCTACCGGAGACGGCAGACCTGATCAATCGCTTCCTGTGCACGCGCCAGGTTGGCAAATACGCAACCATGATTCTGCTCAAAGTTTTCCCCGGAGGCTGCGTTGAGTTTTTGAACTGCGGGCACGTCCCGCCATTGCTCATCAGCTCCGGCGGCCATATCGTTGAGCTCGAAACTGCGAATCCGATCGTCGGACTCATCGATCAGGCGACCTATTCCGCATCGGAGATCACGCTGAGGGCGGGCGACCGCATCCTGCTTTCGACCGATGGCGTTACCGAAATCAAGAACCGGTCGGGACAGCTGATCAGTACCGAGGGGCTGATGGCAGTTGCGCACCTGCCGACACTCGATGAGATCGTGAGCGAGTTGCAACAGATCCAGGCTTCTCCGGAAGCACAGGACGACTGGACATTGCTCAACATTCTCTACAAAGGCAGGGAGACTCCCGCCACAGTTTGACGCGAGCGTGAGCCGAGGGGTCAGAGCACTTTGTCGTCAGCGCTGCTCAACGTGGCATCCGCGGCGGCACGGCTCCAGCCGATGCGCAGATCCTTCACCTCACGCAATGCGAAAGCCCCGTCAGCAGCACGCGGCGCAGTGATGCCAAGGAAATCCGCCCGCTCTACGTGGTGAAGATGGAACGCTGGTCGCGCATCCGGCGTGACGTTCGCAATCTCAACATGGCTCATCTCGACGTTGCGCATATGCCGCATGAAAAAACCTGAGGCGGGGATCGCCCCGAACCGGTGCGGGTCTGGATACCCATCTTCGAGTTCCGGCGGAACAGCTTTTGCCATCTCTGCAGTGCCGCCTCCGGCAGTCTCGATGTAAATGTCGGAGAGCTTTACATCTTCAATTGACGCGCCGGGAATGCCGGTCAGGATCGAGCCGGGCAGAGGCGCGTTGTGGCAAACGAGATTACTGATCAGCACGCGCTTCATGGTTCCGACCTTGGTGGTCTCTTTGGGGCCGCGCAGACGACGTCCGAGGCGCATGAACAGTGGACCGCTGTAGAGATCGCGCATGGTGGTGTTGGTGATGGTGAAGTCTTCGAGCAATGCGCCGTCGACGCTCTCGAGTGCATAGCCAAGGCACCCTTCGAAGACGCAGTTTGAGATGGTGACGTTGATGAAGCCGCCGTTCGATTCGGTGCCGAACTTGATGCGTCCGGTGCGGCCGACGTGTTCGCCGTCGCCATACTTCTTGAACGTCCCGTCCAGCACCGAGCCGAGCACGTACGAGCCTGCGACGAAGCAATTGGTAATCGTGAGGTTCCGAGTCGGACGTGCGTAGCCGAGCGCGTAGCTCGATTTCGGGCAGATGCCATCATCCCATGGCGAATTGACGGTGCAATTCGAAATGCGCACGTTCTGGCAGCAATCGATATCCATGCCGTCGCGGTCTGTGTCGAGTTTCAGATTGTCGATGGTCAGGTTGTCCACGCCCGTGAGCAGCAGGCAGAAGTGCCCGCCTTTGAGAACCGAAAAATCGCGCATGATTACGTTGCGGCAGTTCTTCAGGGCAATCGCCTTGTTGCCCACGCCGGCTTGCTCGGCAACATAGACCGGGTAGACTCCACGCGCGGGCCGATCGCCACCGAAGCTCAGGCCCTTTCCGTAGATCAGGCCGGGACCCGTAATGCTGAAGTCGTGAATGTCTTCGCCCCAGATGAGCGAGTTGTGCCAGTGGTTATGACCATAGTCCTGATAGTTCTCCCAAGGCGTGTTGGGCTCGGCCGCATCGTACTTGCCACCGTTGTAGCCGGTTTGCTCGCCCGGTTTGGGAGACTCCGCAGCAAGAATCGTGCAGCCCTGGCTGAGAAACAGATGTACCTGGCTCTTCAGATGAATCGAGAAGCAGAGATAAATTCCTGCTGGAAACAGGACCAGGCCGCCGCCGGACGCTGCGGCCGCTTCAATCGCGCGATTCACGGCATCTGTATCCAAGGTCTTGCCATCGCCGGTGGCGCCGTAGGTTCTTACGTCGAAGATGCCGTGCGTGGCTTTGCCTGATTCCTGTCCTGCTGAGGTTGTTGCGCCAAATGCCAGCGACGGAATCGCGCCGCCCGCTACTCCCAAAGCGCCGGTGCGCAGAAAATCGCGGCGCAGTGAATCGAAACTCTTCATGCATGCTCCCCGGTTAATCGAGCTGTCGTGAGAATCTTACATGGCTCACAGACAAGAACGGCGCCAGAGGGTCGCTCCGGCGCCGTTCGCATTGATCAGAGAATCGGTTAAGAGGGCTAGACGCTAGCGCCCTCAAGCACCAGAGCGCGCGGGAAGAGAATGTTGTTCTCGAGATGGATATGCTGGTGCAAGTCCTGCTCAAACTCACGCAAGCCGATGTAGAACGCGTGGAAGGTCGGGCACGCACCAACTGGAGGAGTGTAGTGGCCTGACAGCTCTCGAATATCGGCCAGCAGCGCGCCGGCAGCCTCATGTTCCTGGGTCATCATTGCGATCGGGCTTGCGACGGTTGCAAAGCATCCATGCGGCCTGGCTGTGCCCTCTTCCTTCGCCCGCTCCAGCCTGGTTACGTAAGGAAACAGCACGACCTCTTCCTTCGCGAGATGCTCGGTCAGCTCTTCGCTGATCTGGGCTACTTTCTTCTGAATCTCGGGCAGCTCAGGCTTCGTGTCGCCATGGCGGTTTACCACCTTCGCCGCCAGCTCAGCCAGACGGGGCAATTCCCTTCTGACGTATGCGTGGTGCGTGTTGACGATGTGCGCGGCGAGCGAACCGAGCGATTGCGCGCTCCAGTCCTCGGTGGCCGGAGCAGGATCTGCAGCGCCCTTCTCCAGCGCGGCGATCACGGAATCCACTGATATGTTCCTGGCCTCGCATGCCTCGGCCAGCGGCTTGCGGCCGCCGCAGCAGTAGTCGATTCCAAAAGATTCAAAAACGCGAATCGATGCAGGGTTCTCCAATGCGATCTCGCGTACTGTCTGTGTCGTTACGGTCATTACGACCTCCTCAGTGTTAGCGTAGATATTCGGTGAATTTCACTCAGCGACTTTGGTCACTCGCCGAGCCCGTTAGCAAAAAAAGCGGGAAGCGCTGCATATGCCGCCTCCCGCTGTGAGTGATTCGGCTATCTATCGAGCCACTAGTTCACGCTCCTCAGCTTCGCGATCGAAAGCCGACTCCTTTTCGAACGAGTGCCCGGTCAGCAGTCCGAGAACGAACCAGCCCAGCATCGCCGCTCCAAGAGCGAACAGCACATCTCCCGGTACCCGCATCCAGCGCAGGAATTGCATGGTCGGCGTCTGCAGGAACTCCGCCGAACGCGCATACCAGGTGCCGTATTCGATTGAAGCCATGGCTTGCATGATGCCGATCGGGAACATGCTCAGCACCACCATGAAGATCAGTCCAAGGTTGATGCTCCAGAATGCGCCCTTGAGCGTGCCTTCTTTCCAGCGCCGCGCGGGCTGCAATGCGCGGAGGCAGAAGAGCGTGAGTCCGAGGCCCAGCATTCCGTACACACCGAAGAGAGCGGTGTGTCCGTGCACTGGCGTCAGGTTCAGGCCCTGCATGTAGTAGAGGGCAACCGGCGGATTGATCAGGAATCCGAAGACGCCCGCGCCGAGGAGATTCCAGAATGCAACGGCCACGAAGAAGTAGACCGGCCACTTGTAGTTCGCGATCCAGCGAGCCTTCTCTGTCGGACGGGCGAGCCGCAGGTTCTCCCACGCCTCGTACCCGATGAGCGTCAGGGGCACAACTTCAAGAGCGCTGAACACCGCGCCCAGTGCGATGACTGCCGGACCCGAACCGGAGAAGTAGAGGTGATGGAATGTTCCGATGATTCCGCCCGAGAGGAAGATTGTCGTCGAGAACAGGACCGTCTTCGTCGCGCTGCGGATCTCGAGCAGCTTGAGCCGCGTGAAGAGGAATGCAATCACCACAGTGGCGAACACTTCAAAGAAGCCTTCGACCCAGAGGTGAACTACCCACCAGCGCCAGTACTCAGCCGTTACCAGATGACTGCGCTGGCCATACATCAAACCAGCTGCATAGAACAGCGGGATAGCGACGCTGGATACCAGAAAGAGCGCAAGCAGTGAGTTGTCTTCACCGTTCTTCTTGAACGCCGGCTTCAGCGACCGCACCATCAGGAAGAGCCACAGAACCAATCCGACGAAGAGGAGGATTTGCCAGAACCGTCCGAGATCGACATACTCAAATCCCTGCGAGCCAAACCAGAACCACAGGTTGCCGAGTTTTTGCTGAATGCCGAACCACTCGCCGGCGAGCGATCCGCCGACGACGAGCACGAGGGCCACAAACAGCACGTTGACGCCGAGCCGCTGATACTTCGGTTCATGCCCGCTTACGGCAGGCCCAACATAGAGGCCAGTCGCCAGCCATGATGTTGCAATCCAAAAGATGGCAATCTGCAGGTGCCATGTGCGCGTGATCGCATAGGGCAGGAACTTATCCAGCGGAATGCCGTAGAAGCCCTGACCTTCCACTCCGTAGTGAGCTGTGATCGCGCCCATCAGGATCTGCACGCCCCACAGAATCACCACGACAAGAAAGTATTTGATCGTTGCCTTCTGCGATGGTGTCGACTGCAAGCCAAGAAACGGATCGCGCTGCGGATACGGTCCGTGTACCAGTTCCTTCTCGCGAGATGCGTTCCACCACACGAGGCCGCCGATTCCGGCGATGAGGGCGACTACGCTGATGATGCTCCACAGAACTGCGCCGGACGTTGGCTCGTTTCCGATCAGCGGCTCGTGCGGCCAGTTGTTCGTGTAGCTGACGCTTGCTCCGGGCCTGTTTGTGCTCGTGGCCCACGCGCTCCACCAGAAGAATGCTGCCAACTGCTGCTGCTTTGCAGTGTTCGTCAATGCGCCCTGCGGGATCGCATACTCTTTGCGGCCGGAGGCGAAGACGTCGGCGTAGTAGGGCGCCAACTGACGGTATGCCGCAACGCGATCCGCCGAGAGCGTTACGCGATTCGCGCTCGCGTCGTACGTGTTGGTCCGGATTGCCGTGATGAGTCGCGCTTTCAAGGCAGCCTGTTGCTCCACCCTAAGCGAAGCGAATCCCGCTGCGCCCTCGCGCTGCGCCCACGTGTCCAGCAGAATGTTCGACTCGCGATGCAGCCAGTCCGCGCTCCAGTCAGGGGCGACATATGCGCCGTGTCCCCAGATCGTGCCGATCTCCTGGCCGCCAATCGACTGCCACACGCCCTGACCATCGGTGATTGTGGAACCGGTAAAGAGTAGTTGCCCATCGGCCGAGTAGACGTCGGGGATAGGAGGAGCCTGGCTGATCATCTTGCGACCAACGGTTCCCAGGACTGCGAACGATCCCAGGATGACCACGGCCAGCGCCAGCCAATAACGCTTATAGTTCATTGCTTTCCTCGATTCGCACAATGAGTGCAGTTCGGATTAACTAGGTTGAAGTTAGCGGGGATTGATGTAGCTTTCAGGGACTAAAGTCACAAGCGGCGGACAATATTCAAGCGGCAGCTGTTTGTCCAGAATTTGCGCTCAGAAACGCCGCGCGCCCGAAGGCGATTGTTGCTGCGATATTCACTGCGAAAATCAGCACCGC
>Ga0105240_10002907_pt1 | contig 27030 bp, 16 predicted proteins | sample KBSC54metaG_FD_80426 | JGI IMG/M metagenome (GOLD analysis project Ga0105240, IMG submission 80426) | Corn rhizosphere microbial communities from Kellogg Biological Station, Michigan, USA - KBS C5-4 metaG | ecosystem: Host-associated > Plants > Roots > Rhizosphere > Soil | place: Michigan, USA... | reverse complement strand
GCGGAAGCCTCCAGCACTGGAAGGCTCGTGTGGTGATCGGCCGTTCCGATGGCCACCCGCCCATTCGAGACCATGACCTCGACGCCATTGTCATCGCGAATGCGGACGGAGAACGCCGTTCCTATGGCGCACACGACGCTGCCGGCCGCTTTGACATAAAACGGCCGAAGCTTGTCTCGCGACACCGTAAAGAGTGCCTCGCCTCTGAGCAGCTCAGTGTCGCGACGCGCGGAGGCGAGTCGTACACGGATCCGGCTGTCGGTGTTCAGGACGACGGAGCTCTGATCGGGAAGCATGGCCTTGCGGCTGTCGCCCACCCCGGTCTCATAGTAGGTCCAGCGATAGCGCCGGGTGGTGAGCCAGGCCAGCAGGCCAGGACCCGCACCGAGCGCTGCGACCGCACCGGCAGCGACCAGCCAGCGCCGGCGGTCGAGGTTCACCGGGGCATCCAGGCTGGCGAAGGAGGCGTCGGGCGCAAGGTCCGGTGAATCGGCGGACGGGTTGCCCCCGAGTTGATTCAACAGGTCACGATCCACCCGGCCATCGGGTGGTCGGAGGGCTTTGAATCGGTCGCAACGGGTCCATGCGGTGCGCAAACGGATGAAGGCCGCTTCGTGGCGCCGATCGGTCTCGATCCATGCCTGAAACTCGTCCCACAGCTGCGGAGTGCTTTGTCCCTCCAGGCGTATCAGCCATGCTGCCGCCGTTTCGGCGATGTCATTCCCTGATGTCATTGGCTTGTCTCCGCCGGCGGAAGCGCTCGAAGAAGGTCGCCTGGCGCTCGGCGATGGGCTGGTCGAACAGGACGCGGGCGCAATGGCGCGCCGCCTTGATCAACTGTTGCTCGACTGTGTTCTCGCTGATGTTCATCCGTGCTGCGATTTCCTTTTGCGAATACCCATAAACCTTGCGGAGCGTGAAGACCTGGCGGCAGCGCTCGGGGAGCTGCTGGATCGCCTTCACCAGTAGCATCAGCTCCTGGTGACTGTTGACTATCGCATCGATCTGGTCCCGCTCATCGAGAATATCCATGGCTTCCATGTCCGCTACCAGCTCAATCGGCACGACTTGCTTGTGCCGTAGCCAATCGAACGCCACGTTCCGGGCCACAGTGAGAGCGAAAGCGCGCACCGAGCGTACCTCGGGTTCGTTGGAGGCGCCTGCCGTCAACAGCCGCGCGTACGTGTCCTGCAACAGCTCTTCGACGTCCGAAGTATTTCGCGCATAGCGATAAAGACAGGCTCGCAGCACGCTTTCGAACTCCAGCGCCTGCACCAGATATCGTTCTTCGTCTTTGGCCACGTCCGGCAAATCCCCCTGTTCTTCCCTGTCCAAAGCGCCTTCTATTACGCACCTAACGCGTCGCGACTGCAACGGAAAAAGCACGCTGCAACGCGAGGTACCCCACAAAAACATAACGGAATCGAGGGTCGCGGCCGTCATAGTAAGGACACGATCTCACGATAGCCATGGTCGGCTCCTTGTCAGGATCGGTAAGGTGACCGTGGTGAGACGCCCGCCGCAGCCGATGGTCTGTGGCGGGCGTTTTACTTTGTGCAGTCCTAAGAAGATTCCTGGCCGGCACGCGCCCGCGTGCGCCTCGCTCATGTCATGCCCCCGTTGTATGAAGTTGGTTGTTAGGCCCACCGTACGCGTGAGCTGAGCCGGCTGGCGCGCGACAGACGCTACTGCCCGGGCGCTCCGCTGCCCCGCTGGTTGGATTATCCCTGCCTGAAAAACATTCGCCGAGGTTGGTCCCTGCAGCGTGCGGGGAGTCTACCTCGCGGCTGACGCCGAAGCAGCACCCCCGCGTAAGGACTTCTCGCGGGGCCCCTCGCCCGGGAAACTGTGTCGTAGGAGATACAACGTCCTGGAATTCAGCCAGAATCGCCCCCATCGATGGGTAGACAGGACCGGGAGAGCGGAATGCAGGGTCAGGGGCGCCCGCGGATTGTGATCGTGGGCTGCGGTTTTGGCGGGCTGTTCGCGGCCCGTGAGTTGCGGCGGGCACCCGCCGATGTCCTCGTTATCGATCATAACAATTACCACCTTTTCCAGCCTCTGCTCTATCAGGTCGCTTCGGCAGCGCTGGCGCCCGCCGATATCGCGCAGCCGATCCGGACGATTCTTCGCTACCAAGCCAACGCGTCCGTCATGCTCGGCGAGGTCGATGAGGTGAATCTAGCGGCGCAGTACGTCCACGCTGGTGATAGCCGGGTGCCTTACGACTACCTGATTCTCGCCCCCGGCGCGGTGGACAACTATTTCGGCCATCCCGAGTGGCACAGCGTCGCCCCCGGAATGAAGGAGGTCGAGGACGCCACTCTGATCCGCTCACGCCTGCTGCGCTCCTTCGAGACAGCCGAGGTCGAATCGGACCCGGCAGAGCGAGCTGCGCATCTCGCGTTTGTAATCGTCGGCGGCGGACCCACCGGGGTGGAGCTGGCCGGCGCTATCAAGGAGTTGGCCGTGGACGTGATCCCGCGCGATTTTCGAGTGGCCGATACTCGGCGGGCGCACGTCATTTTGATCGAGGCGGGCCCGCGCCTGCTGCCGGCCATGCACCCCGACTCCTCCGAGCGCGCGTACCAGCAGCTGAGCGGGCTTGGCGTGGAGATTCTTCTAGGCAAGCCCGTCACGGAGATATTCGCTGACGGAGTTGCGGTGGATGGTCAGCGTATCCGCAGCTATAACGTGATTTGGGCCGCTGGGGTCAGAGCATCTGCACTCGTCGAGCAGCTTGGTAGCGAGTTGGGGCCAGGTAAGCGCGCGAAGGTCCTGCCTGACTGCTCGATCCCCGGACATCCGCACGCGTTTGTGATTGGCGATGCGGCTTACCTGGTCGATTCAGCCACCGGCAAACCGGTGCCGGGAGTTTCCCAAGGCGCCTTGCAGATGGGCAGATATGTCGCGCGGGTGATCGAGGCGGAGCTCGGGCACGGCTCGCGCGCACAGCAGCTGCGCGCGACAGGATTTCACTACCGGGATTTCGGCTCCATGGCCACCGTCGGCAAGTCACGCGCCGTGGTGGAAATCGGCCCATTGCGCTTTGGAGGCTGGCTGGCCTGGCTTGCCTGGTTGGCTTTGCACATCACCGTGCTCATCGGCTTTCGCAATCGGCTCGCGGTGTTGTCGTCGTGGATCTATAGCTACGTGTTCTTCCGCCGTGGCTCGCGATTGATCACGGGCCTCTCACCGAGCGGTATCAAACAGCCGATCGCGCCCGCCACGTCCACCTTGCCGCCCCGGCAATGACGCCCAAGGTATTGCCTACCTCGCCGCGCTCGCGCGCGGCCCCTGCTCCCGACGGCGAACGGTTGACGCTGCAGGGCTTCTTCGGCGTGTTCCGCTACAGCCGCCGGGCGCTCGAGCTGGTCTGGAGCACCAATCGCGCGCTGACTGTGGCGTTGGCCATACTGACACTCATAGCCGGCGTGCTGCCCGCTTCGGTTGCTTATGTTGGCTCGCTGATCGTCGATGCGGTGGCCAAGGCACTGCAGGCGCCGGGTGCCGTCGCACCCGCGCGGGTCGTCGGTCTGGTCGTATTGGAAGGCGCGCTCATTGCGACGATTGCCGCTGCCCAGCGCGGCCTGTCGCTCTGTCAGTCATTGCTGCGTGCGCAGCTCGGCCAGCGGGTGAACGTGATGATCCTGGAAAAGGCGCTCACGTTGGATCTGCAGCACTTCGAGGATTCGGAGTTCTACGACAAGCTCACCCGGGCGCGCCGCGAGGCTTCCACCCGCCCTCTGAGCCTCGTGACGCGCACTTTCGGCCTGGTCCAGAACGGCATTTCGCTCGTCAGCTATGGCGCGCTCTTGAGCCACTTCTCGCCGTGGGCAGTGGTGGTACTGCTGCTGGCGGGACTGCCTGCATTTGTCGCCGAGACGAAGTTCTCCGGCGATGCCTTTCGCTTGTTCCGCTGGCGTTCACCCGAAACGCGCATGCAGATCTACCTGGAGACCGTGTTGGCCCGGGAGGATCATGCCAAGGAAGTGAAGCTGTACGGGCTCGGGCCGAGGTTGCTCGAGCGCTACCGGGATATCTTCCGGCGCCTGTACAAGGAGGACCGTGCGCTCACCATCCGGCGCGACCTGTGGGGTTTCGGGCTGGGGCTGATCGGGACGGTCTCTCTCTATGCTGCCTACGCCTGGATCGCAGTCAGCACCGTTCGCCGGGTTATAACACTGGGACAGATGACCATGTACGTGGCCCTGTTCCGTCAAGGACAGGCCGCGGTATCGGCGATCCTCTCCGCTGTCGGGGGCATGTACGAGGACAATTTATATTTGTCGACGCTGTACGAATACCTCGAGACCCCGGTGCCGGAACCGGGTGGCTCGGCGTTGAAGGGTCCGCGTCCCCAGGATGGCATTCGTTTCGAGGACGTCTGCTTTACCTATCCGGGAGCGGAGCAGCCAGCACTCGAGCACATCAACTTGCATCTGACACCGGGCTCCAGCATGGCGCTCGTGGGCGAGAACGGCTCGGGCAAGACCACGCTCATCAAGCTTTTGACCCGCCTGTATCAGCCCACGTCGGGACATATTTTGCTCGATGGGCGCGATCTCGCCGAATGGGATGAGCAGGGGTTGCGGGAGCGGATCGGGGTGATCTTCCAGGACTTCACCCGCTACCAGATGCTGGTCGGCGAGAACGTGGGCGCTGGAGATGAGCGGTTTTTCGAGGACGAGACACGCTGGCGCACGGCGGCCCGGAAGGGCATGGCGAGTGAGTTCATCGAGACCTTGCCGGCGGCCTATCAGACCCAACTCGGCAAGTGGTTCAAGGACGGCCGCGAGCTATCCGGCGGGCAGTGGCAGAAGATCGCCCTGTCGCGTGCCTTCATGCGCACGCGTGCGGATATTCTCGTGTTGGATGAGCCGACCGCGGCCATGGATGCCCAGGCGGAAGCGGATATTTTCGAGCACTTCCGGCAGCTGGCGCAGGATCGGATCACGATCCTCATCTCCCACCGGTTCTCCACAGTGCGCATGGCCGACCAGATCGCGGTTCTCGACCGCGGCCGCATCGTCGAATGCGGCAGCCACGAGGAGCTCATGCGCCTGAATGGCCGTTACGCGCACCTCTTCACTTTGCAGGCGCGCGGCTATCGGTAGTCAGGTAGAGCACCGCTACCGGAAAATGGGTGAGCACGGCAGCCACTCGGAGCCCCGGACGCTGCTCCAGGTCGAGCAGGGCGACCTCCGAGCCATCGATCAGGTTGTGCAACGTGCCAGCGCCGTCCAGCACCTCGCGTGGGAGCTCGATGGCGGTGTCTCCCCAGATTTCCTCTCCGAGTGGCGCAGGCCCCCGGTCTCCAAGCAGCCGCAGGTATAACCGGGGCGCGATCGTGACCAGCAGGTCGGCGTTACACCGTCGAGCGAAGGCGCAGACGTTGGTGGCGTGCTCGCCGCTGACGCGCAAGGGCAAATACTCACCGCGTCTGAATAGGTCCGCGTGTTGGCCGCGGAATTGCAGGATCTTCCAGGTGAGATACAGCTTGCAACGGTCATCGGGAATGGGGTCCAACAGCGCGCGTAGATCCGCCCCACGCTCACGCAACTGCGCCAGCAGCGCACGCCGCTTGGCGTAATCGACCGGGCGGCGATTGTCCGGGTCGACCAGCGAGAAGTCCCAGATCTCATTTCCTTGATAGATATCGGGAACGCCGGGCGCGGTCAGCTTGCAGACCAATTGCGACAGGCTGTTCAGCAGGCCGAAGCGCGCCAGGCGGCGCTGCGTGGCCACCAGATCACTCAGAAACAGGTTGCCTTCCCGCGGCTCCAGCGTCGCTTGGACGAACTGCCTCAGGCCTTCCTCGTATTCGGTGTTGATGTTGGCCCAGCTGGTGCTCAGCTTCGCTTCGCGCGCTGCCTTGATCACGTAGCTCACCATGCGCTCGCGGAACGTCGCGCTGGCATCGCAGTCCAGGTCTTCCAGTGGCCAGCATCCGATCAGCGTCTGGTAGTAGAAAAATTCGTCGTTGCGGGAGGGTGCGCGGCTGCCCTCGACTTCGCGCTTGCGCGAGCGGTTGATGCGGCTCCAACGCTCGATGGTCTTACGCCAGACCATGGTCATCTCCGACAACACGTTGATGCGCGCGCGAACGTCCTCGGAGCGCTTGGTGTCGTGCGTGGAAGTGCCGAGGAGCTCATTTGGCCAGTTCTTGGCCCGGTATTGCGAGTCGTTATGAAACGCCTGCGCACCGGTTCCGTAAGCGTCCGGCTCGCCACCCACCTCGTTCAGCGAGACGAGCCGATCAAACCGGTAGAGCGCGGTGTCTTCCACCCCCTTGGCAGTGGTTGGGGCGGTGATCTGTTGGAATTTCATCACGAACGCGCGTATCCGGTTGCGGGCGCCCTCGGTCGGCGCGGGGAGCTCCAGGAGCAATGCCGAGCATACGAAATCCAGCACGGGCGCTTCCGTGCTCGAGCGGCGCCGCTTGGCTGTGGCGACGGCCCATTCGATGTAGCGGCGGTCGCTCTCCGAGATCGCCTGGTCGATTTCCGGGGCGATGTAGGTCCGATACACAGGAAAACAGGCGATCACCTCGGCCAGTGCCTGGCGGAGGTTGTTGAAGGTGAAGTCGCGCGAGCGGCGGTCGAGCTGGGCGATGCGGGTCAGCAGGTTGGTGACGGTATTCAGCTCGGAAGCGAGCGACCGGCGCAGGACCAGGTGTTGACACTCGTAGGCGACGTTCTGCCATTCCAGGTGCTCATCGATGAAACCGCTGTAGACGCGATCCAGGCGTCCGCGGGTAGCAGGATCCACCAGCATGCGATTGACGACATTGGCGAAGTGATATCCCGTCTCCCCGTGCACAGGCCATTCCGGGGGCAGATGCTCGAACGAGGCGGTGATCTTCTCCACGACGAGGTAGATTGGCCGCGGGCCTGAGTTGCCGGTGACCTCACCCACTCGCTTTTGCAAGCGCCGGAAATACCCGGCAGGGTCATACAGGCCATCGGGATGATCGACCCGCAGTCCGTCGATCTTTCCGGCGCCCACCAGCTCCAGGAGCAACTTGTGGGTCGCTTCAAACACCGCCTCATTTTCCACTCGCAAGCCGGCGAGCGAATTGACATCGAAGAAGCGGCGGTAGTTGATGTCGTCCGAAGCCACTCGCCAATAGGCGAGGCGGTATGCCTGCGTCTCGAGGAGCTCGTGGAGCGCGTCGAAGCTGAAGGGCTCGTTGGGGGTGCCGGCAAGGCTGCGCACTCCGGCATCGATCGCCGCGGCGACCGTGCTATCGCTGGCATACAAGCTTGCGAGTGCCTGCTTGCCGGCTTCCTTCTCGCGATGCCGCTCTTCGATCTGCTCTTGCGTCGGCTGCTGGCGGTCCGGCAGGTCACGGAAGCGCCGGCGCAGCGCGTCCAGCTCCGCGTTGGAAGTGTGCGCGAGCACCCGATCGAGGACCCGTGGATAGGTCCTTGGATCCAGGGGGAAGCGATGCTCGTGATAGAACATGGCGAACGAGCCCCATTCGGGCTCGAAGCGCAGCTCGATCTCACCCTTCTCGAGCACGACCCCGTAGGAGTCGCCCAGGACGGGTACCAGGACTTTACCGGCCAACGCCGGATTGGCGGGAGTCCAGTCGATGTCAAAGAAGTCCGCGTAGATCGAGGCCCGGCCGTTCTCCAACACGTCCATCCACCGAGCGTTGTCCCCACCCAGGATGCCGACGTGGTTTGGCACGATGTCGAGAACATGACCCATGTCATGCGCGCGCAGCTCCGCCACGAATCGCTCGAAATCGTCCCGGTCGCCGATCTCCGGGTTGAACGAGTTGTGATCGACTACGTCGTAGCCGTGCGTGCTGCCCGCCCGTGCCCGGAAATAGGGCGAGCAGTAGACATGGCTGATGCCCAGCTCCGCGAGATACGGGATGATCGCGGTCGCGTCCTTGAATGTGAACTGCGCGTTGAGTTGGACACGGTACGTGGCGCGCGGAATGGTAGCTTCGACGGCGTTTGGCTCATTTTTCTGCAACGCCGCGCTCCAGCAGCCAGGTCACGCTCCAAGGCGCGAGCTCATTGCGGGTCGTCGCCGCACGGATGTTGGGGTGCGTCGCGAAGATCAGGCGGCCAGCAACCCGACCCACCACCGGTACCGCGCTGTCGGTCGGGTTTGCCAACAGATGCAGGCTGGAGCCATCGCTCAGCGACCAATCGACCGCGAAGGCGCCGCTTGGATCGAGCTTCGTGCAGATGCCTCTGGCGACCTTTGGAATGAGCGGCACGATGTCCTGACGCCGGATCGCAATCAGGCGCTGGAACTGGTCGAGGATGTCGGCGTGCTTGCGCTGTTGGAGTACACCCCAGTCCAGTCGGGCCGCCGCGAAGGTCGCCGGAGCCGTGGGGTCGGGAATCGAGCCCAGCGTGCCGGGATCGCTGAATTTCTCGAAACGGGCGAATTCGCGTTTGCGCCCTTCACGCACTTTGCCGGCCAGCTAGGGCTCGAAATCGCAAAAGTAGGCAAAGGGCTGTGGTGCTTGCCATTCCTCGCCCATGAACAACATGGGCGGCGCTGGCGCCAGCAGCAATATGGAGTAGGCCGCGCGCAGAGCTTCCGGCGAGCGGACGATAGCACTGATTCTCTCCCCGAACGCGCGGTTGCCGATCTGGTCATGGTTCTGCAGGAAGTTCACGAATGCCGTTGGCGGCAGATGCGCGCTCGGCTCGCCGCGAGGGTGGCCTTCGTGCGCCGATGCCTGGCCCTGATAGGCGAATCCTTCCGCAAGGCACCGACATAACATGCCTTGCGGATTCTGGGCGTAGTCCTCGTAGTAGCCATCCTTCTCGCCGGTCAGAATGACGTGGAGGCAGTGGTGCACGTCGTCATTCCATTGCGCGTCGGAGCTGTCGGGTGCGCCGGCGGGACCCAGAAAACGCGACTGGTTCGCGCCGTTCTCCAGTACCAGATAGATGTCGCGGTCGCGGCCCGGGCCACTGCGGACGCGCTGCGCGATCTCGGTCAGGATGTGCGGCTTGCTATCATCGAGAATGGCGTGCACCGCGTCGAAGCGCAGGCCGTCGAAGTTATATTCCTCGAGCCAGTACAGCGTGTTGTGGATGTAGAAATCCCGCACCGTGCGCGACCCGGGCGAGTCAAAGTTGATTGCAGCCCCCCATGGAGTATGGTGCCGTTCCGTGAAGAACTGCGGCGCGTACGTGTGGAGGTAGTTGCCCTCCGGCCCGAAGTGGTTGTAGACCACATCGAGCATGATTGCCAGCCCACGCTGGTGGGCCGCGCAGATCAACGCTTTCAGATCTTCCGGCGTGCCATAGGCCGAATCGGGCGCAAATTGCAGCACGCCGTCGTAGCCCCACCCCCGCTTACCGGGAAAGTCCGCGATGGGCATGAGCTCGATCGCGGTAACACCCAACGCAGCGAGGTGGTCGAGTTTCCTGGTTACTCCCGCGAAGGTCCCTTCCGGGCTGAACGTCCCCACGTGAAGCTCATACACGACGGCCTCGGTCCACGGCCGCCCGCGCCACTGCGGGTCAGACCATTCGAACGCAGTTGGATCTACGACTTCACTCGGGCCGTCGATATCCTCCGGGTTGCGCCTCGAGGCGGGATCGGGCACGTCCAGCTTGCCATCGATGCGATAGCGATAACGGCTGCCGGCGCGTGCCTGGGTCGTGACGAGCTCAAACCACCCTTCAGGCTGCGCTTCCCCCATCTCCAATATACGAGGCGGTAAATGAGACGTTGTTGTCGCCGAGTCGTACAGCACGAGCTGTACCTCGTGCGCAGCCGGAGCCCACAGCCGGAAGCGGACACCACCTTCGGGGGTCAGCTCAGCGCCAAAAGGCATGCTGTGGCGGCGTTGCGTCATTTGTAAGCCGTCTCGCGCAGCAAGGCCAGGGAGCGGCCTTGCAGCAGGTATTGGCTTCCGGGCTCGACTCGATTCTGTGTGAACGGCCGCTCGACCGCTGCGGTGTCGAGCACCGTCCACCAGGCTTTTTCGCTCAGGGATGCAGGCAGATTGAACGGGATCATTTCGTGATGAGCGTTGAAGAGCAGCAGAAAGTTGTTGTCCTTTACGGGTTGGCCGCGCCGGTCGTGGCGCTCGATGGCTGCTCCCGCAAGATATACGCCCAGGCAACGGGCAAAGTGCTGGTTCCACTCGGTCTCGGTCATTTCCAGCCCGTGCGGGGTGAGCCAGATGATCTCCTTGAGACCTTCGGCGGTCACCGAGTCAGCTTGCAGGAAGCGCCGGCGGCTGAATACCGGGTGCCGCCGCCGGAAGGCGATCATCTGGGCGGTGAATTCCAAAAAGCGCTGCTGCTCATCGTCCAACTCCCAGTTGAGCCAGGAGATCTCGCTGTCTTGACAGTACGGGTTGTTGTTGCCGTGCTGGGTATGGCTGAGCTCGTCGCCACCGAGCACCATCGGCACCCCTTGCGATAACAGCAGCGTGGCGATGAGGTTACGCCGCTGTTGCGCGCGTAGCGACTTGATCGCAGGATCGTCCGTCGGTCCCTCCACACCATGATTCCAGGAGCGATTGTCATTGTGGCCATCGCGGTTTTCCTCGCCGTTAGCCTCGTTGTGCTTGTCGTTGTAGCTGACGAGATCCTGGAGCGTGAAGCCATCATGGGCTGTGATGAAGTTGATGCTGGCGTGCGGCTTGCGACCGCTCGCCTCATAAAGGTCCGAAGAGCCCGTGAACCGCCGTGCGAAGTCCCCGATCAGGCCGCCATCTCCCTTCCAGTACGCGCGCATGGTGTCCCGGTACTTGTCGTTCCATTCATTCCAACCTGGCGGGAAGTTGCCGACCTGGTAGCCGCCGCTGCCAATATCCCAAGGCTCGGCGATGAGCTTCACCTGCGAGAGGACCGGGTCCTGGCCGATGGTATCGAAGAAAGAGCCGAGGCGATCCACGTCGAACAGCTCCCGGGCCAGCGCCGAAGCCAAGTCGAAGCGGAACCCGTCGACGTGCATTTCCAACACCCAGTAGCGCAGGCTGTCCATGATGAGCTGCAAGACACGCGGGTGCTGGAGGTTCAGGGTGTTGCCCGTGCCCGTGAAATCCATGTAGTAACGAGGGTCGTCTGGCAGGAGCCTGTAGTACGAGGCATTGTCGATGCCGCGAAACGATAGCGTCGGCCCCATCTGGTTACCCTCCGCCGTGTGGTTGTACACGACGTCGAGGATCACCTCGATCCCTGCGGAATGCAGCGTCTTCACCATCGTCTTGAATTCGCTGATGCGCCCTATCGAGGAATAACGCACGTCCGGGGCGAAGAAGCCGATGGTGTTGTAACCCCAGTAGTTGCGCAGTCCCTTCTCGACGAGCGTGCGGTCATCGACGAACGCGTGTACTGGCATCAGCTCGAGCGTCGTGATGCCGAGCCGCTTCAGGTGCTCGATGACCGGCGCCGTCGCGAGACCCGCGTAGGTCCCACGCAGCTGCCGCGGCACTTCGGGATGGCGAATGGTGAGTCCACGGACATGGGCCTCATAGATCACTGTGTCGTGCCAGGGCACGCGCGGTGGGCGATCGTCGCCCCAGGTGAACGCGGGATCTATTACCCGACACTTGGGGGTGCCGGGGGCGCTGTCACGTCTGTCGAGGGAGAGGTCAGCTTTCGGATGTCCCACCCGGTAGCCGAAATGCGAGTCGCTCCAGATGAGCGGCCCCTGCAGATGTTTGGCGTAGGGTTCGATCAATAGCTTGTGCGGATTGAATCGATCGCCTTTCTCCGGAGCGTAGGGGCCGTGCACCCGATAGCCATACAACAGCCCCGGGCGCGCTTCGGGAAGGTAGCAATGCCAGATTTCGTCGGTGCGCTCGCGCAGCTCGATCCGTTGCAGCTCGTGCTTACCGCCCGAATCGAAGATGCACAGCTCCACCTTTTCGGCACGGCCCGAGAACAACGAGAAGTTGACGCCTTCACCATCCCAGGTCGCGCCGCGCGGATAGGGCTGGCCGGGCCACACAGCGGTGATGGGCAATGTCGCTGTCGTCTGCGTGTCCATGTACGGGCTCAGCGAGCTCACTCGGCGAAGCCGATCAGGCTACGCAGCGGAATGCTCGCCCAGTCCGGCCGGTTGCCGAGCTCGTAGCGCACCTCGTAGAGCGCCTTTTCGATCTCGAAGAGTTGCAACAGCGGCCTCATCTCTTTCAATGAGGCATACAGGCCGCCCGCGCTGGCGACTTCATCGTAGGCCGTGATGAAGGTCTGCCGCGCTTCCTGCTCCCATTTTTCCAACAGAGGCTGCAGTGTTGCCGCCTGCTCGGCAGACGTCTGCGCCATCCTCTGGAGCGCCGCGCGGCGTGCATACGCGAATGAGCGCAACATGCCAGCTACATCCGTCAAGGGACAGTGTTTGGCGCGCCTCTCTTCGAGGGTGCGCCCCGGTTCGCCTTCGAAGTCCACGATGATGAAGTCATTGCGCCGTACGAGCACTTGCCCGAGATGATAGTCACCGTGACGTCGGGCCTTGATGGCGGTCGGAACTTTCTTTGCCTCAGTCCCTATGCGCGCGTATAGCAGCGCTCTGCGCTTGAGCAAAGATTCCGCGTCCGCCGCGATCTCGGCGGGCAGCTTTGCAGATTGCTCATTGAGCATGGCGAGTGTGGTTTCCGCTTCCTTGACCGCGCGTTTACGCCACTCGGCGATGTCATCTGCTGTAATCGGCTCAGGCGCGAATGCGGGGTCCGAAGTTGGTCGCGACAGCGCCACATGCAGCTCGGCTGTCCGGATCGCGAGCGTTCTCATCAAGGCCATGTAGAGTCCGTGCGCATCCTCGGGAAGGGGGGCTCCCGTGCGGCGGTCCTCGAGAAAACGCACGAGGTAGTTGACCGTGTAATCCCAGCCGTCACCCTGGTTCATGACAAACGCCTGCAGCAGAACGAGGGTCATGACGGTGCCGTCCTGGTTGTGGTACTCCGCCGCTCCAGCCACCGGCACGATGTTGGGAAAGCGCGCCACTTCCGTCAGGTAGCGGCCAATCTCGAGCTCGGGATTCACGCCCGGCTGCAATTTGCGATAGATCTTGAGGAAGAACTGTTCGCCCACCCGCACGGTGGTGTTGCTGCTCTGGGCTGGCCCGGGGGTGACGGTCAGCACCGTCTGCGGATCGCCCCGCAGCTCGGAGTACAAAGTCGTCGCGAACGCGCGTATCTGGCCCGTATGGGTCGGTAGCTCGGTCGACTGGCCTATTGCATCGACCACGACGCGGCAGAAGTTGTCATCGACGCACGCGTCGGCGAGGACACCAACAGTAGCTTGTTGGCGTATACGCGCGATAGCGGCTGGCTGTAGCTTCTTCCAACGAGCCTCCTCGCCGTCCTCGACGGCAATGGCGAGCGGTATGAAATAATGGCTGCCGCCTTTGGTCGTCTCGATCGTGAAGAGCGTCGCCAGCCAGCGATCGAGCGTGCTCTCACGAAAGGCGTAGTCGGCCAGGTGAGCGCTCTGGATCGGCGCGCCCTTCTCGGCATACCAACGTTGCGTGGCGACGTAATGCGGAATGACGCGGCTTTCGAGCTGTGCCCGCAGGCGCATGGCGAGGCTCACGCGCCACGAGGCCACCCGCTCGGGGAAGAAGCTGTTCCAACCCTCCACCAGCACCAGCACCGGCAGATCCTCCGGTGCCATGCGCTCATCGTGCCACGGCGGCGCCTGGGCCTCGCGGCTGAGGCGAAACCAATAGAAGCCGTAGGCGGGTAGAGTCAGAAAGTAGGGCAGCTCGCCAATGGGAGGAAATGCCGTGCTGCCCAGCAGCTCGATCGGCACCGCACCCTTGAACTCCGTGAGATCGATCTCGACGGGTTGCGCCGAGCGTGACAGGTTTACCACGCACAGGATCGTGTCCTCGAGGTATTGGCGCAGGTAGACGAGCACTCTGCGGTTGCCCGGTCGAATGAAGCGCAGCGTGCCGCGGCCGAACGCCTGCGAGCTCTTGCGGACCAACAGCATGCGTTTCATCCAGTTCAGGAGCGAGGAGCGATCCCTGGTCTGCGCCTCGACATTTACGGCCTCATAGCCGTAGATCGGATCCATGATGGGTGGCAGAAACAGCTGTTGGGGATCGGCGCGCGAGAAACCGGCGTTCCGGTCCGGGCTCCACTGCATGGGTGTGCGCACGCCGTTGCGGTCGCCGAGGAAAAAATTGTCTCCCATGCCGATCTCGTCGCCGTAATAGATGATCGGCGCCCCGGGCATGGACAACAACAGGCTGTTCATCAGCTTGATGCGCTCGCCGTCATTGTCCAGCAGCGGCGCGAGGCGCCGGCGGATGCCGAGATTCAACCGTGCGCGCGGATCGGCGGCGTAGGCCTGGTACATGTAATCACGCTCGCGGCTCGTGACCATCTCCAGAGTCAACTCGTCGTGGTTGCGCAGGAAGATCGCCCATTGGGTGTTGTCCGGAATGTCGGGAGTCTGCTCCATGATCTCGACGATCGGGTGGCGGTCCTCCTGCGCGATGGCCATGTACATGCGCGGCATCAGCGGGAAGTGATACGCCATGTGGCACTCGTCGCCATCGCCGAAATAGTCCCTGACGTCCTCGGGCCATTGGTTGGCTTCGGCCAACAGCATGCGGTCGGCGTATTTCTGGTCGATGACTCGCCGGATTGCTTTGATGACGGCGTGTGTCTCGCGCAGGTTCTCGTTGCTCGTGCCCTCGCGCTCGACGAGGTAGGGAATTGCGTCGAGCCGGAAGCCGTCGACACCGTAGCCGAGCCAGAATTCCATGATGCGGATGACTGCGCGCACCACGTGTGGGTTGTCGAAATTGAGATCGGGCTGGTGACTGAAGAAGCGGTGCCAGTAGTAGGCCTTGGCTACCGGATCCCAGGTCCAGTTGGACGTCTCGGTGTCGCGAAAGATGATGCGCGTGCCGGCGTAGCGGTCGGGGGAGTCGCTCCAGACGTAGTAGTTCCTTTTCGGCGAGCCCGGGGGCGCGCGGCGCGCGGCCTGAAACCAGGGATGTTGGTCCGACGTATGGTTGACGACGAGCTCTGTGATCACTCGCAAGCCGCGCCTGTGAGCTTCCTGGACGAATGTGCGGAAGTCCTCGCGGGTGCCGTACTGGGGGTGGATGTGATGGTAATCGGCGATGTCGTAACCGTCATCGCGGCCGGGCGAGGGATAGAAGGGCAGCAACCAGATCGTATTGACGCCCAGGTCCTGGATGTACTGCAGCTTGCTCGTCAGGCCGCGGAAATCGCCGGATCCATCATCGGTGCTGTCGAAGAAGGCGCGGACGTGCACTTCGTAGATGACGGCATCTTTGTACCAAAGAGGGTCGCTCGATACCGGCCGATCGACTGGTGCGTTCATCCGATCCCCCGTTTTCCCACGCAAAAGGACGCCCAGTTCAAGCAAGGACCATGCCTATTGCGGGAGCCGACCGTTCTTACAAGAAATAATCGAAATCGCGCTCCGTGCGGACGCGACGGCGGACGCGGAAAATGTGCGCGGGGGAATGGTTTGGATCAAGAGACACGAAATTGCGGGTGCCGCGCCAGAGATAGCGCGCTCCGGAGAGTAGATCGTCCATCTGGAACGTCGTTTCCGCCGGCAAGCCGAGCGAGCGCAGGTCAATCGTGACCCATCCGGATTGCGTGTAATGCGGGTCGACGTTGGCCACCACGAGCACCGATTCCCCGGTCGGCGTACCGGTGCCGGCGAGACTTGTCTTGCTGAAGGCGATCAGCATGTCGTTGTCGACCGCGTGGAACGTCAGGCCGCGGTCGCTTTGCAGCGCGCTGTTCTCGCGGCGGATCCGATTCACGCGCGCGATGAGCTCCTTCAAGCTCGAGGGGCGGTCGCGATCCCAGTGGCGCAGCTGATATTTCTCCGAGTCCAGGTATTCCTCACTGCCGGGCTCGCGCGGTCGATCCTCCATGAGCTCGAACGCCGGGCCGTAGATGCCGTAGCTTGCGCCCAGCGTGGCGGCCAGGATCAGCCGCACCGTGAAAGCCGGCCGGCCTCCGAACTGCAGGTACTCGGGCAGGATGTCGGGCGTGTTGGGCCAGAGGTTGGCACGGAAGAACTCGCACACCGGCCGCGAGGTGAGCTCGGTAAAGTACTCCTGGATCTCGCGCTTGGTGTTGCGCCAGGGGAAGTAGTTATACGACTGCGAGAAACCGAGTTTGGCGAGGCGGTACATCACCTTCGGGCGGGTGAAGGCCTCGGCGAGAAAGATGACATCCGGCTGGCCGCGCCGGATTTCCGCGATGACCCATTCCCAGAAGGCGAATGACTTGGTATGCGGGTTGTCGATGCGGAAGATGCGCACGCCCTGGGCAATCCAGAATTCGATGACGCTCTTGAGCTCCGCCCAGAGCGCCTTCCACTCCGGAGTCTCGAACCAGAAGGGATAGATGTCCTGATATTTCTTGGGCGGGTTCTCGGCGTATTGGATCGAGCCATCGGGTCGCTTCTGAAACCACTCGGCATGCTCACGCACGTAAGGATGGTCCGGAGAGGCCTGGAAGGCGATGTCGAGCGCGATCTCGATGCCGCGCTCGCCGGCCTTGGCGATCAGCCTGCGGAAGTCCTCCAGCGTACCCAACTCGGGGTGAATGGATTTGTGACCGCCCGCGGTGCCACCAATCCCCCACGGGCTGCCCGGCTCGCCTTCCTCGGCCTTGTGCCGGTTGTTGGGACCCTTGCGCTCGGTAGTGCCGATCGGATGGATCGGAGGCAGATAGAGCACGTCGAACCCCATCGCGGAGATTTCGGGCAACAGAGCCTCGACATCCGCGAAGGTGCCGTGTTGGCCCGGGATTTTGCCCGCCGAGCGCGGGAACAACTCGTACCAGCTCGAGAACCGCGCTCGTTCGCGGTCCACCTCGATAGCCAGAGGCGGCTCGTGTCGAGCGACCGTCTGCGGGTCCGGGTGGCGCTGCGCGAGCTGGTGAATGGTATCGCTCTGCGCCAGGACCACCCGTTCCTCGCGGTCACGCAGCGGGTCGCCGATGGCGTTGGCCCAATCCGTCAGGGCGCGTGCATCAGTAGAGCGCAGGTGCTCTGAGACAGTGCGCGCGAGCGCGGCCCCTTGCCGAAGGTCGAGCTCGATGTCCTGCCCCGCCTCGAACTTCTTCGCCAGGCCGCGCCGCCACGATTCCAGGTGATCCACCCAGCCGGCGACGGTGAACTGGTAGCGGCCGAGGGCTTGTACCGTGAACCGGGCCTGCCAGCGGTCGTTACCCAGAGGGCTCATCGGAATGCCATGCCACTCCGCTGTGCCGTCGTGGCGGTAGAACAGAAATGCGGCGACTGCGTCGTGCCCGTCCGTGAACACGTCGGCCTCCACGGAGACGCTATCGCCGATCGTGCGTTTGGCGGGGAACCGCCCGCAGTCGACCTGGGGAGTGATATTTTCGATGACAACGCGGACTCTGCTCACGCCGGCACTCCTCTAGGTGAGTGGCCGGTTGGTCAGCAACTTCCGCGCCAGGGTTATGCAGGCGTGAAGATCACCATCCCCAGAGGGGGCAGCCGGAGGTTCAGCGAGTGGTACTGGCCATGCGCGGGAAGCGGGGCCGCCTCGAGGCCGCCGAAATTCCCGATGCCGCCGCCGCCATACATCGGTGCATCGCTGTTGAGCCGCTCGAGCCAACGCCCGCCTCGTGGTACGCCCACCTGGTAGTTATCGCGCGGCAGCGGCGTGAAATTGCAGGCCACGAGCGCGACGCTTCCGGAGCGCCCTTTGCGCAGGAAGATCAGCACGCTCATGTCGCCGTTGTTCGCATCGATCCATTGGAAACCGTCGCCGCCGAAATCGATCTCGTACAGTGCCGGGGTGTCGCGGTAAAGCCGGTTGAGGTCGCGCATCCAGCTCTGGAGTCCCCCGTGCAGGGGATATTGCAGTACGTGCCACTCGAGACTCTCGTCGTGCTGCCATTCGCGCTTTTGGCCGAATTCGCACCCCATGAAGAGCAGTTTCTTGCCCGGATGCGTCCACTGGTAGCCCAGCAGCAAGCGCAGGTTGGCGAACTTCTGCCACTCGTCACCGGGCATCTTGCCGATGAGGGAGCCCTTGCCGTGCGTCACCTCGTCGTGCGAGATCGACAGGACGAAGTTCTCCGTGAAGGCGTACCAGATGCTGAAGGTCAGCTTGTTATGTTGGTATTTGCGGTACACGGTCTCCGTCTGGAAGTACGCCAGGGTGTCGTGCATCCAGCCCATGTTCCATTTCATCCCGAAGCCCAGCCCGCCCAGGTAGGTCGGGCGCGACACCATGGGCCACGCGGTCGACTCTTCGGCGATGGTCTGGGTGTCCGCATGGTCGCGGTAGACCGCGAGGTTCAACTGCTTCAGAAAGCCGACCGCCTCGAGGTTCTCGTGGCCGCCGAAACGGTTCGGGATCCATTCGCCCGCCCGCCGGCCATAGTCGAGATACAACATGGAGGCGACCGCATCCACGCGCAGCCCGTCGATGTGATACATATCGAGCCAGAAGAGGGCGTTGCTCGAGAGGAAGTTACGGACCTCGGCCCGACCATAGTTGAAGATCGCGCTGTTCCATTCGGGATGGAAGCCCTGACGCGGATCCGCGTGCTCGTACAGGTGAGTGCCGTCGAAATACGCAAGTCCGTGCTCGTCGGAAGGAAAATGCGAAGGAACCCAGTCGAGGATGACGCCGATCCCGCGCCGGTGCAGGTAGTCGACGAAGTACATGAAATCCTGTGGTGTCCCATAACGCGAGGTCGGGGCGAAGTAGCCCGTGACCTGATAGCCCCATGAGCCATAGAACGGATGCTCCATGACCGGCAGCAGCTCCACGTGCGTGTAGCCCATGTCGCTGACGTAATCGGCCAAGGCATGCGCCAGCTCCCGGTAAGTGAGCGAGCGGTTATGTTCCTCCGGAATACGCCGCCACGAGCCGAGGTGCACCTCGTAGATCGACATTGGAGCATCCAACGCGTTCTTGCTCGAGCGCGCGCTCATCCACTCGTTGTCGCCCCACTCGTAGGAGAGGTCCCAGACGACGGACGCGGTGCGCGGCGGTACCTCCGAGAAGAACGCGAAGGGGTCAGCTTTGTCGACGGTGTAACCCGAATGTCGCGAAACAATATGATATTTGTAGAGCGCTCCGCGGCGTACTCCGGGAATGAGTCCTTCCCAGATTCCCGACGAGTCGCTGCGGGGCTCGAGTCGATGGGAGGATGGATTCCAACCGTTGAAGTCACCCACCACGGAAACGGAGGCCGCGTTGGGTGCCCAGACCGCGAAGTGCGTGCCGGGCTCGGCCGTTTTGTCGCGGGTCGTAGTCAGGTGGGCGCCGAGCTTTTCGTAAGCGCGGACGTGCGTGCCTTCGCGAAAGAGATAGATGTCCTGATCGGTGAGTATCATAAATGAAGTCCAGCAAGTCCCATGCCTACTTGTCTATGATGGCGGTCTGTCTCTTTGGGATGACCATCATGACAGCCAGCACAGCGTCAAGCCAGGCCCAACCGCATCTTATTGTCATAGGTCACCGCGGCGCGAGTGGCTATGTGCCCGAGCACACACTCACTTCGTACTTCATCGCCATACAGGACGGGGCCGACTACGTGGAACCCGACCTGGTGATGACCAAGGATGGTGTGCTCGTCGCGCGTCACGAGAACGAGATTGGCGGTACCACGGACGTTGCCGAACATCCCGAGTTTGCTTCCCGGCGCGCCACGAAAGTCATCGATGGAACTGCCATCACCGGCTGGTTCACGGAAGATTTCACGCTCGCCGAGCTCAAGACACTGCGCGCCCGCGAGCGCATTCCTGACATCCGGCCGGGCAACACGCGCTTCGATGGACAATTCGAAGTTCCGACGTTTGAAGAAATCCTGGCGCTGGTACATGGCGTGCAAGAGCAGCGTGAGGCGCGCGCCAGGTTGCTCGGACAGAGCGCGCCGCGGCGCATCGGCGTGTACCCGGAAACCAAACATCCCACCTACTTCGCCTCGCTCGGACTGCCGATGGAGGCGCTCCTGGTGCGCACGCTCGAGCGCCATGGGTATAAAGGGCGGCAGGGACTGGCCTACATCCAATCGTTCGAGGTTGGGAATCTGCAGGCCCTGAGCAAAATGACTCAACTTCCATTGGTGCAACTCATCGAGGCCGAAGGCGCGCCGTTCGACTTCGTGGCCAAACATGACCGCCGGACCTATGCGGACATGATCACGCCGGCGGGACTCGCGGCGATCGCGACCTACGCCCAGGCCATCGGCCCCAGCAAGCTGCTCGTGATCCCACGTACCGCCGACGGGAAACTCGGTAAACCCACGGCGCTGGTGGCGGACGCCCACGCACACCACCTGCTGGTGCATCCCTGGACATTCCGCGCCGAAAACGCATTTCTCCCCAAGGACCTTCAGCATGGCATAGCGCCAACGGATCGCGGCGATCTGGCCGGAGAGCTGCTGCCGTATCTGCACGCCGGGATCGATGGTTTCTTCACAGATCAGGCGGACCTGGGCTTTCGAGCACGCGCTATGATGCAGCCATGAACATCCAGCTCACCACGCTCGAGGCGCGGGTCATCGGCTCCCTGATCGAGAAGCAGATCACTACGCCCGATCAGTATCCGCTGTCGCTCAACGCCCTGGTCAACGCCTGCAATCAGAAAAGCAACCGGGATCCGGTGCTCGAGCTGGACGAGAGGGCCGTACAGCAGACGGTGGACGGCCTCGGGCGCAAGCACTTCGTGGTAGAGAAATCGGGGTTCGGCAGTCGCGTTCCCAAATATCAGCATCGCTTTTGCAATACCGAATATGGCTCTCTGAAGTTGGATCCGCAGGAGCTCGCGATTGTTTGCGAGTTGCTATTACGGGGCCCGCAAACCCCTGGCGAGCTGCGGGGCCGTGCGGCCAGGATGGCTCCCTTCACTGACGTGTCGGAGGTGGAGGCCGCGCTGACTCGGCTGACTGAGCGTCAGGATGGACCGTTTGTCGTGCGGCTCGCACGCGAGCCGGGGCGACGCGAGGCGCGTTATGCGCATCTCTTCAGCGGTGAAGTCATTCCTGCCGCGCAGGAGCGGTATCCTGAGGCGGAGGTCGCGGATGAGGCTCGCGACGGGGTATCGACGGCGGAAGTAGCGTTTCCTGCCATGCGGCAGGAGGAACGGCTCAGTCGGCTCGAGGAGGAAGTGCGCGCCTTGCGTGCGGAGTTGTCTGACTTGCGCGTAAGGTTGGGCGGATGAGGCCCGCCACGGCTCCAGCGTTATCAAACTAGCCGCTTCTTTTGCGCCCGCCCGGCCCGACAAACACGAGCGCGCTGTTGGCCGATTCCGGGTGCGCCGCTTTCTGCGCGGCCTCGATAATGACTTTGGCTCGCGACGCCGCCGTGCGCGCTTCGTCGGCGGCTTGGTGGGCTTCCACGGGATAGGCCAACAAATAACCTTGCACACCCACCGGGCCGCAATGCGCCAGGAAGTCCAGCTGCGCCGGGCGCTCCACACCTTCCGCGACTACCTGGAGTCCGAGCCCGTGACAGAGCGCGACAATCGAGCGCACGATCGCCGCGGACCGAGGATTGACGTCCACACCCTCCACGAGCATTCGATCGAGCTTCACCCGCGTGATAGGCAATTGCTCGAGAGAGGTCAGCGACGAGTACCCGATGCCGAAATCATCGAGGGCGATCGATACGCCCAGCTCACGGAGCCGGCGCAGGGAGTCGATGGTAGTTGGCCCGGTTTGGAATACAGTCTCGGTGAGCTCGAGCTCGAGCGCGCTGGGCGGCAGGCCCGTGATTTCGAGCGCACGCTGGACGTGGCCGACGAAGTCGCTTTCCAGGAACTGCGGGGGTGAGACGTTTATTGCCACGCAGGCGCGGTGCCACCCTTGCGCGCGCCAGGCGGCCACCGTGGAGGTTGCCGAGCGCAGCACCCAGTCGGTCAGCTCGTGGATCAAGCCGGTCTTTTCCGCGATATGGATGAATTCCGTGGCTGTGGCCACGCGGCCGTCCGGTTTGCGCCAGCGGAGCAGGGCTTCCAGGCCGGTGGCCTCGAACGTATGTAGGGAAACCTGGGGTTGGAACATCAGCAACAGGTCGCCCGCCTCGACCGCCTTGCGTAGCGATTGCTCGAGACGAAAGCGCTGCGCGGCCGCATCGTAGAGAGCTGTCTTGTAGAGCGCGAAGCGATTGCGCCCGAGCTCCTTGGCACGAAACAACGCGACGTCCGCGGCACGCAGCAGGCCTTCGGCGTCCTCAGCATGGTCGGGATACAAACTTGCGCCCACGCTGGCGCTGGTGGCGAGCGCTCGTCCGTCGATCGAGAGCGGGTTTTGGAGGGTCGTGACAATCGCAGCCGCGCGGCTCTCGACTTCCTCCACCGACTGCACGTCCTCGTACAGGACGGTGAACTCGTCCCCACCCAGGCGCGCCAGCACACTGTTGGCGCCGGCCGCGATCTGGAGCCGGCGGGCGATCCCCTGCAGCACCCGATCGCCGAAGTTATGACCGAGCGTGTCATTGATGGATTTGAAATTATCGACATCCACGAAGAGCAGGGCGAGGCGCTGGCCGCTCGCCGCGGCACGCGCCAGGGCGCTGGCCAGATGGGCCGAGAGTTGCCTGCGATTGGGAAGTTGTGTGAGAGGGTCGTGGTGCGCCAGGTGATGCAACTGGCGCGTGCGCTCGTCGACATGTCGCTCGAGCTCGGCCTGGTGCGCGCGCAACTCCGCCTCCGCCTGCGAGATCTGGTCCGCCATGGTGTTGAAAGATTCGGCGAGCTCATCGATCTCCGCCGATCCTCCCCTGGGGGCCCGGGCGGCGCGATTGCCACCTGCGAGCTGGCGCGTGGCCGTAATCAAGCGGCGGACCGGTAAGCTGATACTCAGGGCGAGTACGACCGAGACGACCAGGACTACGCCGAGCACTGCGGCGCCGGTGATTGTCAGCGTGCGCTCGGCAACCGCTGCCGCAGTTGCTGCGTGTTGCGCGGCTTGCAACAGTCCGAGACGCGCGGGCTCTTGTAATTGTCTCTCGACGGCGGTCGTCAACGCGGAGCTGTCTTCGAGCAACTCGTGGCGGGCGGGTCCTTGCGCCGCATCGAAGTGCTCGATGGCCAGACGTAACCGGGCGGCTGCCGCGAAGTCCTCGCGCACCATGGCGAGCCATGCTTTGCCCGGCGAGCGCTGCAACTCCGCGGTGTGGGTTGACAGGACCGCGGCGAATGCCTGCTCCTCGCGGGCCAGGAACGGTCGACCGGGATTGCCGCGGACGGCATTGATCGCCTGCTCGAGCTCTGCGAGCGAGCGCTGGGCCACGACCTGTGTGCCATTGATGGCCAGTCCGGCACCGCCGGCTGAAGAAATGTAGTGGTAGACACGATCGAGCGCGGTATTGCGCTCGTCCACCCATTGCGCCCTCTGCGCGGCACTCTTGGCGAGCTCCTGGCCTTTGCCGATGTGATTGGCCAGCAGCGCACGCAGCTGCAACGCATCGGGCGAGAGAGTGGGAGTGGGTTTGCTGTCGTAGTAGGCAGCCAAGGCATCCCGCAAAGTCTCTCCCGCTGCACTGATCATCTGGAAATCGGAAGAGCGTCCCGCCTGCAGGTATTCGCTTACGGTCCGGTCGTAAGCGATCAGGCTTTCCAGAACAGCGTCTGCCCGTCGGGCAAAGGGCTCACTCTCGCTCTGCATCCGCCGGACGGCCTCGGCCGCCTGTCCGGTACTGCGGGTTGCCAGTACGTGGCCGACGAGAATGACCGCAGCCACCGCGGCAAGCCCGAGTGCAAGGCGGCGCCCGATTCCCAGGCGGGGGCGCCAACGGCGATAGGCCGCCGTCGCCCCCATTGGAGCGCCAAGGCGCGGCTCGGACCGCGATGTCTCGGACGTAATTTGCTGCATGTGACATAAAGCCGGACTGGCGACATCCTGGTCTTGTGCGCGGCTATTCCGTGCCGGGATGATGCCTCCGGCGGGGGGGTACTTCCGAGGTCGGGATCCCACAAAGCACGGTTTTTGCGCGCAGTGGGGTTGGTGGGCGGATGGAAATCCCGGTTCAGTGGCCGGTCAGGTGAGCCCGCTGGCGCCTGCTGGATCCGTGCCCAGCAACGGCCTCATTTTGAGTCCCGGAAATCGTATGCCATGGCATACGCCGCCAGGCCGACGGCGCATTGTTGGCTTATACTAGAGCCATGATCGAGAAAAGGGACCCATGAGCGAGATCGCCGATACATTCGACTCGGCCTTCACCAAAGCCGTCGACCTGGGTAATCGTCTCGCGGACAAAGATAAGGACGCGGACCTCTGGGATATTGCAGATGGACTGCTGGCAGGCGCTCTGCAGTACTGGTTGTATTCGCGTCAGCCCTGCGGTGACCCGCGGTGTCAGGATTGCATGCCAATCAGCACAGCCGAGGGGCGCATGGCGGAGCTCAAACGGCTGATGGAGCAACTCGCTTCGGAGAGCGAGTACTTCCACACGCCGACCGACGCGAACGCCGGTCGGGCGTAGCGCTGCAGCCGCAGGCTGGCCAGCTCCCGGATCAGGCGAGCACAGTCGCGGGAGCTGTGCGCGCGGCCTCATCGAGCGCCTGCTCGAAAAGGTTGAACCCTTCCTTCAACAGCGCATCGGTTATCGTGAGCGGCGCGAGAAACCGAATCACATTTCCATAGATCCCGCAGGACAACAGTAGCAGGCCGCGCCGCGCGGCGGCTTGCACGACCGCCTTGGCGAGTTCCGCATCCGGCTCCTGCGCGCTGCAGTTTTTCACCAGCTCGACGGCCACCATGGCGCCGAGCGAGCGCACGTCCCCGATCGCGGGAAAGCGCACCTGCAGTCCTTTCAGCCGCGAGGTCATGAAATGCCCGATGTGCTGCGCCCTGTTGAGGAGTTGCTCCTCGCGGATGACTTCCAACACTTTCAACCCCGCCGCGCACGCCAGGGGGGTGCCTGCGTAGGTGCCGCCCAGTCCGCCTGGCGCCGGCGCATCCATGATCTGCGCCTTGCCGATGACTCCCGACAGGGGAACCCCGCCCGCGACGCTTTTCGCGATGGTCATGAGATCGGGCTCGACTGCGGAGTGCTCGATGGCAAACATGCGCCCGGTGCGGGCGAACCCGGTCTGGATCTCATCGATGATGAGCACGATCCCGTGTTGGTCGCAGATCGAGCGCAGCTTGCGGAGCAACTCCGCGGGCGCGATGTAGAACCCGCCCTCACCCAGGACCGGCTCGATGATGATGGCAGCAACGCGCGCCGGATCAACATCGGCCTTGAACAGGTGGTCCAATGCCTGCAGCGCCTGCTCTACCGTGATGCCGTGATAGGTCATCGGAAACGGCAGGTGATAGACCTCCGGCATCATTGGACCGAAGCCGGCTTTGTAGGGTTGCACCTTGCCGGTGAGGCTGATGCAAGCAAGAGTGCGGCCGTGGAAGCCGCCGGAGAACGCGATCACCGCTGAGCGCTTGGTGTGATAGCGCGCAATCTTGATGGCGTTCTCGACCGCCTCGGCGCCGGTGCTCAGGAAAATGGTTTTCTTCGGCGTCTTGCCGGGCGCCAGGGCGTTGAGTTCCTCCGCGAGGGCGACGTAGCTCTCGTAGGGAGTGACCTGGAAACAGGTATGAATGAAGCGCTCGAGCTGCCTGGCGATGGCTTCCTTGATGCGCGGATGGACATGTCCCGTATTGAGGACAGCGATGCCGCTGGCGAAGTCGATATAGCGCTTGCCTTCGACGTCCCACACCTCGGCGTTCGAGGCCCGATCGGCATAGATCGGGAGATTGTTCGCGACTCCGCGCGGGATGGCGTTTTTGCGGCGCTCGTGCAGTTCGGCGTTCGACGTCAAGATGGATCTCCAGCGCCTTAGGCGGATCCGCCCATTGTAATCCAAGGGGTGGTGCCACGCCTTGGGCGCGACCGGAGGCGCCGAAGATGCTGCTGCGGGTCGGGGCCCCGAGCTCTATAGGGTTCATGCGAGGGAGCCACGGACCCACTACAATGCGTCTTTCCCTAGGGTGGAAGTCACTGTTTTGAGCGAAAATCCTGCCCCCACAAAAGAGGTGACCACCGAAGTGGTCATCATCGGAGCCGGCCCCTGCGGCCTGTTCCAGGTTTTCGAGCTCGGGCTGCTCGGCATCGGCGCCCACCTGGTCGACTCCCTTCAGCATGCGGGCGGCCAGTGCGCTGAGCTCTATCCGGAGAAGCCGATCTACGACATTCCGGCGCTGCCGGTATGCGGGGCACAGGAGCTCGTGGACCGGCTCATGAAACAGATCGAGCCGTTCCATCCGACGTTGCATCTGGGACAGGAGGTCATCGAGTTCGCTCGCAAGGACAACGGTCGATTCCATCTGCGCACGACCGCCGGAACTACCTTTGATACGGGCGCCGTGGTGATCGCGGCTGGAGTGGGCTCGTTCCAAGCGCGGCGCATCGGTATCGAGGGAACGGAGCCTTTCGAGGGCGTGAGCCTGCATTACCGGGTCAAGAGCTCGAGCGCGTTACAGGGCCAGGATCTCGTAATTTTTGGCGGTGGCGATTCGGCGCTCGACTGGACACTCGAGCTGCTCCCCAAAGCACGCAGCGTGACGCTGGTGCACCGGCGGACCGAGTATCGCGCGGCGCCGGCGTCGGTCGCGAAAATGCAGGCACATGTCGCCGCCGGGAGGATGCGCCAGTTCGAAGCCTTGCCGCACTCGCTGATTGTCGACAATGGCAAGCTGCGCGGCGTGAATATCAAAGCGCGCGACGGTGCGATGCATGCGCTGTCCGCCGACCAACTGCTCGTGTTCTTCGGCTTGCACCCCAAGCTGGGTGCGATTGCCGAATGGGGACTGGAGCTGGAAAAGAAAGCCCTGAAGGTGGACACGGAGAAGTTCCAGACGAGCCTTCCGGGCGTGTTCGCCGTTGGCGATATCAACACCTATCCGGGGAAGAAGAAGCTGATCTTGTCGGGCTTTCACGAGGCGGCGCTGGCCGCGTTTGCGATCCAGCATCACCTGTATCCGCAGAAGAAGCAGTTTCTGCAGTACACGACGACGAGCCCGATCATGCACCAGCGCCTGGGTGTGCCCGATTGACCCTTGTCCGACAGGCTATAGCCCAACTGCGGCATTTGAAGAGG
>Ga0105240_10002906_pt1 | contig 27041 bp, 24 predicted proteins | sample KBSC54metaG_FD_80426 | JGI IMG/M metagenome (GOLD analysis project Ga0105240, IMG submission 80426) | Corn rhizosphere microbial communities from Kellogg Biological Station, Michigan, USA - KBS C5-4 metaG | ecosystem: Host-associated > Plants > Roots > Rhizosphere > Soil | place: Michigan, USA... | reverse complement strand
GCGGCGCGCACCGTAGATCAGCTCGACATCGTAGTCGGGATCACCTTGTATGGGCCGCCCGAGCACCGGCACGAGCTGGCCGTGCCGCGTAAAACTCGCAATTTCTTCCTTGCAGGTCTCCTCGGTGACGTGTGCCTCCAGGCGCGCGTGGAACGACCACATGCGGCACCGAAACGGGCTTACGGAAACGATCGTTTGCATCCTGTCTTACTCCAACAAATCACTACGACGAGCCCCGATCGAGGCCGGAGCTTCTCCTAACAGAAAGGGATGCAGAGAGCGGCTGTCGCAGCCGACGCTGAAGGCCCGACGCTGCAGTATCGACCGCTGGCGTTCCTCGTGCCTGGGATGTCAGCTTGGTAGCGTCCATGACTCCCCCGCGCTGCTGGCCCATGCTCTTGACAGCGGGCCTTGGCTGATGTGCTTGAAAGCAGAGTAGCCATTGCATCGTGACAATTGCAAGGTCCTGATCACCGACATTCACTTCGTCGCGAAGCGCTGTACGTTTTGGTCCACGTGATGAACGAAGTTGCAGAACACTGAGATGAGCGCGGACTTCATGCAAGGAGACTGACTACGCACACAACCCTGAAGGCACATCGATGGCAAATCGCTTGAACGGACCTGCTGCGTGAATCCATCGAGCGGAAGTTGGGGCACGCCGACATCCTCGCGAACAACGCCGGCTACATCGCCCGGCCGGGAAATGGCAAACGCTCAAAGGCAAACGGCTGAGGAATTCGATGGACTCGATCTGACCGCCCTGGCCGCCGTTGCGGAATTCACCCCCGTAGATGATCGCGTGCGGCCGGGACCGCATCATCAACGTCACATCGACGTAAGCTCAAACCGGAGTGGCGGCGGTGCTCGCCTGACAATGCCCCAAATGGCGGGATACATTCGATCAAGACCGCCATTCCACGGCCACCATGGCACGAGAGCTCGGTCCATAGGGCATCACCGTGAATGCCATTGCCCCCGGAAACTTCGACACGGCGATAGCGGTCAGGGCCGGCGTGGGATTTGTGGAATGGTGAAGCAAACCGCGCCGGCCCGCGCCTCAACGCGAGTCAAATCGCCGATCGTGCGGCAACGGCTGCAACAACCGCTGATCTGGCGACTGCACGCCGCGGTCGCCTGGTGGGCGATGTGGCCTGCGGCTGGCTGATCGCTCGCCGGATTCCGTGGTTGACCGCTTTTGGCTCGAGAGCTTTTCTATTCAAGACGTTAGTGTCTTGCAGCGTGCAATCCTCCACTCTCCATCTCCCACACTCTGCAAGGGTCGCGTCCCTGCGGCTCAACCTCGCGCTCCCCCTTTTGTCCGCCAAAAATCGCTCGAGACGCTACGTCCCATTTACCGCGGGACGCAACACCTGTACGCCAAAGGCACTGAGGTGGGTCCTATCCCGGGAAACCGGGTGGGTCCATTCGTCAGCTACGCAAGGAACTTGCGCAGGTGCTCCGCTCGTTGGAGCAACACCTCTGGGGTTGTCGATACCCTGGAAAGCCGTTCGGACCCGAGTACGACGTGTTCCGGCGGACCTATACGGCCAGCGTTCTGGAGCCGCGCCAATTGCGGCGGACCAACCCCCCAATCACTACCAACCTGACGAGGTATCACATGCAAATGAAAGTGAGGCGTTCTTTGCCCGCTATAGGCACCATTGTTTTGAAACAAGAGAACGCCCAGCGGATCATATGCCTTGATGAAAGCACGCATCAAGCGCTGAGCTGCAATCATTATTTCCAGCCCTTCGTCAGATGTGAGGTCTACCAGTGTTCCCGCATGTCGACGCGGCACAACTACACATTGCCCGATCTCGAACTGCTCTGCTGACATCAGACTTAGGCACAGATCCCGTTCCTCGACTCTCGTCCAGGTATTATCGACCCCGTTGACCACCTGACAAATGTGACATGGATCCTGCTCGGGCATTTCGATAGGCATGTGGCACTCCTTCATGCACCGCTGATACGAATTCTTCCGTGGACTGAAAGCGTCTCACCGGCCACTGAATAGCCGCGATCGCCGCGCAACGGCGGCACGAGCTGCATTGATACGAGCATCCGGCTTTTACCTCTCCATGCGGATTGCAACGGCTAGTGCGGCCCAGTCCCTGCGCTCGGGCTCGTCGAGCCAGTCCTGGGTGAGCTCATCGCGCTGCTCGTCAAAAGGTCTCAACCGCTCACGTTGGTGCCGGGCTGCGCTCCACGAGGGGAACTCGAGTAATCGAGCGGACTTGTCGTCAAACTGACCAGGTCATCGACCGAAACCTGTTCGTGCCGAAGAGCGGCTCGCATTATCTCCTCATACAACTCCACAATGAGTTGACTCGACTCTGACGTGTATGAATCAGGGTTGTAAATCAAGTAAAGGCACGTTTCGTCATCGCGCGTCAAAATGCGCGCGTTCAGGTCAAACCAAGGCCCGCTGGCAGTATTGACAGGAAAATTTCGGACGTCCAGGCTCGCGAGCTTCAGTTGTTTATGCCGATCAAACGAAAATCCGACATAGGATATCGGGCAGCTCCGGTGTTGGTCTTCTCCGTATACCATCGCAGGCAACAACCCGTTGAATACTACGTTGTGGATTTCCAGGTTACTTTGCGCCGCTAAAACCGCCGCTGCAACTTCTCCAACAAATTTCTCGAATGGGAGTCCGCTGTTGACATTGACCCGCAAAACCAGCGAGCGGGCGAAGCGGCCCATCACTCGCTCCAGCTCGATCCGATTGCGTTGGGCGGAAGGAACGACTACGAGCATGGATGTCTCGAGCGACAACTTGTAAAGGAGGACGACGTACACAGACAGGCAGAAAGAAAACGCGGTAACACGGTGATTTTCGCAGAACCTACGCATGGGTTCCCGCAATGGAGTAAGGTCGCGAGATCGAGCCGCCGTCCGGTATTCGAATTTTTCTGGTCGGGGCAGACTCAAAGGTATTTCCAGTCCGCGTGATTTCAGTCCAGTCAGCACCGCCCGCCAATAGGTCAGCGCTTGTTGCTCCTTCTGCGGATAAAAATCACGTTGCCAAATCGAAAAATCGGCGTACTGGATATCTGGAGGATCAGGCGCGTAAGGTTGCTGCTGGCTAAAGGACGAGTAGCACTCTGAAATTTCATCCTGGAGCAAACCGATTGACCAAAGGTCCATTATGAGGTGGTCGGTCGTAATGATAAAAACGAAATCCGTTGGAGCCAAGCGTAGTAGATGAAAACGAATGAGAGCGGCGTTCAAACAGTCAAAAGGTTGCTGCTTGATAGCCTTTATCTGGTTTGACAGGGATATTTCTCGCCGTTCTTCGTCAGACTCGCTCAAATCGATTACCGCATAGTCCAGAGTGGGTGATTGCTCGATCACCTGAGTGGGTGGGCTGGTCGTGATATCAAAGTGCGTTCGAAAAATTTCGTGTCGCTGGCAGATGCATTCGATGCTTCTTCTGAGAGCTTCCTCGTCTAGCGAGCCAGTAATTCTATAGCCGAGACAAATATTCTGCTGCGGGTGCGTTAGAGGTAGTAGTTTCCATTCCGCCAATCGCCCCAACTGTGCTTCCTGCATATCGCTTACCGGAACTGGTCCCGTTCGCCGCGACGCGCGTATCACTTGCGCTTCCCGATCCTGGAGCTGTGGTAGATAGTCGGCGAGCTCAGAAATGGTGGACTTCTCGAGGAATTCTTGTGACGTCAGGCGCACATTCAATTGTTTTTCTATTCTCACGATGATCTGAGCAGCCAACAAGGAGTCCCCTCCCAGCTCGAAAAAATCATCCTGCGTCTCTACGGGTGATCTCCCCAGGACCGCTTCCCAGATTTCGAGGAGAGTTGTCTTCAGGTCCTCGTGTGCTGACTTGGATAGTGCGCTTGTACGGATGTTGTTGTCTCCCATCCTCAGCTCCCTTGTTGAGCGTCTTGCTATCGTGGCAAGCCGTACGATTCCTTTTGTCCTCGGTGTCGAGGGCTTCGGACCCACTCCGAGTGTACCAAGACCTTGCTGATTCCAGGTATGAGCCTCGAGAGCGTCAGAGGATGAGCGTCCGCGGTGTCAGGTCAGGCGGCGGGTTTGGATTGCTGTGCCCGGGCCGAGAGCGAGTGTACTCAGCGCCCCGCGCGGGCGGATCTCGTTGTACCGGCGCCGGAATTCCTCCAGCGATTCTCGGGCTTCGGGCGGCGACGGTCGCCGCGCGCCTACGATGTGTAGCGCGCACATGAGAAACTTGCGCGGGAGAGTAAGGAGTAGGCTACTCGTCCTCGAGGGCGCCGCGCGTTTCTTTGACCATCACGTCATGCGCGCCGCCTTCGTGAACGGTGACTGCTGACACTGCCGTGATGCGTGCGGTACGCTGCAGCTCGGAAATGCTCAGGGCACCGCAGTTGCACATGGTCGAGCGCAACTTGGTCAGCGTTCCGTCCAGATTGTCCTTGAGCGGGCCGGCATAGGGAACATAGGCGTCCACCCCCTCCTCGAAGGCGAGCCCCTTCTTGTTGCCGCTGCCGTCGTCGTAGCGCTGCCAGTTGCGCGCGCGGTTGCTGCCTTCGCCCCAATACTCTTTGACGATGGTGTGATTGAGCCGCAGCTTGCGGCCGGGCGCTTCTTCGAAGCCGGCGAAATAGCGTCCCATCATCACGAAATCGGCGCCCATCGCGAGCGCCAGCGTGATGTGATAATCGCGCGTAATGCCACCATCAGAGCAGATCGGCACGTACGTGCCGGTTCTCTGGCAGTACTCCTCGCGAGCGCGTGCAACCTCAATCACGGCTGTCGCCTGGCCTCGGCCGATGCCTTTCTGCTCGCGAGTAATGCAGATCGAGCCGCCGCCGATGCCCACCTTCACGAAATCGGCGCCGGCCTCGGCCAGGTATTGAAAGCCCTCGCGATCTACCACATTGCCTGCTCCGATCGGTGTCTGGGGATAGTTCGCCTTCACGAATTTGATGGTGTCGGCCTGCCATTCCGAATAACCATCGGAGGAATCGATGCACAGGATGTCGACGCCGGCCTCCACCAGCGACGGCACGCGCTCGATGTGATCGTGCGAATTGACGCCAGCGCCAACGACGAGCCGCTTCTTGTCGTCGACGAGCTCCAGCGGGAACTCCTGCGCTGCATCGTAATCCTTGCGGAACACCATGTAGTGTAGGTGCTGCCTATCATCGATGACCGGCAGACAGTTGAGCTTGTGCGACCAGATCAGGTCGTTGGCGGCTTCGAGGTCGATGCCGACGCGGCCGCATTTCAGGTTCGCGAACGGCGTCATCAGCTCGGTAACGGGCGTGCTCAGCGGAGTTCGTCCAGGCCGATAGTCCCTACCGGCAATGACGCCGACCAGCCGGCCCGTGGGCGTGCCGTCTTCCGTCACCGCGACTGTGGAGTGTCCGGTCCTGCGCGTTGTCGCCAGCACGTCAGCCAGCGTCGCCGACGGGCGAACATTGCTGTCACTGTTCACGAAGCCGGCTTTGTGGCTCTTCACGCGGCGTACCATTTCGGCTTGCGACGCGATGGATTGCGAGCCAAAGATGAAGGCGAGCCCGCCGGAGCGCGCGAGTGCGATGGCCAACTTGTCGTCGGAGACGGCCTGCATCATCGCGGAGGTAATCGGAACTTTGATGCTGAGCGGGGCGGCGCTGCCGCGCGGAAATCTGACTAGCGGAGTGGTCAGGTCGACAGCGGAGGGGACGATCCCCTTGCGCGTGAGATTGGGGACCAGCAGGTACTCGCCGAAGGTACGACTCGGCTCATCGTATATATGCGCCATGCGGAAAGTTACAGCAAAGCGTCGGCGCGATCAACTGCTGCGCGTCGACCGCAGATCTGAGTCCGGTTCGCGCGGGCACCGACTGAATATCGCTCCAAGCGTGTGGCAAGACGCCCTGCGCATTCACCGCAACGACTTTGGTCGCGCGCTCGGCAGACTCGACAATTTCAGAATGCTCGCCCACGCACTCAGCCCATCCAGAATCCAAGGACTCACGCAGGCCGTACGCCTGTTTCGAACGCTTAGCGTGCCCGCCGCCAAACAGACCCGCCGTTCCAGAGCCATTGACACCTTCCGCTGCCATCCTTCAAGAACTGGATGAATGTATAGAAACTCGGCGACACCGTCTCCACCAGAAAGACGTCGTTGTGCGCGGGTCGTAGCGCAGAAGTCAGCGTTTGCCGCAACTCTCCGGTTACCGCATCGGTTTGTTCCACGCGCAGGACCAGTCGCAATGCTGTGCCCTTGGACACCGACACGATGGACCGTGCATTCGAAAATTTGCCTTCAAATTGCGCAAGGTCCAATGCGCCGATCGCCTCATCGCCGAGAAGCGTCGGCACTGAGAAACGTCGCAGTTCCGGATACTCGTGCCGGAATACCTTGCCGAGAATCGCATTGGGGTTGCAACCACTGGTAGCGACGACGATCGCCGCTCGACTTGCCGGATTCACGCGAATCAGCAACGGGGCGGTTGCCTCCACGGAGTTGTGACCAAACCACCCGGCGCCATACGACTTCCATCCCAGGTAGACGCCCTCTTCCGTAGGCTGCCAGCCGGCATGCGCCGTGATCTGCGGCGAAACACCCTGGCTCTCGACCGCAAACGTTTTGTTCATCGCGAGCTGCGCAAACGCGAGCAGATCGCGAGCTTTGAAGGTGAGACCTGCGCCACTGGCCGGGCAAATGTCGATGGCCGCTCCAGTGTCCGCTGATGTATCAATGACGACGCCGTTGCGCAACAGCGTCTCCCTGAGATGCTGGCCAAACGTTTGGCCGCTCAGATACTCAACGACCGCGGCGGCAATCATCGCACCGGCGTTGTCATAACTACTCAGCTCGCCAGGGCGTCCGAGACGAGCTGAGCCCCCAAGCCGGTGGCTGAGTTCATTCAGATCAATGAGCCCGGATGACGACACTGGCGTGCCTGTCAATCGCGAACCGTCCAAGCCATGGGTATGTTCGAGCAGATGTTTGAAGGTCGTTCCCGCCAAGAGCGCCGACAGGGGCTGTGACGTTCCTTCCAGCACGGGGCTGACGAAACTATTGAGCTCAAGTCCCCGTTTGAGCAACAGTTCAGTCAGCAAGTAAGCGGTCACGAGTTTGACGCAGCACCCTGGCCCGATCGTTCGATCCTGTGCGCCCGTAAATTGATCTGACGGCGCGGGCGCTCCGATCGCTGCGAATGAGGTTTCACCGCTATGGCTGCTATGAGCCACCACAACACTGTGGCCCGATGCCTGTCGCAGGCACCCGGATAAGCGGTCCTGCAGGGTTGGGCTCGGCGCAGGGATTGGTTGCTCGATCACTTGCAACTCCACGAGGTAACCAACAACTCCCCCACGGTGAGGTTGGGACGAACACGCTCCTGCAGAGGCATGCTCACCCGAACGGCGGCGAGCGAGTCACCTCCTGGGCGACCCAAAAATGATCGACTGATATACGGTAACACTCTGCCGCAGTGATTTTTTCTACTTCCAGAACAGGCTTGAATACGGATTCGCCAGTGGAAAATCTCGTTCCACGAGTTATGAGGTCAATCGACAAGTGATCGATTCCCTGGCCTGCAATCTGCCCGAAATTCCAGGCAATGTTTAGTCCGTCTGGGTCGAACAGGCGTTCTATTTTGCTTGCCGCAATTTTGCAAGCCTTTATCATCAAATGCTGTTCTTTGCATGTGAGGTCAACCATTGAGCTTACATGCTTTTTGGGTAGTACCATCAAATCACCGATGGTACGGAGTCTTCTTGGAACTAGAACTACAGCAAGCTCGTTTTCGAATATGACGGATTTCTCTGCAGCATTGTTTATCAGTTCACAAAACTCGCAAATAGCCGGTGTTGAGCTGTTTTCCGTCATGGTTGAGCTACGCTACCACAACCTGACACCCCTGCTCCACCTGCCAATGTTCTTGCATCCCACTCCGTTTGATGCAATATTTTTGGAGCGTCACGGTCGCTTTGCCAAGACCCACGAACAAGGAAGGAATAACTGATGAAGGTGGAGAGAGCATCGGTACCTGCTCAAGACGCCGTCCAGCATTTCACGGCACGAGCACCGATCTACAACCGTTCCAGTCGGTGGTGTACTGATGAGGCACTGATGAGTCATGTCATCGCGCACGCGCAGCCGGCACCTCACCACACGATGCTCGACGTCGCCTGCGGCACAGGACTCGTGGCAAAGGCGTTTCGCGGGCGGGTCGGCGAGATTGTCGGCCTCGATCCCACGGCTGCGATGGCTGACCAGGCGAGCCCATGGCTCGATCGGTTTGTCACGAGCTATGCGGAACACATGCCTTTCGAACCTGCACAGTTCGACCTGGTCACGTGCCGCCAAGGCATTCAATTCATGGATGCTCCGAAAGCCGCGGCGGAAATGGCTCGCATGCTGCGCCCTGGCGGCCGCATCGTGCTGATCAATCTGTGCGCCTACGGGCCGGCGGATCGCGACGAATATTTCGAGGTCTTACGGTTGCGCAATCCTGCACGCCGCAATTTTTTTCTGCCTCAGGACTTGGGTGCGCTGCTCGCGCCGGTGTGCAGCGAAGTCAGCCTGCACGAGTTTTGCATCGATGAGGATATCGACGCGTGGGCCGATAACGGCGCCATCGGCCCCGACAATTGCCGGCGCATTCGCGACCTCTACCACAACGCGTCGCCCGAGTTTCAGCGATCCCACAACATCCGCATCGACGGTGAGCGGATCCTCGATCGCATGCTTTTCGTCATTGCCGTCGGGGTGCGTTAGCCGTCACACGGAGCAAGGCAGGCAGCCATGAGCCGCGACAGCTGCGACGATCCGATCTTCATCATCGGCACGGAGCGCTCGGGCTCGAACGTATTGCGGCTCATCCTCGATGCGCATTCCGAAATTGCCATACCGCATCCGCCGCACATCTTGAAGTATTTCGCCGACCTCGAGCCGTACTACGACGATCTCAGAGTCGATAGGAATTTCCGCAAGCTGATTCGCGACGTGTTGGCGCTCGTCCGTGGCCACATCCATCCATGGCCGCACCTTCCCGCCCCGGAGTTCCTGTTGGCGCGCGCCGAGCGGAACCTATTCGGGCTCACGGCAGCCATTTACGAGCACCATCTCGCCGGCGTCGGCAAGCGACGCTGGGGGTGCAAAAGCACTTTCATGATCCATCATGTTGATCGCGTGCGCGCCCGCTACCCGCGTGCCTGTTTCATTTGGCTAGTGCGGGATCCGCGCGACGTCGCACTCTCCTCGCGGGATTCCGTTTTCAACCCATATCATCCTTACTTCGTGGCGTCGCTCTGGCGCGATCAACAGCAGATCGGTGTCGACCTCAGTCAGGCCGGAAATGCACGTCTGCTCCGCCTCCACTATGAGCATCTGGTGCGCAATCCCAAGAGCGCCGTACATGAGCTCTGCAGCTTCCTCGAGCTGCAGTTCGAGCCGCAGATGCTGAATTACTTCACTTCGGACGCGGCGCGCGTCGCTTCGTCGCTCGCGCGCGATTGGGCTAACCTCGCAAGTCCGCTGCAGCCGGACAAAGCACAACGGTTTGCCCGCGAGCTCGATCCGAAAGATCTGCGAGTGGTGGAAACCATCGCGGGGCCCGTCATGAAGCAACTTGACTACACGCTCATGCACCCTCCGCAGTCGCCGAACTCAATCTCGATGGCACGCAAACTGCATTACTGGCTCGCGAATGAAGCCCGCCGCATCGTCGTCGAGTATCGGTCGCTGCGGCTTAACCGGAACCACGCGCGCCGATGGGCCCGCGCCTTACGCATGCAGGCGTTGCGCGCGAGACTGAAGCTGACGCGTCGCGCGCTGGGCAAACCCGCCGATCCATCGACACTCCATTCAAGCGCGCCGCAAAATTCCCGAAGCACAAGCTAATCCGCCCGCGGCCTTGCCATACTCGCTGGCGTCGAACGGGACGACCTCGATGCCAGCAGCGGCGAGTTGGTCCGTGAGCGTCCGCCCGCTCGCATCCATGAGTACGCGACGCGGCGCAAGCGTTACGAAATTCATTTCGAGCGGCGCATTCGCTTGCGAGCACTCAGCGTATTCAATGACGGCAACACCGGCGGCCGAAAGGACGTCGCTCACCGCGTCGAACGCGCTGCAACGCCGAACCACGGCCAGATCCGTATCGACGAAATTCAAGATGCCGAGCAGGTGCTGTACATGACCCGGCAGTTCGATCGGGACTGCGCGGACGCCGAGTTCGTTCAGCACGGCCGCCACGAAGGCAAATCCGTCGACGTCAGTTCGCGCACCGATGCCGACCAACACTGTGCGCGGATCGAGCCAGAGCGCGTCGGCACACTCGAACAGCGCACATCCACGTGGGATCGCCAGAATGGGGACGCCGAGCGCTGCCAATGTCGCGGCCGCCCAGCGCGCTTCGACCGCCCTTTGCCGCGAGGCAGGACGGCCGAGAATCGCCCCCTCCGGCGTGCGAAAGAACAGGTCACGTTGGAACACGAAATTCGCGGAGGCGTTGCTGCCGCACGAATCGGCCCAATGCACTGTGACGCCGAATCGCTCATACACATGGCCGAGTGCAGCCGCGCACGCGCTCCAACGCTCGGGATTGGGCATCGAGACGAAGAGCAACTCCTCCGCATCGTATCCCGCGAGCGCAGCTGCGCTTGGACGGGCGAGAACGACCTCGCGCAGCGTCGCGACCTCGCTCGGCGCGCCGAGACTCCGCCACACGCCGCAGGTTACGTCCTCGATGTGCGATTCTTGGCGCGCATGCCAACCTGATCCGCCATACGCCGCTGGGAGAGTCTCGGTCACAACGGTTTGAACGCGGAGAAGATGCTCCACCGCCAACAATCGCGAATCTGTCCGTCCGGCGCGATCTCGAACGGATGTACGTCCCGAACATCCGCCGGCGCGTTGTAGTACAGGTCCCGAATCTCGCGCCGGTGCAACGCCGTCGTCTCATGCGTGTCGATCCAAAGATCGATCGGCTCCCACACCGGCATGTCGACACACTCGATACGTTCGAAGCCGATCTTAGCCAGCAGCGCGACGATGTCCTCGGCGAGGAAATTGTTGAAGAACAACGGCTGCTTCTTTTTGAAGATGCGAAACATCCATGGCGCATCGAGCGCGCAGTACGGCACGGTCTGGCCGAAGATGAATTGCCCGCCCGGGCGTAGAACGCGCAGGACTTCGCTCAGCGGCTTTTCGACCATCGGCAAGATATGGATGACTTCGCGTGTGACGGCGATGTCGAACTCCCCGTCAGAAAATGGCATGTCGTAGATGGATCCCGCCCGCACGTCGTCCAGGCGAGTCTTCGCGAGCTGCCTCATTTCCGCCGTGATATCGAGGCCGATCTTCTCGCGCACTTTGGCGCCGAACGATGCCCCGACGATGCCGCTGCCGCAACAGACATCCAGCATGCGCGCGTCTTCCGTGACACGACACAGGTCGGCGTGAGCACGAAGCAGATCCGTGTCGGTCAGCCAGACACACGAGTCATGCCAGTTGCGTGAGCGAATGCCGAACTGCTTGCGGTAGACGTCGAGCGAATGCCCGTGCTGCTGTCGGAGGAAGCGAATCGGCGCACGCAAACGGTTGGACACGAGCCGTGCCTCACGCGCCTGCTTAGCCTTGCGAACGACGATGTTCGCGACCTGTGGATTGTTCTTGAAGTATTCGAGCAGAGCGTGCGACAGCATTCGCGAGACTGTCTCCGTGACGCTGAGATTGACGAGCTGTGCTTTGGTTTGGCTGTCGAATTGCGGGGTCGCCAGCTGCACGGACAGCACGGCGCCGAGCCCCTCGCTGACGTCGGCGACGGAGAACAGCTCACCGGAGCCATCGCCTCCGGAAGCCACCTGAGTCACCGATTGCACGATCGCCTCATGCAACCCCTCGACATGCGTACCGCCCGAACTGGTTCTGATGCTGTTCACGAAGCTGGCGATCTGCGGCGCAAATGCGCCCGTCCACTGCAATGCCGCCTCGACGCGAACACCGTCGGTAATGCCGTGCCAGTAGATGACTTCAGGATGCAGCGGATCGCGCTTCTCGTTCATGTCGGCGACGAGGCCGCGTACGCCACTCGCAAAGCGAAATGCATCGCTGGCGCCGCTGCGATAGTCCTTCAACGTGATGTGCAGACCCGCATTCAGGTATGCAAGCTCGCGCAGACGCGACGCGATCACAGAGTAGGACCAGCAGATATGCTGACCGAACACATCTGCGTCGGGCATGAAGTGGATGCGCGTTCCGCGCTTTTGTGCGGGTCCGATCTCGTGCAGTTCCTGCTCGGGCTCACCGCGTGCGAAGGACTGTGCATAGGCCCGCCCGTTGCGCCAGATCTCGACGTGCAACCACTTGGCGAGCGCGTTGACGCACGTGAGACCCAACCCGTGCAGCCCGCCGCTGATCTTGTAGGCAGTTTGCGAAAACTTTCCGCCTGAATGCAGGTTGGTAAAGAGCACCTCGCAGGCGGGACGTCCGCTACCTTCGTGCATATCGACAGGAATACCTCGACCATCGTCGCTCACGGCGCACGAGCCGTCTTCGAGCAGGTCCACCGTGATGCGAGTGCATGCGCCGGCCAAGAACTCATCGACGGAGTTTTCGACAAGTTCGAAGACGAGCTTGTGCAGCCCCTCCTCTCCAGTCGAGCCGACATACATCGCCGATCGCTGGCGGATCGCCTCGACCCCGGACAGTACGACGATGTCGAGGCTGTCGTATGAAGGCTCCGTCAGGGCTGTGACGCTCGTCTCTGCATGCATGTGAAACGACCTCTCCTGATGTAATCCACTCGCCGGACAGGTGCTCAGTGCGCGCGCTCTTCGTCCGCCGGCATTGATTCCGATGTCTCAGTGCCCATCTCATCGCGCACGGCGCGCAGCCGCTCGGCGCTCGCACGTTTCGCGTGCGCGAGCGTGCGCAGCCAACTCGCGACGGACGTCAAACCCTCAGCGTCCGCAAGGCTTGCAACCGAAGCATAGAGCGACTCGGCTTCATGCTCCTCGGCAGCGAGCGCCGCCGTGAGATTGTGCAACGTGCCGCCAAGCGGTCGTCCGGAAACGGGGTCGCTGAACGTGCGCAACAGATCGAAATGGCCATGCACGAGAATCGCTTGGTTCTCTATCAGGCGCCGCAACAGTAATGCCGCATCCTTGCAGCCCTCGAACTCCGCGGTCGATGCAAACCACTGGTAGCGAAACAACGTTTGCGCCTCGCGGGCGAACAACTGTGCGAGTTGATTGAAAGTCTGCGACTCGTTCTCTTCCGACATGGATTGATTACCTGATGTGTTAGATCCAGCAGCTCTGATCCGCGTACCCAAGACGCTCGATGCAACGTCGTGTCTGCGGTAGCGCAAGAACCGGAGCGAGGATGTCCGCTCGTTGCGTCCAGCGGCGCGGCTGCGGCGGATGCGTCGCCATCGTGGTGGGAAAAGACTGAGGCAGCCCCGGCGGGATGCTGTCATTGCCGAGCCATTCGCACAGCTCGGCGAATTGCGTCGAGTTTCTGTTAAAGCCATTCAGCAGGTCTTCGAAACGCAGCCGCAGGCATTCGACGCCGCTCTCCTGCACATAGTCGTCGATAGCCTCGTGTGCTGCGCTCCATTGAAACGCACAGACCTGTTCGAGCCGCGCGTTGCAATAGTCTCGCCAGCCGGGCGGCAGGTCGAACTTCCACCACGAACGATCTTCGGGGCGAGCCGGCATGTAGTTCTCGATACACAGCAGTTCGCCGATGCGGTGGGAGTGAAAGCCCCAATGATTCCAGCCATCTATGAGGCCGTTGATCGCCGCAGCCGGATTGCGCATGAGATGCAGGATTCTCAGCCGTGCATTGGGGAACAACTTCCTGATGAAATCCAGGCGATACGCGTTGCTCGGCGTCTTGATGACGAGTGTGCGCTCCGCGAGGTCGTCTGCTCGTGGCCGCCGCGACGGCGCAATCAAGACGAATGGCGGCTCTTCAACGATCACTGATGAAGGAGCACCTCGCGGCACGGCTATGTCCGGGGCGATGACCTGCAGCAACGTGCGATCGACATCGTAGTAATACGGGTTCACGGCCGGAACGTGGCGCCGCAGATGCAGCAAGAACTTCAGGTGGAAATGCATCACGCATGAATCCGCGGCTGACGAGTCTCGCGGAAGCCTTCGTACGCTGTATTCCGCAGCCCCTCGCACCACGTCGAACGAGATCGACTCCAGCGGCCACTGCATCGACAGCCGACGATGCAACCGCTCGAGATAATCGTCCTCGAGGAACGCGAGCTCCGATTCACGCTGGGCGATGCGAATCTCGCGTGCGAGCTCGGCGCGCAATCGCGCCAGCGCTGCAGGTGCCGCGGATTCGAACACGAGCGCGTCGGAATCGGTGCCGGACCTGGGCCAGACCAGCCCGGCCATCCGCAGGAACGGATTGATCTCGCCGGAGATGTGCAAGTACGAAGCAGAGCGCCGCAGGATCTCAGCGACGAGCGTCGAGCCGCTGCGGGAGCTACTTGCGATCACGACGATGTCGCGCACCCCGTCGAGCTCGAACGCTGCCGCCGACGAGCTCGACGGCGAGTCGTCCATCGGGCCGCTGCGAATCGGCTCGCGTGCCGACGCACGCAACGCCGACTGCTCGCGCATGTCCGCCCATATTCCCTCTCCCTGCTCCAGCACTCTCAACTCCATCCTGGTAGCGCTCGACGTTGTTCTGTGCGCAAGCAACTCGAGGCGAGGCGAATCGCCGACGAAGCCGCCGTACGCCGCCGTGCTTCGAGCCACGGCGACGTCACGGACATCAGACGTGCGCAGGTGTGTTGACGAGGATGGGCGGCAAGTTAGGCGCCGGCAAGCCGTTGTCGAACCGAGTGATCCCGCGGTTGAACGCTGCCTGATGATCTGCACCGATTTTGTCAAGCGTGTATTGCTCGCATCCAGGCATAAGCCGCGGTGCGGCCGAGGTGTGGTTGGTGCGCCATTCTTCGCCACCGCTGCTCGTGTAGTCTCGGTACTTGGCGTTGCGGTTGTTGCCTGCATCGGTATTCGGATGGAAGAAGTCGAAGTTCTGCGGATAGTGCTTGAAGCCGAGCACCGGCCCCGGCGTGTAGCTGTCGTAGATGCGCTTGTATGCGCTGCGCATGACTGATTCCGGCAGACCGTTGTAGTTGAGGAACTCGTCCTGCACGAGCGCCTGTTCGATGCCCAGCCAGCGCAAATGATCTACTTCGCTGCGGATGATGCCTTCCTTGACTGCCTGTCGATACACGCTCGTCCCGGGCATCGCGGACAAGTACTTCACGCGCGTGATGTGCTTGTGCTCCTCGGACCAGCGACATGCGCGCTCCAGGGATTCGGTGGTTTCGCCCGGTAGCCCGACGATCATCAATCCGCCGAAGCGCATACCGGCATCCCACGTGTAGTGCATCGCGCGATTCGTGGCATTTTCATGGTTACCCTTGCGGGCGGTCTTGAGGATGTCCGTCGCAAGCGACTCGACGCCATACAGCGCGATGTCGCATCCGGCGGTCGCCATGTTGTTGGCGACCTCCTGATCCATATCGGCACAACGTGTGAGGCACGTCCATGACAGGCCGTGCTGCCGGATGACATCCAGGTACTCGAGCGTCTGGCGCTTGTGCGCCGTGAACGTCAGGTCGACGAAGAAGACGAACTCGGTGTTGTAGCTCTCGCGCAAATGACGCAGATCCCGATCGAGGATGGCAGGACTCTTCACGCGCTCCTGCGGCGTCGTCCGATAACAGAACGAACAATCCATTTTGCAGCCGCGGCTGTACGACGCGATGATTTGCGGCTGCAGTCCACGCGGATCGTGCGACTGCGGCCAGAGATCCAACCGCATGCGGGGCAACGCGTCGAGGTTCGGCATTTGGCCGCGCGGCCGTGTCGCGACCCCGACTCCTTCCTCGTTGCGATACCAGATTCCGCTGATCTGCGGGAGCTGCGTTGCCCACTCACCGCGAGCGTACGCTTCCATCAGCTCGAGGATCGTCAGCTCGCCTTCACTGATGACCGCAACATCGGCGGGCGTATGCCTCATCAGCACCTCCGGCAACGAAGTCACGAGCGATCCGCCGAGGATGATCGGCATCCGGGGACGAGCGTGCTTCAGCTCGCGCGTGAGCTGCTCGACAAACGGGAAGTTGTCCTCGAAGGTTGCAATGCCGACCACATCGGTCCCATCCAGCAGCTGATCGTACGCGGCTCGCACCGGATCGAGTTCGTAGCGAACATCGATAATGCGGGTTGGGAAGCCGGCGTTGTGCATCACAGTCGCGATGTATGTGACTCCCTCGTAGGGCGAGGTCAGAAAGAACTCCCAGCCTCGCGGCATACTGAATGGCGACGGCCCTACGACAATGGAGAACCGCGGCAACGAGGAGTCGGTTTTGCGCGGGGTGATGTCCTGCTCACGCATCTGCTCCATGAGCTTTACGTCAGTGGACGAGTTGGAGGATACGTAGAGAAATGGGGCGAGCGAGGGTACTTTGGCCACGATCCGTGCTCCTGTTTAATCTTGAGCCGAAGAGAGATTTTTCGCATCATCAACGCCACAAAGCATCATCACCTCGACGCTTCGACTCGACGATTCGTTCACGATGGCGACCGCGGCGGCGACGACCACTTTGCCCAATCCGGATCCCTGCCTCGGAAGTTGTTGTCGCCATCGATACGAAGAAAACTTGCGAGCCGCTTGCGCCCTGAGCCTCGCGAAGAGTGATAGTGCTGCTCGAGCGCGCTATAGCGAAACGCAACACCTTGCGGACACGACAGTCGCGCATCGCACCGCTCAGAGCAATGAGTGGATTCGAGATGAAAGGCCGCACAGCGGCGGACGTCCATGCTTCCCGAGCTCAAGGCATTTGCCGGGCATGCCGTTTTGCACGGCGCAGGGCAGCCATCGCAAGGACTGCGCTCGGGCAGTGGGGCGTCCGGTGGCAAGGCTTCCGAGGTGAGACATGCTGCGCGCAACCCAATCCATGGCCCGAATACAGGATGAAGCAGCAAGCCGAGGCGACTCTTCCATCCAAGCGAGCTTTGTACGGCCAGCGGGCGAAAATCAAGAAAGGCCTCAGGCTCGGCTGCGCAACGAATCCAGCGACGTGATGAGGGCGGCGCGGGATCGGCCATGGCGATATGACGCTTGATGAAATCGTCGAGCGGATGCGGGCTGTCCCACAGATGATCTGGATGTCGCCGCAAGTCTTCAACAAAAGCGTCCCAGAGTGCAGAGCCGCCAGAGGCAAAGATAATGATGCTTCGACATCTGGGCAGAAGTTCAGCGTGTTCGCGACCGTCCACTACGCCCACTGCGTTCAGACCGATGCTACGCAATGCTTCGCACACGCGCACGCTCCAGTGCTCCGTATCGAGCCCCACAAGAGCCGGCGACAGAGTGTGATCGGCTCTCATCCGATGGCCGCTCCTGGCAGCGTTTCTCCCCAGAGCGCAGCGGCAACGACGCACGAACGAAGGGTGGGACGAGCGCACCTGGCCAGACCATCCGGTGGGGGCAACACGGCACTGACGCTTCCAGCATCCATCGCGAACAAGCCTTCAGTCAGCTCCTTCACAAGCGCAATCGAATCCAAGCGCGCCCTCCGTTTTTTCAATGCTGCCAACACCGCGTTTGCAACCAGCTGTCGGCCTATCTGCCGGACTATGTTTCCGGACCTTTGTATTGTTCGTGTTGCAGTACTCTGACCGTTTGATTCTAGACCTGCTTGTCGCGTCTCGACAAGCCGACTGCTACGTCTGCATGCGATGAAACTGACGGTCAATGTCGAGCGATGCGGCAGGTGATGAGTGACGATGACAGTCTTGCCACCAAACGGTTCGACGTCGTTGCCGGGAACCGGGATATGCATTCCTTCGACATTTATTTACTGCGCTTTCAGGTGCTTGCGAACTTGCGGCGTGCAACTGCGCGGCAGTGTCTCGAACTATCCAGGCAGCGCTCGACCCCGTAGTCCCGTGGTACGTGTGGCTACCGGCGATGGTGCTGATCACCAGCGCTGCTGTACCGTTCCGGTTTACACGTGGCCGACGGCCAACGGCGCCCTGCTCTTCTATGTCGTCCCGGCGCTCATCAATCATATGATGTTTGGGCCGGTGGTCGCTGCCACTCAGACGACAAACCGCATGGGCGTTTCATGATGCGGATGACAGGCGCAGAGGTTTATCCTTCGCCAAGCGCCATCACTCGGCTTGGCCGCGAGTTGTTTGAGCAGAATCCATGCGCTCGAGGCCGCACCAGGCATCGCGTCAAACGTGAACGCGCGGGACGCGGTCGTAGTGTGCCTCTCCGGTCACGGCTACTTGGATCTAAAGGGATATGCAGCCGAATTGTCGCTCGAGTAGCATTATGGAAATCAGTACGCCAGCGAGGATCCATATCGATCTGGTGGATATGTCCGGCCGATTGAGCCGTATCAATGGGAGTGTCGGTTTTGCGATTGAACATCCGCGCTGTCATCTGCGAATCGCCGCGGCGTCTGAGCTAAGGATCGTCGGAATCGAGCCGGACGAGCACGCTTACATCCGGCGCGAGCTCGAATACGCGGCCAGTCGGCTCGAGCTGCAGGATACGAACTTCCGGCTCGAAGTATTGAGCTCGATCCCCCGGCACGCCGGTCTAGGGTCGGGTACTCAGTGGCAGCTTGCTTTGTTGGCGCTATTGGGCCGGTTTTGCGATAAAAAGGTGCGCGTGGAAGACACTGCACGCTACTCGACGAGAGGGCGAACGTCCGGAATCGGGGTCCACTCGTTTCACAGTGGCGGATTCATTGTTGATGGCGGCCGTCGCATCGAAGCGGCGCAGCCCGCATTCAAGCCCAGCAGCTTTGCAGATCCGGGAGATCTTCCACCACTGCTCTTTCGTTGCGCGTTTCCAAGCAATTGGGGGGTTGTGGTGTTTATTCCCGAGGGTTTCAGGGGTCTTTCAGGGGAGGCAGAGCGTTCATTCATGGAATGCAACACGCCGATCGCAAGCGAAGAAGTAGCACAGGTTTGTCATGCGCTGTTGATGCAAACCATGCCGGCAATTCTGGAGGCGGACCTCGACGGTTTTTGCAATAGCATTACACGGTTGCAAGAGGTCGGTTGGAAGGCCAGACATTGGGCCAGGAGTGACCTGGCCGGGTTGAAGCAAGTTGCCGCATGCCTGACGCGCCTCGGTATCCGAGGCGTGGGATTATCCTCGACCGGTCCGACATTGTTCGGATTCTATTGCAAGACGAGGTTTCCGCATCGGGAAGAGATGCGATCCAAGCTCATCGATGGTTTGAGCTCCGTAGCACGGGGTGACTTGCATATCACAGATGGAGCAAATCGCGGTGCAAACTTCATAGCGCACGCTTGTTGACCCGGAGTCGCGTCATCCATGGAAGCTATCGGACTATTCGGCGGGACCTTCGATCCGATCCATTGCGGACATTTACGGACCGCCCTTGAAATCGCGAAACTCGTCTCCCTGCGCGAAGTTCGGTTCCTGCCGTGGCCGACGCACACTTTGCGAACGACGCCATCCGTCGGGGGGTCGCTACGGGTGGACATGGTGAGAGCTGCGGTCTCGTGTCATCCGATTTTCAGAATCGACGCGCGCGCTTTTTCCAGAGAACCCCCAGTCTATACATACGATGTCCTCTCTGAGATTCGCGCTGAGCATCCTTTGCTCTCTCTATGCTTTCTATCAGGAATGGACTCGTTTGCAAGAATGGATAAGTGGCATCGTTGGTGGGAGATCCTGGATCTCGTGCACATCGTTGTCGCGCACCGACCCGGCAGTGACCTGCCTCGATCCGGGGCGGTTTACGACTTGCTGCAAGAACGTGGTGTCGAGACGCCCGCCGCTTTACGAACCTCGAAGTCCGGGCATATTTTCGTCGCACCGGTGACGCCGTTGGAAATTTCCGCGACTGCTCTCCGGCAATCGATGAAGGCAGGCGTAGATCCGCGCTTTCTTGTGCCCGAGCCGGTACGCCAGATCATTCTCGAGAAGTCTTGCTACGGTTGACGCAGCAATCGGCTGGATGTCCCTATACAACGGATGCATCGGAGAGAATCGTGTTAAACCTCGACACTGTCGAACGTGATTATGTGCGTTGGTATCCGACATCTCTCGGCGCATTCGCGGAAGAGGAGGTACAGCGAGCACCGTCTACACAGCCCTTCTCCACAGGGCTATATGTACATATACCGTACTGCGACAAGAAATGTTCCTTTTGCAACTACAACGTGCAAATCAAGGACAGACATGACGTTTCGGCGCGAGACCTCGTCCGCACGTACATTCGTGCAATCAAGGATCATGCCCTTCGCTGCAAGGAACTGGGGTGGCACGAGAACGTGCGCGTCGACAGTCTATATGTCGGAGGTGGGACGCCTTCCTTTCTCGAGCCGGACGAGCTCTTCGATCTCATCAAGTTCTTTCGCGCTGAGTTTGACTTCGTCGAGAAGGCCGAAGTGTCGGTGGAGGGTAACCCGATATCCCTGGATTCGGAAAAGATCGACGCCCTCGTGAAGGCCGGGACGAGCAGACTGAGCATTGGAGTGCAGTCCTTTGAGCCGAGATTGCTCGAGATTCTCGGCCGCGGTGTTACTCAGGAGGAGAATATCGAGGCGATCAGATTGGCGCGTGCCGCGCGCATTCCGATCTTGAATATCGATCTGATCTACCGGAATCCGTCGCAGAGTACCGCAGAGCTGCTCGAATCGATCCGCATTGCCCGCGAGCTCGGCGTCAACCAGGTGTCCTTATACCCACTTTGGGTTCGGCCCAAGACCGAATTCCACAACTCGTTTGTCAAACAAAAACTCAGCTTGCCGACCGAGCAGGATGAGTTCGAGCAGCTCGTCGCAGCTCAGGCTGAATTCAAGCGGCTCGGCTACGAGCAGTACAACGTTTTCGATTTCGTCGACGACCGTGCCAACATTTGCGTGAACACTTTCTTGCAATGGCAGGATGGAGAGTGGATCGGAATTGGTCCGGGCGCCACTTCCTATTTCAGAGGCTCATTTTTCATCCACACTTATGATACTGCTGACTACATAAGGAAGATCCAACATGGGGACGACTCGGTGAACGTTGGGCTGACATTGACTCGGCAGGAGCGCATGGAACGCACCATGATATTTGGCCTGAGAATGTTTCCTTTTTTGAAGGAAAGATTCTTCGGGCAATATGGAGAAAGGGTTGAATCGATCTTTGGCGATAAGCTGCGATGGCTCGAGGATCAGGGCTTGTTACAGCAGAATGCGCGCGAGATCCGTTTGACTGCACGAGGCATATTCCATATCAACGGCATCAGCAAATTATTCTATTCGCCCCACAGAAAAGGCTCCTTGCAGCCATTAGGCCGGAAAAAAGACGGTACGCTCATACTTGAAAGGGACTTTTGACGCAAGGACGTCGAATGAAACCAAACGTCGTGTTGATTTCACTGGATACGTTGCGCGCCGACGTCGCATACTCCGGCAAGTTCGGCAGCATCGAACGCCTGCGGAAGACGGGGACTGCATTCCTGAATACGGTCAGCTCTGTCCCGCTGACTCCTCCCAGTCACGCAACCATTTTTACGGGGCTACAGCCTCCAGAGCACGGCATTCGGCATCTGCTGAGAGAGAAGCTCGATCCTGGCGTTCGGACACTTGCAGAATTGCTGAAAGACGCGGGCTATGCGACTGGCGCTGTCGTTTCTTGTCCCGGCATGAATTCCTGGTATGCCTTGGGTAGGGGCTTTGATTTCTACGACGATGAGATACCGCCATTGGCAGATGGGCGCAACGCACTCGAAGTTGTCGATGTCAAGTTACGTGGCACGGCATTGAAGCGCGCCCCAATCGTTACCGAGCGCGCTTTGCGCTGGGTGAGAGAGTCCGCGCCCGAGCCGTTCTTTTTGTTTGCGCATTATTTTGATGCGCATTGGCCGTATGAAGCCCCGGAACGGTTCTGTACGACGGCTAAAAATGCATACGAAGCAGAAGTTGCATTCGCGGATCACTATGCAGGTCGTCTGCTGGACGGGCTCGACGAACTGACGGAGAATTTTCGCAATACGATCGTGATCCTTCTGTCGGATCATGGTGAAGACCTCGCCGGTTGGTATCCGAATGATCACGCCGGATCGCAAGGGCATCCAGAAGAGGAAGGGCACGGTTGCCTTTTGTTTGACGCGACGCAACTGGTACCGCTGATTATGAGTTTTCCCCAGCGTATTGACCGCGGGCGTGAAATACATACACAGGTGCGGTTGGCGGACGTAATGCCCACCATTCTCGATCTCCTGGAATTACCACTACCGCCGGTGAGCGGTCAGTCGCTGCTTCCCATCATTGATAATCGCGATCATTCTCACCGACCGGCGTACTTCGAGACGTTCTTCCGAGAAGAGCTGGCGCAAAAAAATCCGGAGTTTGCGGATCTCAAGCCACTTCGGGGTGTGCGCATCGAAAACAAATACAAGATCGTCTGGGAAGAGGGCTCCGATTCCGTGCAGGTGTACGATTTGACAGCGGATCCTTGCGAAAGAGCTCCGTTAGAGATTCTGAGGCGTCAAAAGGATCATTGAAGAATTTTGTTGTGCATTGACGGACCTGGATCGCCAGGTACACCTTACAAGTGCCCTGCGTACGTTCCTCGCATAAGTGTTTTCGACGTGCATCCTCGCCGCCAAGTCAGAACGGTCGCTTGCTAGGTTTGATAACTTCGTTGTGCGGGCCCGAACAGAAGGTCTTCGCATTATGGCTCGCAAGGAAGTGAATAGATGGGGAGACATAGCCGTGCGATACGATCATCTAATTTTTATATCAATCGATACGTTACGGGCAGACTGCATTGCGGCGAACCCTTGTAAGTTGTTTCCGTCGAAGTATCGGGTACAGAGGACACTCGAGACCCCCCTGCTCGACACGGTCGCACGCAATGGCGTGTTTCTAGCAAACTGCATCAGTTCTGCTCCGTATACGGCTGCTTCTCATGGCACGTTCTTTACCGGCCGATGGCCGCTAAACCACGGTGCACATGAATTCTTCAATGGGGCAATCAACTGCGAGACAATATTCGAGGTTGCTCGAGATCGAGGTATGAGAACGGTTTTCAAGACGGATTTTCCCGTGATTCTTGGCAAGCACCTCAATTTCACACGCGGCGTCGACGACTACATCGTAGAGGATGATGATGCGTTCATCGAATCACTGCTAGCGCCGGTTGCGTCTCTCGGATTTGCGCATTTCGGGGGCGTGCACATTCCATACGGCTTCCACAATCTGCGATTTGGTGGACAGACATATCTGCGGAAGGTTGAAGAACTCGAAGCTGAGATTGGTCGCGTCTCGATGCTTCCCGGAGATCAACTGTTGGAGAGCTACAGAGATGAGAAGGATCGTGCTTTGCTGCTGCGCTACAAGTCAATCGTACAGCATCACTATGAAGCCAAGAACTATGATCGACTCTTCGATATGTATTTGGAGGGCGTAAATTACTTCATGGCAGCTCGTTTTGAGCCGTTTCTACAAAAGCTGCTGAACAGATTACGGGATCGAAAGTATTTGATTATCCTCTTCGGCGACCATGGAGAAGAGTACGACGAAAGCTCCTATGGTCATTTCAACACACTTAGCGAAGGCGCCCTGCGCGTGCCGGTGATTTTCTATGGAACGGATGTTCCGACTCGGTTGGTCATAGATCGTACGCGTGCTGTCGATGTGATGCCAACGTTGGCGGATCGCCTCGATTGGGATAGACCTTGGGGACAGGATGGCCGCAGCATGAAAGACTCGGTGTGGAATGATGCGCCGATCACAGTTAGAGACACGTTTGCCCAAGCTTATACGAGTGATACAGCGGAGTTCGTTGCGTTTCAAAAAGTTCTGCTTCGAACTGACGTCAGGCCTGGACCGCTGCGGCATGTTCGGTACAAGGAAGCGGCGTATGTCGGTCCTCATAAATTGATCCGGCAAAACTATCGATATTCTCTCGTCGAGGGTAAATGGGGGCTGACTCCGTGTGAGCCGTTCCTCGAGTTGTCTCAGCTCAATGGTCAAGGAGGGATTCCCGAATTGATCTCGGATCCAGAACTGGCATCACAAATTGCAGCAAGTATGGATGCCTATAATAAGCTCCTGCATCGAGATGATCACAAGAATGTGGAAATGACTGATGAGCTACGGCAGCAGCTCAATACGCTGGGGTACAGAATCTAGTGAAACGATCATCGGCGACCCAGTACCCGCTAAACTACCTCCAATCCAGGAGTAGACAATGACGTGTGACGGGACGAGTCCAAGCTTCGCAAAGCTATCCCATCCCGAGTGCCAGACGTTTGTCGAGCGTGTGATTCATCGGCTCCAATCAGACGGTCGATTCAACGGACTACTTATTGCTGGATCTGGGTTGAGCGGAGAAATGGATGAGTTCTCGGATCTGGATCTTATCCTGGTCTGCCGGCCAGAGTGCTTTGACAAGATCATGAAGGAAAAAAGATCAGTGGCCGAGTCGTTCGGGCAGCTACTAGCCGCCTTCACGGGTGAACACGTCGGTGAACCAGCACTTTTGATCTGTTTATTCAACGAGCCGCTGCTACATGTCGATCTCAAGTTTATCGTTGCGCAACAGCTTTCATCACGGGTCGAGGATCCCATCGTTGCGTGGAGTCTCGGGACGGAGATCGAGACGCAACTGTCACGTGGACAACCCAATTGGCCGAATTTACCGCCGGAATGGTTCGAGGAACGTTTTTGGATATGGATCCACTACGCCGCACAGAAAGCCGGTCGGGGTGAACTTTTCGAAGCAGCAGATACGCTGGCCCTCATTCGTCAGCGAGTCCTAGGCCCCATGAACGGCCGAAATCAGGGCAAAAATCAACGTGGCGTCCGGCGCGTGGAGCAATTCGCTCCGGCGTTTGCTGGATCCCTTCAGGGTACCCTGTGTGTTCACGAAAAATCGGATGTCTTGCGAGCGCTGCAACAGGCGATAGCAATTTACATGCAGCTGCGTGCGCCTCACGTGCCTTCGAATCTGAATGAAGAGCGACACAGGATCGTTGTCAATTACGTGAGATCTCTTCAGGAACAAAGCTAGCCCCCCTGGGGGACCATGCAAAGTCCAGCCCCAACTTTATTGATGCACAACAGCTAGCTTTTGGCCAAGCAGTGGCGCAGAAGAATTATCGTATTCGAAACATCTACGAGAGCACGATGCAACTTCCCTTCAAAACACAAACCAATCTCACTCAATGCTTCAGGTAAAGTTGGCCTATATTGAAGCTTCATGATATCTATAAAATATTGCCTGATATTTAGATGTTTTTTCAAAACATCCAGTGTCATGTGATGGTAGGCCAAATCACGCTCCAACTGTATCTTGTCATACACCCCCCAGGAACAGAAAAGAACATCTCGTCTGTCGCCCAACCAATTCCTGAACCTTTCGATCACATCTGGAAAAATCTCCGCTGCATCAACCTGCGGCTGCCTTATTCCTGTAAGGTTCGTACAAAACCCTGTTAGCGTCGGGTGCCTCGAAGGTCGCACAAAACTTTGGAACTCATCTATTTTCATCAAGGAGCTCGGCGCCGCCAATATAGTGGCGCCTATCTCAATAATTTCTCTTTGCCCATCAGGAATCGAATTATCGTCACTGCAGGTAGCTTCGAGATCGACAACTAGAAAATATTTGACATCCTCCAGACCTTTCACGCTTGTGTACGTTTTGATCTCACTCATAAATATTCAACGTTGGACGTAGATTCCCGAGACAACCAAACGAACAGGAAAGTCTCTGGCCCTCGGTGGGCAGTTGCGCAGCGATGCAAGCCCGAGCAGCGTCCGGGTCTTCGAACGGTCGCCACCCCCTTCATCCCCCTTACTTCTCCTCCAGGCTATGTTTTATTTCTTTAGCCAAAGGCTCCAGATCTTCGAAGCTGGACCGTTCAAATGCACGGCTACGCTCAAAGGAATATTCAACATCCTTATAGCGTGGAATGATCTGAAAATGCATGTGATCCTCAGACTGACCCGCTTTTATACCCGCATTGATAAAGACGTACACGCCATCTGGTGAATACTTCTTCACCAGGAGCTTATGGCTCTTATCAATGAGCTCCATCAGAGAAAATAATACTTCGTCCGGGGTTTCCGTTAAGTGAGTAAAATGGGTCTTGGGAAAGACCAAAAGTGCTCCTTTACTCCTTTGCCTCGGGTTCAAGGCTGTCATGGCTAAATCACTCGAATCGATTATGTGAATTCTTCTCAGACCGTGAATGCACTCACAATAGACACACGGAGTTTTGTTTGGAAATGAATAAGGCATGAATCACTACTGAACCATGACAGGCTAACGTCAAACTGGGCAGATCCTGCGCGAGTGTCCTGCCCAATGCGGTTCCCGAAGTTGTACAGCTTGCCAGTCGGATCTCGCAACAGCCCCGTCAAGTAATTGATGCGCTTCGGAAGCCTCACGGCCGCGATGAGCCCTTCAGAAGTTCCATCAATCGTTTGAGAGATCCGGCCCCACCTTCACACCCCGTGCGGGGCTGCACCAGCTCCTAGCTGCCGAGCATTTCAGGTGTGAGGTGCCTGCAACGTCACCCTGTGAACGATCGAAGTTGCAGACCGTGGAAATGGTCTCGATCACGAATCGTCGAGTGCGGCGGGCTCCACGTCAGCCCCCCGCGGCAACAGACATCACCACGTCCCGTTCTGCAAAGCGATGCACGGCTGCGGCGCGCTCCGCCTCCAGACCCGCGAGCCTTCGGCCCAGCTCTGGATTCTCGTGTACGGATCGACCGAGCATGCCCGCAACAACCCCACAGATGTTGTCGAGCAACTCCCTCGAGGCGCGGGTCACCGGCAAAACGAGCGCGACCGTCGTCCCCTGGTACTTGATACTGAAAAGCGGGGCACCATCGTCCCCCTTCACTACTTCGGTGGGACGACGTTTGCGGGCCTTGCGGGCTCCGGCTGCCGCCATCAGCAACTCGCCGTAGGTATCGCGCGCTGGCGGACGCTCCTGCGATTCAGCTAACTGACGCGCCCTTCTCAGCAGCAGCATGCGCTTCTCCGGATTCTCGAGCACT
>Ga0105240_10002902_pt1 | contig 27043 bp, 20 predicted proteins | sample KBSC54metaG_FD_80426 | JGI IMG/M metagenome (GOLD analysis project Ga0105240, IMG submission 80426) | Corn rhizosphere microbial communities from Kellogg Biological Station, Michigan, USA - KBS C5-4 metaG | ecosystem: Host-associated > Plants > Roots > Rhizosphere > Soil | place: Michigan, USA... | reverse complement strand
GGCGGGACGTAGCACCCGAGCGCGGTGATTTTCGCCTTTGGCAATGTTTTGTCCTTAATGCTCCAGAGTAACCCATTGAGCCGCTGTTTTCAGGCTACGCTAGAGAAAGATGGACGGCGAACAGGGGATCTTCGAAACGCAAAGCCTGCAGGCGTCGCTCTTTTTCGAATCGCCTCAGGAAATATATTCACGCGTATTCCGGGAACTGAAACCGCGCACCGCCGTGCCGGAATTGCAAATCGACTTTTGCCGTTTTGCGAATGCCGACAGCTTCATCAAACTGGAAGGCGGGAAACTGCATGTGCGCATGTCGGACCTGCTGGAGGGCGCTCCGGCTCCGGTGATCGAAGCCCTGGCTCACATCCTGCTGGGCAAGTTGTACCGCAAGCCCGTGGCGCGCGCGTACAGCCACCGGTACCGCTTATACCTCAACCGGCGCGATGTGCGGCGCCAGGCGCATCTGGCGCGGCAGATCCGCGGCCGAAAATTCATCTCCGGACCGCAGGGTGAATGCTACAACCTCGAGGAGATTTTTGAGCGCCTCAACGCCCGGCATTTCGACGGTCTGATGGGCCGGCCGCAACTGGGTTGGAGCCGCGGGGTTTCGCGCCGCATGTTAGGCCACTTCGACCCTTCGCACAACGCAATTGTGATCAGCCGGATTTTCGACCGGGCGGAAGTAGCGCCGCTGGCGGTGGAGTACGTGATGTTTCACGAGATGCTGCACCTGCGGTATCCGGTGGAGCACAGCGGTACACGGCGGTGCGTGCACACGCGGGAGTTCAAGGCGGAGGAAAAGAAGTTCCCCGGGTTTAAAGAAGCCAAGGAGTTGCTGAAGAAGCTTTGAGCAAGCGCTATGCCGTCATCGCGCTTGCCGACGGGACCAGCGTGCGCAACTCCAGACGGAGCATGTCAAAGTTCTGTACCAGACCGCTCACGTCCACGCCGCAAAAACCCCAGCGATACAGCAATAGCCGGAAATGCACGCCCAGGATTCCGGCGGCAAACTGAATCTGGTGGCGAAGCAAAGCTCCGGCCAGATCCGGACGGTCTTGTTGGGATTGCAACATGACCAGTTTGAGGGCTGCGCAAACGCGCGCGAAATCTGCATTCAGGCAGTGGAGATAGTCGCGAAACAGTGCGCAGCGTTGGATGCGTAACTTGGTGAGCATGCGAGGGGTGAAGCCCGGCTGCTTGCGCAGATATTCCAGGTCTCCCTCCTCCAGTAGCCGCATCATGGGGCGGTACCGTTCGATCGAAAGCTCATCGATCCATTCGGCGGTAACTGGAAGGCTACCAGCACGGAAAGCCATTTTTCGAAACAAGAGCGCTACTCGAGACAAAACCGCTGCGCCTCCGACGATCAATATGGCGATTACTGCACCTATCGATATATAAGCTCGCCTCAGACTAGATTATTCGGAAATAATCTCAATTGCAATGGATCTACTAGTAATGCTCGTACTAATTTAACCAAAGTTATCGCCTTAAATTCTGCGGATTTATCGCCTTAGATGATTTCAAAAGACTGGCGTTCAAGGCATCCAGCTGCAGGAGAAGGCGACGCTCATGTTCAGCGTTTAAGATCGGATGGCTGGTCAGCACCTCTTCACCTTTGGGCGTGAGCAGGAAGAACCAGGCAAAAACGCAGAGCGCGGTGACCGCGTCGGCCCACGTGCTCAATCTGTCATAGGAGTGGATACCCCACAGGCTCTGCAGTAGAAATATCAAAAACTTGCTGAAAAAGAAGACGGTGTAGATCCTGGCGTGAACTTTAACATTGCGGCTCAAGGGCACCGTATACAGCAGCAGGAAACCCATCATGAAAAGGAGAAACAAAGCCAATCCCAAAGCGAGACCGCGCTGCACCGCCAGATACACAAACATGGTTTTCGATTGTTCTGTGAGCGCCAGCGTGAGCCGCGGGATCAAGCTGATGACCGAAATTGCGGCCGAGACCCCTAGGCCCACGAACATTGCCCATCTTCCTAAACTATAGAGCCCTTTATGCTTCTCCAGAATCAACCGATACAGTTCCAGCACGATGGCGACACCGAAAAACCATGTCACCGGCTCGGTAGCTACCCAAAAACAATAGTAAAGATCAGATTGGGTGTTTGGAAAAAACAGCGGCCAGGCAGTATTGGGAATGCGAAAAAGAAAATACCAGAAGAAGAAGCGGTAGCGACGGTAAAGGCCTGAATGATAAAGATGATACGCCGTGAGGATTGAACCCAACAGCCCGAGAATTTGAAAACAAACAATCAGCACGGCTTCAGATATTACTGACGGTCGAACGACCCCAATGGTAACATCTGTAGCCGCGCTGAAAAACTTATCTTTTCCCTAGCGCACGAACGGGCAGGGAGAGCAGGTCGGGGTCGGATTGTCGCGCTGGATGGTCCGAGCGGTGGCCAGGAAGGATACGGCGACGAGCGCGAGCATTACGAGCTTTTTCATGAGTTTTTAAGGTTCCTTTCAATCTTGCCTACGGCAGTAAGCTGGGTACTATACTAGCCGTGACTGTACCGGCATAGGGAATTTAACCTAAAATTTTCTGGAAGCGGAACGTAGATAGACTTAACTTTTGCAGCGATTATGCGGCATGTGTACTAGAACCGTATATGTGAATCTGGTGTTTGGAAAAGCCGAAGACATTCAATCGAAGTGCTAAACTGGCAGTGGAGCGCGTTCCAGGAGAGGTCCCTTGAGCACGAGCCGATGACCAATTCAAAGAATCCACGCGCGCCCCGGGCCGAACTTTGGCGCAAGGTGCTCAGCCAAGTTCCAACTGTGTTCGGACGTCTGGTATTTCTTGCCTCATTGCGCGACCCCGCCACCGGCCATTATTTTCATCCGGATTTGGCTCAAACCCTTGGTATTGAGGAGGCGGACCGCAGCCTGTGCAGCAGCCATCATCAGGTTTTCCAGCAGTGGTTGGGCTTCAGCCTAGCCGAACAGCGGGCCGATCTCGATGATTATCTCAGGCAGGGCGCTGCGCCGCGGTACGCTCTGCCCTACCGCAAATTAGTCCCTGCCACGGCTCGCGATGTAGAGCGCCAGCTTTACCTCACGGACCTTGAAACGCTGCTGGAACTGCTTAAGTTCGAGCAGGGCGGAGCTTTCGCGATTCCAGGAGCATAGCCACTCCGGTGACCTGCCCTACCACTTCGATTTCCGCCGGATACGCGTAAACAGCCGGAATTCCGTGAGATGCCGGATGGGGGTGCAGAGTCAGCTTGTCTCCCGAGCGGCTGCACCAACTGCACATATATCCTTCGCGATGTTCCAAAAAATAAACTGGCCGATTAAACTCATTCGTCCATCCATCCGCGGCAACCCGCCGCTTCGATTCGTCGATCATCACGAGCGAGCCCGGCTGCAGCACCGGATACATGGACCAATCGCTTAGTCCAATGAAGCCATATCGATATCGGCGTAAATCCAGGCCACCGAGAAATGCAAGTGGCATTTTCCCCCACCGGCGTACGATCCGGCTAAGAAATGTGGTCTTCTCCAGATCGATATAGCAGTCCAACGATTGTGGAACGGCAACATTGCCTTCGTGGGCCAAATGGATCTCGTGGGTCGCTTCCAGCCGGATATGCATGGCGTCGCCGGCCAGTTGCTCGCGGGGCACCCCATACCACTGCAGCACTTCGTCGAAGTCCAGCCGGTAGATGGCGCAAAGAGTGTAAAGTCTGAAGATTGAAGGGACTGTCCCCTTGTTCTCGATATCTGCCAAGCGACTCAGAGCAATGATAAATTCGTCGTTATCCCGCCGCGCAGCGATCTGCAGGCTGGCCTGCTCGACGTCGCGGAAGGTCAGCTTCAGCCGTTCGCGTGTTCGTTTCAACTTCTCGCCAGGACGGTCCATGATATGATCCTCGCTGTGCGGTTCGTAACGGTCGAATGCCGCAAATAGTACTAGAAAGCGCGATAGCACGAAATTATATCGCCGGTTCAGTTTCGGGGCAAGGAATTAGGCGGATTTTTGTTCCGATTGCGGAACAGAGCGAAAACGCCAGGAGAAAATAGCTTTGAAAGTAATCGTGGGAATCTCGGGCGCCAGCGGTTCAATCTATGGATTACGGCTAATGGACAGGCTCCGCCGTCACGAAAATGTCGAGATTCACCTGATTCTCACTCGCTCCGGGGAGAAGACTCTGTTCCTCGAAACAGGGAAAAACGCCTCGGACATCCGTCATTTAGCTGATCATTTCTATCCAAATGAGGATATTTCCAGCCGCCTGGCGAGCGGTTCCTTCCCTACCGAAGCCATGGTGATCGCTCCCTGCTCCATTCACACAATGTCCGCCATAGCCGTGGGCATCAGTTCCAACCTAATGGTCCGGGCCGCCGATGTAATGCTAAAAGAGCGGCGCAAACTCATTCTGATGGTCCGGGAGAGCCCTTTCCATCTCGGCCACCTGCGGAATATGACCTTATTAGCCGAAATGGGCGCCATAATTGCGCCTCCGATTCCCGGGTTTTATCACAATCCGTCGACCATAATGGATCTCGTCGACCACAGTATCGAACGTATTCTGGACCTCATCGGCTTACCCGATCCGGAGGCCCGCCGGTGGGAGGGACGAACCAAGTGACGCAAAAAAACAAACCTGCCAATGCCATAGCGTTCCAGGGAGAACGCGGCGCTTTTAGCGAAGTGGCTGCCCGGCGGCTTGCCGGGCCGGAGAGCGAAGTGCTTCCCTGCGCATGCTTTGAGGACATGTTTCGCAGTTTGAAAGAAGGGCGGGCAATCGGCGCGGCGGTGCCGATCGAGAATACGCTGGCCGGCTCCGTTCACGAGAATTACGATCACCTGGTCAATTTCGAACTGCCCATCGTGGGCGAAACCAGCGTCCGCATCGTCCACAATCTAATCGCACCTAAAGGCGTGCCATTTTCCAAGATCCGGCGCGTTTTTTCCCATCCGGTTGCATTAAATCAGTGCCTGGACTTTTTCGCCCGTAATCCCCAATTCGAAAGAATCCCGTTCTACGACACTGCCGGAAGCGTCAAAATGATCATAGAGCAGGGACTTACGGATGCTGCCGGTATCGCATCCCAAGTCGCGGCGGAAATTTATGGAGCGCGTATTTTGCGCAAATCCATTGAAAGCGATCGTCAGAATTTCACGCGATTTTTCCTGCTGCGCTCGCCGGAATTTGCCAAGCGGCACCCGGTAGAGGACACGCCCGGTGAGCAGTGGAAGACCTCGCTGGTTTTCAGCACGCGGAACGTCCCAGGAGCACTGTTCCGGGCCTTGGCCGCATTCGCCCTGCGCGATCTCAGCCTCACGAAGATCGAATCGCGCCCCCTCCGCGGCAAGCCGTACGAATACCTGTTCTATGTCGACTTCCTCGGTCACGTGGGTGCGCCCAACGTGCGGAATGCGCTCAATCATTTGGGTGAGATCGCGGACTTTTTACGTATTTTAGGCTGCTATCCGAAGGCTGCTTAACCGAGTTTGGAACCCGCCGGGGCTTACACTGAGGTTAGTCTATGGCGACTGAAGAACATCCTCTACCTGCTGCTGAACCAGAAGTTGCCGCTGAAGCCGAACCGGCTATTCCTGCGCCCGAAGAACTTCCAGTCCTCACGGTCCGCGACACTGTCATCTTCCCCGGCGCCCTGCTACCGATCACGGTGGGCCGCCCCAGTTCCGTGGCGCTGGTCCAATCGCTGGGCGAAAACCGGCACCTCGCGGTCGTCTCGCAACTCGATCCGCGCGTCGATGCGCCCGGTCCTGACGACCTCTATAAGGTCGGTACCGTGTGCGTCATGCACAAGGCGATCCGCGTACCCAAGGACAACCTGCTGCTCTTCTGCGAGGGCATCGACCGCATCCGCACGCGCGAGTTCACCACGACCGAACCCTATTTGCGGGCCTATGTCGAACGCATTCCTGAAGTCGAACCAGCGGTCACAAGCGAGGTCGAAGCGCTGCGTCAGAACGTGATCGGCCTCTTCCAGCAAATCGTCACGAACTCGCCGAATCTCTCGGACGATCTGGCCGCCAGCGCCAATCACATCACCGAACCCGGTAAAGTCGCCGACTTCGTGGCCGGGAATCTGCCCGCCCTCAGCCACACCGAGAGGCAGGAGTTGCTGGAGCAGACCGACCCGGTGATCCGCCTGAACGAGATCCACCGCCACCTCACCCGCGAATTGGAATTGCTCGAGCTGCGCGGCCGGATCCAATCGCAGGTGCAGGGCCAGCTCTCGCAGAGCCAGCGCGAGTTCTATTTGCGCGAGCAGTTGAAGGCAATCCAAAAGGAATTAGGCGAGGGCGACGATTCGCAGCGCGATATCGAAGAACTGCGCGCCAAACTGGAAGCCGCCGGCATGACCGACGAGGTCAAGACCGACGCCATGCGCGAACTGAATCGCCTGTCGCGGATGAATTCCGCATCGCCCGAGTACGGCGTCACGCGAACGTACCTGGAGTGGATGGCGAACCTGCCGTGGAACGTATCGTCCGGCTCCAAGGTGGACGTGAAGCGCGCGGCCGAGATCCTGGACGAAGATCACTACGACCTCGAAAAGGTCAAGGATCGCATTCTCGACTACCTGGCCGTCCTGCAGTTGAGGCCCGTGCTCAAAGGGCCGATTCTCTGCTTTGTCGGACCTCCCGGGGTCGGCAAGACGTCGCTCGGCCGCTCCATCGCGCGCGCGCTCGATCGCAAGTTCGCCCGCATCTCGATGGGCGGCATGCACGACGAGGCGGAGATTCGCGGCCACCGCCGGACCTATATCGGAGCACTCCCCGGCCAGATCATTCAGGCCCTGCGGCGTACCGGCGTCAATGATCCGGTCTTCATGCTGGACGAGGTGGACAAGCTCGGGCGCGACTTCCGCGGCGATCCGGCGTCTGCTCTCTTGGAGGTGCTCGACCCCGAGCAGAACGCGACATTCCGCGACAATTACCTGGACGTTCCGTTCAATCTGTCCAAGGTCCTGTTCATCACGACGGCGAATGTGCTCGATCCCGTGCCCGACGCCCTCCGCGATCGCATGGAGATTATCTCGCTGGAGGGCTATACCGAACACGAAAAGGTGATCATCGCCTTCCGCTATCTGATTCCGCGGCAAACGAAAGAGAACGGGCTCGAGCCCGACAAAGACATCCACTTTACCGACGACGCGGTGCGCTTCATCGTGCGCCGGTACACCCGCGAGGCCGGCGTGCGCAGCTTGGAGCGCGAGATCGGCGCCATCTGCCGCAAGCAGGCGCGCCGCATCGCCGAAGGCTCGGGCGGTCAACTGATGGAAGTGACGACTGAAGTGGTCGAGAAGGATCTGGGCTCGCCGCGCTTTCGCACCGATACCGAAGTCGCCGAGCGCACCAGCCGGCCCGGTGTCGCGGTCGGGCTGGCCTGGACTCCCGTGGGCGGCGACGTGCTTTTCGTCGAAGCCGGCCGCATGCCCGGCGGCAATAAAGGCTTGATCATGACGGGTCAACTCGGTCCCGTGATGCAGGAATCCGTGCAGGCGGCGCTGACGTGGGTCCGGGGCAATGCCACGAAGTACGGCATCGATCCCGAGTTGTTCAAGACCAGCGACATCCACATTCACGTGCCCGCCGGCGCGATTCCGAAAGACGGGCCATCTGCCGGTATTACGATGGCCGCCGCGCTGCTCTCGATGCTGACCGATCGCCGCGTCCGCCACAATCTGGCGATGACCGGCGAAATTACGCTCACCGGCCAGGTTCTCCCGGTCGGCGGGATTAAAGAGAAAGTGCTTGCCGCGAAACGCAGCGGAGTGCGCGAAGTCATCATGCCTGTTGAGAACGACGTCAATGTGAAGGAAGACCTCAAGAGCGAGCAGATCGGCGAGATGAAGATTCATTACGTGAAGTCCATGGAAGAAGCCGCGGAGCTCGCCCTGGAGCCGCAGACCGCGTGATATAGTCGCATCCAATGCGCTTCTGGGCTCTTCTTCTCTTGCTATGCGTGTGCGCGGGCGCCGCGGACGATGTCCTCCTCACGGCGGCCGAGCGCCAGTCGGAAAGCGAATGGCTCGGGTCGTTGGGACTCCGGGTGCCGGATGGCGGACTGCTGCTCGACAAGCCTTTCTCTCCACCGTTCAGCAATCGCTCGCTGCTCGTGCCGTCGGCGTGGTGGCGCCAGCCCGCGCCCAAAGAGGTCTCCGCCGACCAGTTGCGAGCCGATCTGCCGGTACTGCAACTCATCATGCAGAAGGCCTACGGCGGTTGGACCAGTGCCGAAAAGCGTGGCTGGAATTGGGCGGGCTGGTTTGCCGACTGGGATCGCGAACTGGCCGGCAAAGGCACGGCGCGCCTGGCCTTGTCGGATGCGCTGGCAGCTTTCGGCAAGTTGGAGGATCTTCAACTCGATAACCACTCGGGCCCCGTCGGCATCTCGCTGTTCCAGAGCGGTTCGCGCACCGCAGTGCTGGACTCGGCGCCTGCCGGAGTGTGCCGCCAGATGCGGACGGTGAACGGGGTGCTCCTGCCGCTCGATGCAAAGGATCCGGCGCAAGCTCCCAAGAAGGCGCTGATCATGATCGATCCCAATAATCCGGAGCGCGAGGGGTATTACGTGAAATATCCGGCCCGCCGGGGAATCGTCGCGGCGGTGGAATGCGGCGGTAAGTGGATCCCGGCTCGGACCACGTGGGCGCATTCGAAACAGCAACTCATCGCAGCGCTTGCGGGGAAGTCGGCCAACGTGCCGTCGTACCGGATGCTGACGACGAATATCGGGTATCTGCGGTTGCCGTCGTTTTACAAAGATAATGGCGAGTTGCTGCGCAAGTTGGTGGCCGATCTGCCGAATTCTGCCGGGCGGGAGAAACTCCTGGTCATCGATATGCGCGCCAACGACGGCGGCGATGCGCCGTTCGAGGAACTCTCGCGTTGGATCGACCTTCCCACGCTGGCTCCGGTGGCGAGCGGGCTGGGTCGCCGGCTGCCGCGTTCCTGCGTGTACAACGCGCTCCGCTGGGGTTACAGCCAGGTCAGTATGCAGAATGTGAAGCCGCCGCTGAGCGATAGCTTGCGCACTGAGTTGCAACACCAGTTGGACGCACTGTTCGAGTCGCCGGCGGAGGGCTGTCCGGTCACCGTGGAGAATACACCGGTGGCGTGGGATTATCGCCGTCATGCGGTTACGGCTGAGGCGCCCGCGGGCAAGCCGCGGCTCTTGGTGCTGGTCGATAACGAATGCGGCAGCGATTGCGAATTCCTGACCGCTGTTCTGGCTGCGCAGAAGGGCACCGTCATCGCCGGCGAAAATACATTTGGAGTCGGCCAGTTTATCCAGCCGGGGTACTTCATCCTGCCGAACAGCCGGATCAAGTTCCGCATCGCACTCGGGATGAGCGACATCTACGGCGACGCACGCAGCGTCGACGGGTACGGCCTGGATGTGGACGTCGTGCTGCCTACCGAGGAAGCGCAGGGCGGTCCGGCGATCCTGCGGCTGGCGGGCCGGCTGGCGGATCAATTGCGTTAGAGCGGGTGCGCGCTGCGATCGGAGCCCCGAACGTAAGAGAGGGGTCGCGGATCTTAAATCAGTTGCGGCAGGATTTCACCGGCGGGGCCCTGGAGCGAGCAGTCCACGATTCCCGAGACGGCGCTCGGCTGCGGGTTGATCTCGATAATCTTGGCGCCGGCGTGTTTGGCGAATGGCACCAGGCTGGCGGCCGGATGAACCGCCGCCGACGTGCCGATCACGAGGAACACGCCCGCGCCCGACGCGGCATGCTCCGCCTCTTTCATCATTCCCTCGGGCAGCGGTTCGCCGAACCAGACCACGCCGGGACGCGCGAGGCCACCGCAAGCGCAGTGCGGCGGGAGCTTGGGAAGGGGCGCGCGGCGGTCGGGCCAGTTAGCTCCGCATGCCGTACACCGCATGCGCCAGATGTCACCGTGCAGTTTGAGGATCTTGCCGCTGCCGGCCATGTCGTGAAGTCCATCGACGTTTTGGGTGATCAGCGTGAACTGCGCGATCTTGATCTCCAGTTTTACCAGGGCACGATGGGCGGGGTTCGGCTGCGCTTTCTTGATGATCTCGCGCCGCCAGTTGTACCACTCCCAAACCAGCCGCGGATCGCGCGCGAACGCCTCGGGGGTGGCCAGTTCTTCAGGTTTGTAATTCTTCCAAAGACCGTCCTCGCCGCGAAACGTCGGGACACCGCTTTCGGCGGAAGTACCGGCCCCGGTGAGGACGGCCAATGAGCGAGCTTGCGCCAGCCACTCGCGGGCTTGTTCCAGGTTTGCCAACTTTTCAGTTTACAGGTGAAGCAGCTTTTCGAGAGTCTCGATCTGCCGCTCGGCCTTGGCCGCGAAATCCTTCGCCGCGCCCAGGTCGCGCGCATTCAACGCGTCGTTGGCGCCGTTCAGATATGTCTCCATCATGCCGGCCGGACTGGTGTACTGGCTGCCGATATTGAAACCCTGAGCGGCCTGCGCGCGCTTCAGGCTATCCATGCTGCTGCGCACCGACGAGGCGCGGTTGTTTAAGAGCGCGAGCGACTCCCGCACCTTCTGCAACTCCGCACGGCTGGGACCCGCCTCGACCGGCGGCGTGGTCACTGGTTGTGGCGCGGATACCTGCGGAGCACTCTGCGCCGGCTGTTGTGGAGGCATCTGTATCGGTTGTTGCTGCACGGACTGTTGCTGGGGCTGCGACAGGGGCGGCCTTTGCGCCGCGGCTACAGACGGCCTCGGCTTGACCGTTGTCGTCGAAGGCGTTTCGACCGGCTTCTGCGGTATGGACGAAACCTGCGCTGCCGGCTGAGTCACCACCGGAGTCTCCACCGCAGGCTGACTTGGCGCAGGCTGCGGGGGAGTCACTGCCGGCGCAGCCGGATTCTCGCTTACGACGGGCGAGGCCGGAGGACTCGCGGCTTTGCCTCCTTTCCACGGACCGAACTGCACCGCCGCGACCAACACCGCGACTGCCGCGATTGCCCCCAGCGCCATCCAAACCCCGCGCTTGCTCTTGGCCGGCGCAGTGGGCCCGGGCATCGTCACGGTCTTCGCAGACGCCGCTGACGCGACGGCCTGAACCGGAGGAGTCGCGACGGGCTGCGCTACGGGTTGCGCAACTGGCGGCGCTACTACCGCGCCCAGAGCATTGCGAAACGCTCCGGCCGTCTGGAATCGCGCATCCGGCGATTTCGATACCGACATCAGAATGACGTCGTTCAATCCCTGCGGCATGCGGGGATCCAGAGTGATCGGCGGCACAGGCGTCTTTTCCAGATGCGCCGACATGATGGCGAACTGGCTGTCCCCATCGAAGGGCCGCTTGCCCGTGAGCAACTCGTACAGCGATACGCCCACCGAATACAAATCGGCGCGCGCATCCAGATTCGACGCGCCCTGGATCTGCTCCGGCGACATGTAGTACAGCGACCCCATGGTCGTGCCGGTCATCGTCAGCTTGTTGTCCGACGACGCCTTGGCGATGCCGAAGTCCATGAGCTTGACGGCGCCGGTTGGCGTCAACATCATGTTGGCCGGTTTGATATCGCGGTGGATCACGCCGTTTTGGTGGGCGTAATCCAGGGCGCTCAACACCTGCCGGATGTAATCGACTGCATCCGCGATGGGTAGCGGACCTTCCTTCAGCCGCTGCTCCAGCGTGATTCCATCGACGAACTCCATCAGCATCAGAAGCTGATTGTCCTGGCGCACCGCCGTGTGCAGCGCGGCGATGTTCGGGTGCACCAGGCTGGCCTGCACTTTGATCTCGCGCAGAAAACGGTCGACCAGTTCGGGAGCGTTCGTCAGATCCGGCAGCAGCACCTTCAGCGCTTCCACGCGGTCGGAAATCACGTTCCGGACCTTGTACACTTTGCCCATTCCGCCCGCGCCCAGGATTCCTACAACCTGATAGTCGCCGACGGTCGAGCCGATTTGCAGATCCATGGAGCCCCCTACTTGGCGGTGGAAACGGTATCGTTCACTTGCGGCTTGCCGGATCCGCTAAACTTGCCGACCGCCGATCCTTCGTCGACCTCGGTAATGGTCATCTGGCCGATCATATCCTCGACCTTGCGCAGCACCTTCCCGGTGTTGGGATCCGTAATCGTGCGCGTTGCGCGCTTCACGTCGAGCTTATCGCCGACCTTGAGCCCCGATTTCGAGCCGACATTGATGATGAGCGTTCCATCGGGTGAGGCATCGGCGACCGTGCCGCTGACCTGAACGACCACGGTGGGCAGGCGCGAAGCGCCGGCTTCCAGTTTCGATCCGAGGTCCTGAACGGCCTTCCCGACGGCTTCACCGATGATCGTGTTGGCGAAGTTGCTGGACTTCATATCGATTCCCAGTCCCGCTTCCGGGCCGTACGCGCTGCCGCCGGCGCCCAGCAGTCCCGTGCCTTTGCGGGTCGATTCGCCCTGGCCGCTGGCGCTCGCCAGAATTTCCGCCGTGCTCGTGTCGATAATGCGCGCGGTAATCTGCACGACCGCGTTCGCTTCCGTCTTCTTGACGCCGCCGACACCAAAACGGCCGGTGACGTGCCCCAATGCCCCGCCGCCTACAGCCGTGCTCTTATCGTCGCGTCCGAATTGCGTGATGCTGCCGATGATCATGCCATCCACGCCGAGAATGCGGGCGATCTTCGCCGCGCTGGAGGCGTCCGCGCGATCGCTATTGGAGAAATTCTGCTCCTTGAGGATCTTGTCTAATTCTTTCCGCTCGATAACGGAGAAGACACCATCCTGCACCAGCTTGTCGACCAGCATGTCGGTGATCCCCGCGCCGATGTCTTTCTCCGTGCCGAAGACGGCCTGAACACTCGACTTTACGGTGGCGTAATCGAAATTCATGACTGCCACGCGCTTCTTCTTATGCGGCGCCTGCGCCTGCGACGAAGCGCTCATCGTAATAAACAGTACAAACCCGGCAACTAACGTGCGCATTCAAAAAGCCTCCATCAGGATAAACATAGGGGACATACGGCTCGGAGTCAACCCGCCGGGTACTGGCGGGGGGACGTCCGAATGTTCTTGCGCGCGCAGATCTCTTTCAGGATCTTCGGCCAGACCGATGCGGCGGCCGATGAAAAGCGGATTTCGTTGTTCATGGTCGCTTGGCGATACCGGTACTTTCAGAAAATCCATCTGCGCGCGAGTTCGAGTTGCTCCTTCAGACTGTGAGCAATCACCCAGATGCCCAGGACGTCAACTCGTGCCGTCGCTTCGTCAACTTGGTCGCGGCTTGCATCACCTGCGCGCCCAGCGATTCTGTCCGCTTCGCTTACTGCGCTTCGGCTGCCGTCTCGACCACCGGTCCAAACTTCTTCAATAGCTCGCGGATCTTGGCGCCGTCTCCCACCGCGATGATCTGCACGTTGTCGTAAGGGACATACTTCTTCGCCACCCGCGCGACATCTTCCGCGGTGACGGCCGCGATCTTCTCGGTGTATGTGTCCCAATAGTCGGCAGGCAATCCGAATTCCCGCTGTTGCATCCAGCGCTGCAGCACGGTCGCCGGATTCTCCAGTCCCAGGGCGAAGCTCGCTACCAGCGTCCGCTTGGCGCCTTCGAGTTCCTCCTTGGGCACGGCGACGTCGCGAATCTCCTTGAACTCCTTCAAGAGATCCGCCAGCGCGGGCTCGGTCACTTCCGTCCGTACCAGCATCGACGAACTGAAATGCTGCATCGTCCGCGAGGCCGTGAAGCTCGAACTCACGCCATACGTGTAGCCCTTTTCCTCGCGGATAATCCGGAAGAGACGCGCTGCCGGACCCGACCCCAGCACCTGATTCATCACCAGGCAGTCGATGTAGTCCGGGCTCGTGCGGTCCACCGCGCGATTGGTCAGCACGATATCCGTCTGCACCGATCCCGGCCGGTTCACGAGATACACTTTCTTCTCGGCAATCGGCGATTGAATCGGCACCGTCACCTTGGCGATGGGCCCGCCCTTCCATCCGCCCAGTGCCTTCTCCAGCGAGGCCATGGCCTTCTGCGGCGTGATATCGCCGACGATCCCCGCCCACTCGCCCGAAGGCACATAGAACTTCTTGTAGTGCTCGATCAGGTTGTCGCGCGTCAGCTTGTTCAGTGACTCGCTGGTCAGGCGCGTGAACTGCCGCGCATCGCCTGGGTAGAGGACCTTCATCATCATCTCGTTCCCCAGACCGGTGGGCGATGTGCGCGCCTGCTCGATGGCGCTGCGCTGCCGCGTCTTCCACTTCTCGAATTCGTCCGCGGGGAATGAGGGATGCAGCAGGATATCGCTCATCACGGCGAGCGCCTCGTCGAAGTTTTCCGACAGGGCGCTCACGGAGATCGATCCGCCGCCCTCGCCACCGCCTCCCCTGCCGCCGCGTCCGCCGCCTCCGCCTGCGCCCGCGCTGAACGACACCGTCGCGCCGATGTCGGCCAGTGTCTCCGAAATCTGGCGCGCCGTCCTCGTCGTGGTGCCCATCGGCATCAACGCGGCGGTCGCTTCCGCCACTCCGGGCATGCCCTCCGGATCGTGCAGCGGCGACGACGGAATCGAAATCGTCAGCGACACCGTGGGCGCGCGATGACTCTCCAGGATGAGCAGCTTCATCCCGTTAGGTAGTTGCCGCTCCACCGGACGAGGCAGCTTCACCTTCAGAACTTCGTTGGAAACCGGCGCCCGGTTCATGCGCGTCATGCCGCGGAAACTCACGGCCGGCTCCTGCGCCAATGCCGTGATCGCGAACAGCGAATACAGAATGAATAGCTTCATGGCGCTCCTACTGACCTCTCCCCGCCGGCTGGGTCACCACAACCGTCTTGTTGGCATTCACCAGGTTGGCTTTCGCCGCCCGAATGATGTCCTGCGCGTTCACCACCAGTTGCGACTCGATCTCGGTGTTGACGCGATTCGGGTCGTCGTACACCGCCGCAGCGTCGGCGAGTGCCTGCGCGCGGCTCAACGCGGTCAGCCGGTTTTCCGCGCTCCGCAGCAGCGACATGCGTACGCGCTTCAATTCTTTCTCGCTCACAGGCTGCGAGTACAACTTCGCGATCTCCTCGCCGATCAGCCCTTCGACTTGCTTCGGGTCCTTACCCGGACGCAGCGTCGCCGAGATGCGGAACATGCCCGGCCCGGCCCTCCGGTCGGCGGCCGCCGACACCTGCACCGCCATCTCTTTCTCGTTCACCAGCAGGTTGTACAGCCGCGACGTATTCCCGCCTCCACCGCCTCCGCGCCCACCAAAACCGCCGCCGCCTCCCAGAATCGAGGCCGCTACGCCGAGCGCCCGCGTGTCCGCAGACCCGGCCGGCGGAATGCGATAGGCGATGTCGAGCCGCGGCAAACGCGCTAAGGGATCCGTCAGCGCAGCCCGTCGTTCCGCGGTCTTGGGCTTCTCGTCCAGGTTGACCGGAGTTGGCGGAGTCTGCCGCGGTATCGCGCCGAAATACTTCTTAACCTTGGCCAGCGTCTCCTTCGTATCGAGATCGCCGACTAGCGCCAGCACGGCGTTGTTGGGCGCGTAGTAGGTCTTGAAGAAAGCCTTTACGTCGTCTACCGAGGCGGCGTCGAGATCCGACATGGAGCCGATCACCGTGTGATGGTAGGCGAAATTGTCGTAGACCAATTCCTCCATTTTTTCGGAGGTCTGGCCGTACGCCTGATTGTCGACGCTCTGGCGCCGCTCTTCCTTCACGGCCTGGCGCTGGTTCTCCAGGTTGTCGGGAGTGATGGCCAGCGCATGCATCCGGTCGGCCTCCAGGTATAGTCCGAGATCCAGTTGATTCTTCGGCAGGACTTCGTAATACGAGGTCCGATCGGTATTCGTTGTGCCGTTCGAGTTGCCGCCGTTCGTGTAGATCAGGAAGTCCAACTCGCCGACACCGACATTCTCCGTCCCTTTAAACATCATGTGTTCGAAAAGGTGGGCGAAACCCGTGCGTCCCGGCCGTTCGTCTTTCGAACCGACCTTATACGCGACGCAAATGGCGTATACCGGAGCGTAATGATCTTCCGAGATGATCACCCGCAGCCCGTTATCCAGGCGCGTATCGGTGAACTTCACCTTGGGTATGACGGACGACGCCTGCTGCGCAAGCGCGAGCCCGGCCGCGGAAAGCACGAGAATGAAGGACAGCTTCACGCCGTCTATTTTGGCACACGGCAACCCCGGTATACGAAAAACAGGCCTGGATGCCTGCGATACTCCTTTGCGGCTCGGAGTATCGCAGGCACCCAGGCCTGCAGTTTTGCCACTTACAAACGAACTACTTCATCGCTACGGTGTTTGCCGGACGCTCCAGCGTGTCGTACAGCGGCTGCGCGGCTACGACGGCGGGACTCTCGTCGGCTACCGACACCGCCAGAACGCGGATCTTTGCGTTATCGGGCAGCGTCAGGGTGTTCGCTCCCGCCGGCACATCGATCGCGTATGCGAACACATACGAGTACGAATAGTTGACGTTCGCGCCCGTGGCATCATGATGATGCGAAGCGAACCAGGCCACATCCGCGCGTTTCGTGAAACCCGGCTTGATGCCGACCATCTTGCCGTACTGGTCGCGCCGCACGCGCGGAGCCGCCGCCGGCTGACCGGCCGGAACAGCCTGACCGCCGCGGCCCGCGGCCTGCGGGATCACCGTCTCGGTCGCTTCCCACACTCGGGCATCCCACTGGCCGATGAAGCCGGTCCAGTTTTGCACGTTGAAGTCCGCCGCGCGATCGCCCACTTTGAACGTCGCCCGCTGGTCTCCATCCGCCGCCGCCAGCACGTACACGCGATTGTACCTGCCTGCCGGCAGGTTGATCGTCTGACCCTTTGCCGTTACCGCATTCGCCGTGCCGGTCTTGGCCGGACCCAGTTGGAACTGCACGCCCTGGAAGCTCAACTGCGCGGGCAGCATTTCCGCCGGGAGCGAGCCGCCTTTGCCGTCGAACCCGCCGTCGGTCTTCGTATCGTCGTTGCTCGCTACCGCCGCATCATACGTCAGCGACACGGGCTTCGAGTCCATCGCCGCCAATTTCACCGGCGGCGTGCCGAGTTTCACCGCGAACGTCCGCGGCTGGAACGCCGTGAAAGCCGTCGAGAGCTTTCCTGCCGCAACGGTTTCCGCGCCGACGGGCTCTTCCGCGCCGTTGACTTCCCGCGCGGCCGTGATGGGAGCGGCGAAACTCACCTGCACGTTGGGCGCAGGCTTGCCGTCGATCTCGACCAGCCGGATCACCACTTCGTCGCTCTGTTCGGCCTTCTTCAGCGCCAGCACGCGAATCCGGCTGTTGTTGATCGTGACCAGCGAGAATTCCTTCTTCAGGTTGCCCGCATGCTTCGTCGCCTCGAAAGCCACCAGCGGACTATTCAGGCGGTATGCCTGCCAGTCGGTCTGCGCCGTGCGGAAGTCGCCCACATGACCGGCCAACCCGAATACGAATTCGTGGTGGCCCCAATCCTGCGTGCCCTGGTCGGCATACCCGCCGCGCGTTCCGGGCGTGCGAACGAGCGTCAGACGCAGCGCGTTGTCGGCCGGTTTGTCAGACCCATTCTTACAGTCGGTCAGCAGCGTGACGCCGTACGTCCCGCTCTTGTCCGTCAAATCGACCCACTGGTGCGATGCCACTTCGAACTGCCGCTCGTTCTCGTTGGGACGCTCGATCGTGCCGATGTCCCAGTTATACGTGGCGTTCGGGTTGGACGCCGTCAGCGCGAACGTGGCCTTCAGGTTGGCTTCCTTGGCCTTCCAGTCGATCACGTTGCCGATCTCCACGCAATTGCCGGCATCGCCTGCCGACAGCCGCACGGTCTGCACGAACTTCGAATCCTCCGCCTCGCGGCTGATTTCCAGCGCAACCCGCGCCGGACCGTTTTCCACGACTCGAATCTTCGCCGGTCCGCCGACGACAGTCCGCGGCGGCGCCGCTTCCTGGTCGAAATCCATGTTCCATGCCGGCCAGTTGCGCGGATTATCGTTCAACAGCACCAGGCGAATCGGCGAGCTCAGCAGTTCTTTCTTCACCAACTTGTCGAAGACGCTGGTGATGTCGCCGCTCGGGTTGATCTTCAGGCTGTAGCGGCCGTTTTCCATCGCGCCGTCCGCAACTTTTAGAAGGCTGCTGCTGGCCGCCGAACCGGCCTGCACATCGTATACCGCATAGCCTACCGCCGGAACCTTGGCCAGGAATAGAACCTTGCCGCCGTCCGCCAGTTGCGACGGAACGTCCTTGCCGTCCGGTCCCGTGACCTTCATTCCGGTCGCGCCGGCAGGCAGCGTGACTTTCGCTTCCACCAAGTCTTCACGCGCGATGTTCAGGGAGTTGTAGACCACTACCGGCGTGCCCTTCGTCTGCGTATTCAGGCCCGACGCGACCGCTTCCGTGGCGCTCGTCAGGATTCCGGCGAACTGATTCGATGCCACGATCTCGTCGTTCCAGGCGTACTCGTATGCCTTGGGAGTCGCAGTGCCGGGGATGATGTCATGGAACTGGCCGCCCATCACCAGCGTCCAGGCGTCGTTCAAACGCTGCATCGGGTACGGACGCGCGCCCAACAATTCCGCGGCCACTGAAGCTTTTTCCGCCGCATCGGCGAGGATCTCGTTCTTGCGATTCCAGCGCTTCATGTACGTCTCGCTGGTCAGTGAACCGGCCGAGTGGTTGATCAGTTCCAGATCGCCCTTGTACTTCGGCATCTTGGATGTCTGCTCAGGCTGAATGTCCAGGAACATCTGTTCGGCCGTCGCCGAGAGAATCTTCACGGGTCCGTCGCCGACCGTTACTTCGGGACTCGGCGCCGGGGGAGGCGTTTGCGCCTGCCCGCCGCGACCGCCGCGGCCGCCGAATGCGAATGGATTCGGCTGCTCGATCCTGCCTTTCGTCACGATCGCTTCCATCAATTTGACGGAGGCTTCGGTGGGCGAGCCGCCGACGTCGCCGGTACCGTAGTAATGATAGTCGGCGTAAATTCCGGTCAGGTCGCCGTTGATTTTGGTGCGCTGCGTCCAGTCTTCCAGGCCCTGCCGGGGGCGACCGGCCATCTGCCGCTGCTGCGGGGTCAGCGACGCCATTTGCTCGGGCGTCAGGACCGGCGGTGCCGGAGGCGCGGGCGGCGTCTTGCTGATGTCGTAGGTGACGCTGCCGCTATAGCTGCCCGGATTCAGGGCCGCCATGACCATCTTGCCGTCGGTGCCTTCCCACATTCCGACGTTGAATGGAATGCCCTCCGGCGTCTTCTCCGGCGAACTGGGACCGCCGACGTGCGGAGCAGGCTGCCAGGCAGCCGACAGTTTCTGGGTCGAGAAGCCCTTGATCCCGGTGTGCGCCAGAATGCTGGGCAGCGAGGCCGGGAAACCAAAGCAGTCCGGCAGCATGTATTCGGCGCTGGTCTTGCCGAAGTGCTTGCGGAAATACTGCTTGCCGTACAGAATCTGGCGGATGATCGATTCGGCATTCGGCGAATTCACGTCGCTCTCTTCGACCGAAGACCCTGCCGGGAACCACCTGCCCGCGGCGACATACTTTTTCACCTTCTCGAAGTCCGCCGGGAAATACTCCTTCATCATGCGGTAGCGATTCGATCCGCTGAAATTGAACACATAGTGCGGGTACTTCTCGAACAGCGCGAAGTTGTCGCGCATCGTATTCAAGATGTACGTGCCGATCGTGGTGGGATATTCCCAGCGCCACTCCGTATCCAGGTGAGCGTAGCCCACCACGTACACCGTCGGCTGTTTCGTCAGATCAGGACTGTCCGGCTTCGTCGTCTGCGCCGATGCAATTCCAAGCACGGCCAGGCATAACAATAGACTGCGTCGCATGTTCACCTCGTGAACGTACAGCCTAACTCACGGCGATGCCAATGTCTAAGGTAAAAAGGTCTTAAATTGCCGCGACTGTGAGGGGGCCGGCCATTTTGGGGGGGCACACAATAAACCTGCGTCGAGGCGGTGAATTTAATGTACGGCTGCCCGGCCCCTCCGCGAAATCGGATATATTGAACTGCACTAGTTGTGGCTGCAGCCCAACAGGAGGAATCTCTAAATGCACAAACTACCGATCGGCGGCGTGTTGGCGCTGCTTGCTGCTTCCGTTCCCGCCATCGCGGGCGACACGGTGACCGCCTCTCCCGCACCGGTGAAGAAGGCGAATTACGAACTCGCCGCCCAGTGGACCTCATCGAAGGTCGGCAAGATGATCTTCGACCTCTCCGTCACGCCGCATTGGCTGGATGCCGGCGACCGCTTCTGGTACAGCTTCGAAAACAATAAGGGCCGCAAGTTCTGGATGGTGGACCCTGCGAAGAAGACTCGCTCCATGGTTTTCGATCCCGTCAAACTGGCCGCGCAGTTGACTGGCGCCACCGGGCTCCCCTACGACTCGCAACACCTGCCCATCACGACGATCCGCTTCGTCAAGAACGACACCACCATCCAGTTCGACATCAACGTCCCGCGCGAGGCCATCATCCCCGGCGAAAAGAAACCTCCCGCCGGCGGTATCTCCACCGAGGCCCAACAGCAGGGTAACGGCAATGACGAGGACGACCCGCAGCAGCAGGGCGGACGCGGCGGACGCGGCGGCGCAGGCAATAACGCCAATACCAAGACTCTCTACTTCGAGTACGAGCTCGGCACCGCCAAGCTGAACCTGCTGGACGCCCGTCCGCAGCGCAAAGCCCCCTGGGCGAGCATGTCGCCCGACGAAAAGTTCGTGGTCTTCGCCAAGGACCACAACCTCTATATGATGGACGCGGCCAACTATGCCAAGGCCCTCAAAAAGGCTGACGACCCGACCATCGTCGAAACGCAGCTCACCACTGACGGCGTCGAGGACAATGGCTACGGCGGCGGCCGCGGCATGGGCGGCGATCAGCAGCAACAGCAGCAGGACGGGCAGCAGAATGAAGGCGACGCTCAGAATCAGGACAATAAGAAGGCTCGCGTGAGCGCCGGCAACGTTTCCTGGTCGCGCGATTCGAAGAAGTTCAGCCTAGTGCGCCGAGATTCCCTCAAGGTCGAAAAGCTGTGGGTGATCAGTTCACTCGCCAATCCCCGGCCCACCCTGGAGACCTATCGCTACGCCATGCCCGGCGACAAGGAGATCCCGCAGTCGCGGATCGAGATCTTCGACGTCGCCTCCAAAGATCGCAAGCTGGTCACCGCCGACGCATTCAAGGACCAGTCCTTGCAGATCGAAGTCGAGCGTCCCTCGGCCCGCATGCGCGAGGAGCACGAGAAGGCCGAAGCCCTCTGGGTCGGACCCGGCTCCGACAAGCTCTACTTTTCGCGCATCAGCCGCGATCTGCATCGTGTCGATGTCTGCTCGGTCGATACCACCAGCGGCGAAGTGAAGCCGTTGATCCAGGAGCGGATGAACGTCTACATCGAAACCAAGCCGCTTCGCATCATCAATAACGGTGCGGAGTTGGTCTGGTGGAGCGAGCGCGACGGCTGGGGCCACTACTACCTTTACGATTCCAACGGCACGCTCAAGAGCCAGGTCACCAAGGGCGAATTCGTGGCCGAGGACGTTTCCTATATCGACGAAAAGGCGCGCACGATGTACCTGAGCGCTTCAGGCCGCGAAGACGGCGAGAACCCCTACTTCACGCACTTCTACCGCGCCAATCTCGATGGCAGCGGCATCAAAATGCTCGATCCGGGCGACGCGTCGCACACCGTGCTGATGTCCGACTCCGGCCGCTTCTTCATCGATAACGCCTCGCGCGTGAATACCGCGCCCGCGAGCGTTCTGTACGACGGGCAGGGCGGGGAAGTCATGCCGCTCGAAAAGGTTGACGTCAGCCCGCTGCTCGAAGCCGGCTACAAATTTCCCGAGCCGTTCAAGGTGAAGGCCGACGACGGAATCACCGAGCTCTACGGAGTGATGTACAAGCCCTTCGACTTCGATCCCACGAAGAAGTATCCCATCGTGGAGTACGTGTATCCGGGACCGCAGACCGAATCCGTTACCCAGGTCTTCTCGCCGCGCAGCGCCAACATCGCGCTCGCCAATCTCGGCTTCATCGTGATCGAGGTGGGCAATCGCGGGGGCAATCCGCACCGCTCGAAATGGTATCACACCTTCGGGTACGGTAATCTGCGCGACTACGGTTTGGCCGATAAGAAGCACGCCGTCGAGCAACTCGCCGCCAAGTATCCGTGGATCGATATCGAACGCGTCGGCATCACCGGCCACTCCGGCGGCGGTTTCATGTCCACCGCGGCCCTGCTGATCTATCCCGATTTCTACAAGGTCGCGGTTTCCGAATCGGGCAACCACGAAAACAACGTTTATAACAACACCTGGAGCGAGAAGCACCACGGACTCAAGGAAGTCACGGACAAAGACGGCAAGGTCAGCTTCGAATACACCATCGACAAGAACTCGGAGATCGCCAAGAACCTGAAGGGCCACCTCATGCTCTCCACCGGCGATATCGATAACAACGTCCACCCGGCGAATACCATTCGTCTGATGGACGCGCTCATCAAGGCCAACAAGCGCTTCGATTTCGTCATGCTGCCCGGTCAGCGTCACGCCTACGGGCCCATGGCGGAATACTTCACCTGGCTCCGCGCCGACTACTTCTGCAAATACCTGTTAGGGGATTTCGACCAGAGCGTGGATATGTGGGAACTCAACAACGAGCGGCAGGCGGCGAACAAAACTGCTCCCACGACACCGCCGGCCCGTCGCGGCGGCAACTAAATTCTTCGCCGGCCGAAGAACATTACGAGCCAGAGAACGAGGAAGACAAAGAAGAGAACCTTGGCGATCCCGACCGCGGCGCCTGCGATTCCACCGAATCCCAGCACCGCGGCAACCAGGGCAACTAGCAGGAAAACTAAAGACCAATGCAGCATGTAAGACCTCCCGGCCTTACATGCTGCATTGTTGTTACCAATGTACGATTCCTACCGGCCCTTCCACTCCGGCAGCCGGCCCGGAGTCGGCGGCGCACCCGCCGCATCCAACTGCTTCTCCAGCCCCTTGATATCCATGTCGATCAGCTTCCGCAGTTTCGGAATCTGCACCGCCAGTTCGTCCGACGCGATCTGATATTGTTCCTGCGCCGTCTTGGTAGGTCGCCCGGTCGTCCCGCGTGTGGGAGACGCCGCCGCCTGTGCATGCTCCGAAATCGACGCCGGAGTGCCTTCGTTGTGCGCGCGCCAGATCGTATCGCCGCGTAGCGCCAAGTTGATCTCCGCCAGATTCTTCTCCAGCGACAGGCACTGCTCGTGCAGTTTCGCCGGCAAGGACGGCATCGCGTCCACCGCGCGCCGGATCGCATCCAGCCGCGTGCCCGCTTCCGTCGCCGCCAGCGTCGTGGCAGTCAGCGCCTGTTGCAGCTTCTGCACCTTATCCTGGAACGCCGCCAGCGCCGCACGATCTTCCTTCGTCGAAACACCTTCCGCCACCACTTCGAATGTTTGCGTGCCGGGCAACGGACTCAACACTCCGCCGACCCGCTTCGCCATCGTGACCGTGTATTTGCCCGGTACAGTGAGCGTTCCGCCGCCGCCCCCGCGACCGGCAAGCTGCACCGGAGGTTCTTCTTCGCCTCCGCCGCCCCCGCCGATCGCGCCGCCGCGACCACCACCGCCGCCAGCGCCACCTGCGCCTCCACGACCGCCGCCCGCAGCGCCGCCGCCCGCAAACGCGCCGCGACCCGCGCCACCCGCCGCCGGATTCTGCTCACGCAAATCCCACGTCACGCGATGCAAACCCGCGGTCGCCGGAGCTTCCATGCGCCGCACGATCTTCCCTGTCGAATCGGCGATGTTCACAAAAATGGTCGGCGCCTCTTCTTCCGCTTCCAGCCGCAGCAATTCCGGCGTCGGATATGGCGGAGTCTCTCCGCGAGCCAGTGCCGCCCGCTCCTTCTGCGCCCGATCCTGCGCCTTCGTCCGATAGCCTTCCTTCAGGTTGTAAGTGATGGTCGCGCCGACCGGCGGATTGGGAGCCGTGAAGTATCCCGATCCCTGCCCGCTATCGCCGCCGAACGCCGAGCTGGGAATATACGAGTACGCCGTCTGCACCGAAAACAGCGTGCTTTCCTTATTGAGCGAATCCGCCGTGGCTTCCCGCAGTGGACTGTAATCGTCCAGCACGTAGATCCCGCGCCCGAACGTGCCCAGCACCAGATCGTCCGTGCCCTTGTGGATCGTGATGTCGCGGACCATGGTCGTCGGCAGCCCCGCCGTGAACTTGATCCACTTCTCGCCGCCGATCTTCGTAAAGTACAGCCCGAATTCCGTGCCCGCGAACAGCAGCTTGGGATCTTTGTAGTCTTCCGCGATCGCGTACACCCCGCCGCGCTCCGGCAGGTTGCCCGAGATGCTCGTCCAGGTCTTGCCCTTGTCCGAGCTCTTGATCAGGTACGGCTTGAAGTCGCCGTTCTGATGATTCTCGTACGCCACGTACACGGTCCCGGCATCGTGCTGCGACGCGGTGATCCGCTGCACGTACGCATTCTCGGGAACGCCGGCCGGCTTCTCGATTTTGTGCCAGTTTTTGCCGCCGTCTTCTGTCACCTGCACCAGACCGTCATCGGTGCCGACATAGATCAGCCCTTCCTGCTTGGGCGATTCCGCAATCGACGAGATGTTGTCGTACAGCGCCGTCGAAACGTTCTTCTGCACGGCGTCGATCGGCCAGATCTTGCCCATCATCGGCAGCTTATTGCGATCCAGGTTGCGCGTCAGGTCAGGACTCACGACCTTCCAGCTATCGCCCCTGTCATCGCTGCGATACAGCTTCTGCGCGCCGAAATACAGCCGCGTATTCGAGTGCGGACTGATGATCACCGGAGCGTCCCAGTTCCACCGCAGCGCCGGATCGTCCTTCGCCGCCTGCGGTTGAATGCTCACGCGCTCGCCGGTCCGGCGGTCGAATCGCACCATGCCGCCGTTCTGCATATTCGCGTAAATGGTATTGGAGTCCTTCGGATCCACGCGGCTGTAGAAACCGTCCCCGCCCATGGTCACGAAGCAGTCGGCATTCACCATGCCGTTGGCGCTCTTGTTGCGCGCCGGGCAGCCGAAGCTGTTGTTGTCCTGCGTGCCGCCGTAAACGTAATAGAACGGCGAATCCTCGGACACGGCCACGTCGTACATCTGCGCGGTCGGCAGATTCGCCTTGAAGATCCACGTGCTGGCGCGATCGAAGCTCTCGTACAAGCCGCCGTCGCAGCCCACCATATAGTGATCGTTGTTCTTCGGATCCACCCAGATATCGTGATTGTCGACGTGCTTGGCTCGCGTACCGAGGCTGGACATCGTGCGGCCGCCATCATCGCTCACCATGATGTTCAGGCCCATGATGTAGACGCGCTCGGAATTCGCCGGGTCCACCACGACCTTGGAATAATACTGGCCCTGGTCGTCGTAGCTGTTGCGCTTCTCCCACGTCACGCCGCTGTCGTTGGAGCGGTACAAGCCGCCGCGGCCCTGGTTCGCTTCCACCTGCGCGTACACCATCGAGGGCTGCGAGGGGGCATAGTTCAAGCCGATCCTGCCCATGTCGCCGAACGCCGGAAATCCGCCGCCGACTTTGTTCCAGGTCTTGCCGCCATCCACCGTGCGCCACAGCGCACTGCCCGGACCGCCGTGAATGATGCCGAAATAGCTGCGCTGCCGCTGATGCGTCGCCGCCAGCAGGACGTCGGGATTCTTCGGATCCATCACTACGTCCGAGCACCCGGTGTAGTCGTCGACCTTAATCAGGCTTTGCGACCATGTCTTGCCGCCATCCGTCGTCTTATACAGGCCGCGCTCTCCGCCGCCCTTCCACAGCGGACCCGGCGCCGCCACGTAAACCACGTTCGAATCCCGCGGATCGATCACGATGCGCGCGATGTGCTCCGTCGCCTTCAGTCCGACGTTGCGCCAGGTCCGGCCCGCGTCCTCGCTCTTGTAGACGCCGTCGCCGTACGACACGCTGCGCTGATTGTTATTTTCCCCCGTCCCGGCCCACACGATCGAAGGGTTCTTCGGATCGATCGTGATCCACCCGATCGAGTACGACCCCTGGTTGTCGAAAACCGGCGTCCACGTGGTCCCGTTGTTATAGGTCAGGAAAATATTGCCGGACGCTTCCGCAACCAGATAATGGCTGGGACTGTCGGGGAACACGGCGATCTGCGACACGCGTCCGGAGATAAACGCCGGACCGATATTGCGAACCCGTAAACTGGCGAAAGTACGCGGGTTGATCGGGTCGTCGGACCCGCCGCGACCCCCGCGTCCACCGCCCTGGGGCGGCTCGTCTTGCGCGAACGCAGCAAGAGAAAAACACAAAAGGAGGGGAAATAACCTCATGAACGGGAGTATAACGCACCGATTGGCGTTACCATATGGTTTCTCCAGGTTTACCCATCTTGCCGAACTACCTGACGAAACTTTTCCCCATGCTATTGCTGGCAGGCAATGCAGGGGCCGCCATCTGCTACGCCGTGGCGGGCGATTATCGACGATCTCTCTACTGGGCTGCCTCCGCCCTATGCATTGGAGCCATCACCTTCTAGACGCGATATCCTTGTCCCAGGAGGGGTAGTATGCTCCGAGACACCATCGAAAAGATCAAACGCTTCTTCAAGCGCAACCCGGAACCGCCAGAGGATCCGTACGCAATGGTAGGCGCCCCGAAGAAGCCCCGTCCCCCGCTCCGCAGCGCCCGCGCCGAAGCCGAACTCAAATAGAGTGGGGCAGGCCTTCAGCCTGCTAACAAAGCCGAGCAGCGCTCGGCCGCCGGCTTTGGACATTCTGCCGGCCGTAGGTTCAGGCGCTTCCGCCTGACCAGCTGCCCGGCCGTTCGTTCCTGTTTGCCGGCTTCGCCGCCGAGTGGGGCAGGCGCTTTCGCCTGCCAACCGATTTCTTCACCGCGTCGCCGCCGCCCCTCAGGTATCATGGTCCAATCATGGACAGACGAACCTGGTGTCAACTGATGAGCGTGCTCGCCGTCGCGCGCCCGGCTGTATCGCAGACCCAACCCCCCGCCACTCCCCAGCCCCCAGCCGGACGCGGTGGACGAGGCGGCCAGGGCGGTTTCGGCAATCAGCCGATGCGCATTACCAAAGATCAACTCAAGGGCGCGCTCGTTCTGCTCAATATC
>Ga0105240_10002900_pt1 | contig 27059 bp, 29 predicted proteins | sample KBSC54metaG_FD_80426 | JGI IMG/M metagenome (GOLD analysis project Ga0105240, IMG submission 80426) | Corn rhizosphere microbial communities from Kellogg Biological Station, Michigan, USA - KBS C5-4 metaG | ecosystem: Host-associated > Plants > Roots > Rhizosphere > Soil | place: Michigan, USA... | reverse complement strand
TCGAACACTTGAATTCGCCGGTTGCCGCGATCGGCGACATAGAGATTTCCGTCCTTGTCGGCAGCGATCGCATGCACCGTCCGAAGCTGGCCCGGGCCATTGCCGGGCTCGCCGAACGAGCTTAGCCAGTTACCATCCTTGTCGAATTTGGCCACTCGGGAATTGACGTATCCGTCGCTGACATAGATGTTGCCTAGCGGATCCCAGGCCATATCCGTGACTTGGCGGAACATGCCGTCGACTGGCGGCAAAGGCGGCCTCGGATGCGCCCAGGGATGGGCGCCTTCATCCGAGGCTTCGGACTTGCGGCCCAGGACCAAAGTGACGCGGCCTTCCGGATTGAAGCGGACCACCATGTCTGATCCCTTGTCCGCGACCCAGATATTGTCCTTGGAATCGACGCGCACCGCATGGGCATAACCCCAGGCATACAAATTATGCCCGATCTCGCGAACGAACTTGCCGCTGGCATCGAATTCCAGAAGCTGCGACGCCGCGGCGCCATAGGCCGGGCCGGTGGAATTTCCACGGCTGAAGACAAAGACATGACCCTTGGAATTCACCGCGACGCTGGAAGCCTCTCCCATATAGAGATCGGTGGGAAGTTTACCGAATTCCTCCGCATCGAACGCAATCTCAGGCGCGCTGGTTTGCGACGGATTGGTCAGGGACGGCGGATTAATCGGCGGCAAGGTGGCTGTCTGGTTAGCCGTCGGCAAGTTGTCCTGCGCGAAAAGCGGCGCGGTGCCGAGCAGCAATAGGGCCAAGGTGGTGGCAGACTTTCCAATCCTCATGCGAACTCCCCTCATATGTTATGTGAATTATGATCCGGCCCATCCGCAAACAGACTCGGATGCCCGCGGCATCTTCCACCCGCCACTTCCCTTACGGCAATCGAAATCCGGCCATGGCGTGGCAGGTCATGGAATAAAGCGGACCGGTAACAGACTTTGGCGGATCATACCGCAGTGCGTCAGGGCTCGATTTTTATGTCCGCGCCATCATGCAGCTTATCGAGATTGGTTGTGACGACGCGATCGCCGGGAGACAGGCCCGATTTGATACCGACAAGTCCCGCTCTGCCCAGGCCCAATATGACCCGGCGCGCTTCGACATGCCGTCCATCCTCCGTGACGACATAGGCAATGGCGGAATCCCCATCGCGCCGCACAAACTCGGCAGGCAGCATAACGCCCCGCTGTTCGGCAGGCTGGTCCGAGAGAAAAGCCACCCTCACCCCCATTTGCGGCAGAATGCGATCATCGCGTGCTTGCATGCCGATCCGCACCTTCACCGATCCCTTGGTCTGATCGGCGGTGGGAACGACCGCGATGACCGATCCGGAAATCTCCCAATCTGGATAGGCATTCAACCAAACGCGCACCCCTTGCCCGGCATGAACATGGTCGATGGTGCTTTCATTGACGTCGATCTGAATCTCCAGCGAGTCCATATCGACGATGGTGGCGATGCCGGTTCTGGTGAAGCCGCCGCCCGCGGCAGCCGGGGCGACAATCTCTCCCGGCTGCGCGGCCTTGTCGGTCACGACTCCGGCGAATGGCGCGCGCACCACCGTATCGTCCTGGTTCGCCTGAGCCGCGGCGACTGCCGCCTGCGCGACCAGGACGGCGCGCGCCGCCACGGCAAAGCCTGTCCGCGCAGCGTCATAGACGGCTTTTTGCCGATCCAGCGCTTCGGCACTTATGGCACCCTGCGCCAACAATGCCCGATAGCGGAAATAGCTCGGCACGGCGTTTTCGAAGGCCGCTTTTGCCTGGGCAAGACCGGCCTCGCTCGCCGATAGCTGCGCCTTGCTTTGGTTCAATGCCGCCATCGCGTTGGCATCATCGAGACGCGCCACCACCTGACCTTGAGAAACCCGGTCTCCCTCTTCCACATCCACGGCAACCAGCTTGCCCAATATCTTGGCGGACAATGTCGCCTGACGCCGCGCGACCACATAGCCGGATGCATCCAGGGAGGAGCCGGTGTTCGCCGGCGCGGATGCCACCGTCATGATATGTACCGGAACGCGCGCCGGCCATGTCAGATACCACAGGAAAAGGCCTATAACGATTGCCGCAGAAAAACTCGCCAGGAGTTTTACGGAGATCCATTTCCCGATGCCCGGCGCATCCGCGGCCCGTTCGAGATGAAGCCGGTCAAGCAACAGGACCTTGCGTTCCTGTTCCGTCATGTCACGCGCAAAGCATCGGCGACCTGCATCCGCGCCGCACGGATCGCCGGAAACAGGCCTCCCAGAAACCCGATCGCGCCGGCAAAAAGGACACCCTGCAGAGCAAGTTGCGGCGTGATCCGGATGGCATAGTAAAGCTGCGCCTGCGCCCCGGGGGTGACACCCAACGCACGGCCGCTGAATATCCATGCCGCCAGTCCGATGCCCAACAGGGCACCCACGAAGGCCAGCAAGAGTGCTTCTGAAAACACCGCCCCGAGAATTGCGCTTGCGCCAAATCCCACGGCACGCAGCGTCGCGATCAGGCTGGATTGTGCGGCAACCGCTGCATACATGGTGTTGAGTGCGGAAAAAGCAGCGCCGATCGCCATCACGGCGCCGATAAAATAGCCGATCGCGGTATAGACGCGGGTGATGGTTCTGGATTGGGCCGCATAGAACTGATCTTCCCGGCGAACCTGCACGGCCAACGACGCATCGTCCTCCAGCGCGGCCGAAAATCTGGCATAGGATGACGCCCCATCCAGCTGCACCGTAACACTTTGAAAGCTCGCGCGATGATTGGCGGACATCAGCGCGTCCGCATCGCCGAACAGTTCGGAGTCATGCGCGCCGCCGCCCTGGGCCGCGAATATGCCCACGATGACCCACGGCCCGGTTTGCAGCGCAATCGTATCGCCGACCTTCAGCCCTCCCCGGAATTGTGCTGCCAGCGACCGGCCCGCAATCAATTCGCGCAAGCCCGGCCGGAACATCCGGCCTTGAACTATCCGGATTTCGGGCCGCAGCTCAAACGCCTGGCGTCCGATGCCTCGAAGTGAAATCGCCCGCAAAGCTCCATCACTGTCGGGCAGCCGCACCTGACTCAGCATCTCCATCGATGCGATGGCGGCGCCCCGACTGTCTTTCCGGATGCCGGCAATACTGGCGATCCGCAAAGCGGCGTTTCTGGTCAAGCTGCTGCGCCTTCGTAAATCGCGCCCTTGGAAACCACGATCGCACGGTCGGAACGTCCCGTGGCCGTTAAGGTATGCTGAAATCCCTGTCCCATGGCCAAAATGGTGACAAGGACCCCGACAACCCCGGCGACACCGATAATTGTGACGGCGGAGGATTCCATCCGGCTACCGATGCCGCCCAGAACGACAGTAAGAACTGCCCGGAATTGCTTCAGCATGGCGATCTCTCAATGCATCGATAAAGCGTCAACGATGCTCAGCCGCTGTGCCCGCCAGGCCGGGATCGCACCGCTTGCTACGGCAACCAGCATGGCGGCGACGGCACCAGCGAAAAGTACCGATGGCGGCATGAGTGCCGGCAAAAGTCCGCCCGTCACGCGCCCCAGCAAAGGAAGCATAACCCGCGCCAACCCCAGCCCCGCAACCGCGGACAGGCCGCACAGCGCCATGGCTTCGCCGATCGCGATGGCCGCCACCTTGCCATGCGAAAAGCCAAGCGCTTTCAGAACCGCGAATTCACGCCGGCGCTCCCGGAAAGAGCGCAACAGGGAATTTCCCACCAGCAGCAGAAGCGCGAAGAACACGGCACTCATGATGGCGTCGACGAAAAATCCGATATCGCCGATTTGCGACAGCTGCGCTTGCGCGAAATCCTTCTCGGTTTCGGTATGTGTCGCCGCCGGGGAATTGGCGAACAAGGTATCGATGGCGTTCGAAATTGCGCCGGCCTGGCCGGGGTTCCGGATCGAAACGATCAGACGCTGCACCGTACCTTTGCCTGACAACCGCGCGGCGTCCAGATAGGTGTAATTCATCAGAATGATGGGGGTATCGGGCGATGTCGTGTAATCGCAGAACCCGGCAACCACCATGGGCCAATCCATCCCGCCGGCCTCCCGGGGTAAGCTCGCGATGTGGATCATGATGCGGTCGCCGCGCTTCCAGCCGAACATCCTGGCGGCCGAGAGAGAGACAAGGACGCCCGCCGGATTGCGCTGCAGGCCATCGCTATCCGAACGTGACGCAACCGTTTCCGGATACACCGCAAAATATCGCACCGGATCGATGGCATAAACGAACACGCGATTGGCAGGCCTTTGATAGGACCCGATGGCCGCATTGGCATAGGTGACAGCCGTCACCCCGGGGACCTGCTCGATCTGGGGCAGATAGGCCAATGGCAATGGCAGCAGCGCCGGATTGCCGCTGATCAACCGGTCGATATGCGCGGCGGCGACAAGCTGCCTGATGCTGCCATCAACGCCCTTGAGCATCCCGAAAAGAAAAAAAGCCACGATCGCCGACAGGAATGTCATGGCCGTGCGCAATCGCCACCGCCAGAGTCCGGACCAAATGAGCGGAAGATATTTCATGACGTCATGCTCTCGCCGATCAGCGCGCCCTTATCCATATGCAAGACATGGGAGGCATGCTCGGCCGCGCGCGCGTCGTGAGTCACCATCACGATGGTCTTGCCCCGATGATTGAGTACCTGAAGCAGCCCCAGAATGTCGTCGGCAGTTGCCCGGTCGAGATCGCCGGTCGGCTCATCGCAAAGCAGAAGCCCAGGGTCTGCGACCAGAGCGCGGGCAATCGCCACCCGCTGCTGCTCGCCGACCGAAAGTTGCGCCGGTTTGTGCTTTGCCCGGCCGCCGAGGCCCACAATATCGAGGACTGTTTCCACGCGTTGACGCCGATCCGCTTTGGATAGCGGAGCAAGCAGCAGGGGCAATTCCACATTCCGTTCCGCGGTCAATGACGGCATCAGATTGTAGAACTGAAAGACAAATCCGATATTGCAGGCGCGCCAGACCGCAAGTTGTCCGGACGTCATGCGGTCGATCCGCTCGCCCTCGACAAGGATTTCACCGCCATCCGGATGGTCCAGGCCGCCGATAAGATTGAGAAGCGTGGTCTTTCCCGATCCGGACGGACCCATCAGAGCCAGAAAATCTCCCGCAGGCACAGCGAGATTCAGATGATGCAGAACCTCGATCTGTTCGCGTCCACGCCGGTATCGCTTAACGATATCTCTCAAACCGATATCAGAAGTCATGGTTCTCCCGTTTCCCGTAAGCGATTTGCTGACAAGATGAATGGACGATGACGTTATTTGGGGTGAGGCTTTAAGGGCCTGGTCGCAGCCGCATGCGCGCTAAAATCCCGATTTTTTCCCGGATCTGGCCATTGCGCTCACGATTGAGGATCGCAACAAAGAAGCAAAGCAACATGGTCACCGGCAGGACATAGAGCATCAGCACCGGCTCGATATCGCTGCGTTGTCGCACGGCCATCGCCGCGAAAATGGAAAACAGCAAAGGCGTCGGCCACAACCATAAAACCACGCGCCGAATCTCATGCTGCCGCAAAAGCTCGCTTTGAAAAATCGACCGCAGTGAGAGAAAATCGGCCCTGTCCGGCAACCTCGGCGCGGCACCGTTGATCAGCAGATAAGCACCCACCGCCGCATAAATGCTGACTAGGCTCCAGGCGAGCGCCGCAACCGGAACGGTGCGTGTGGCACACAGATAGGCAAAGCCGGCCGACGATCCCAGCAGCAGCAAGCTTTGAATCCAATTGCGCAGCCGGATTTGCGCCTGGAATTGCCGGTATTGCGACTTGAGCTCGGAAGGGTCCATCAGCTCGAAAAGCAATTGCCCGCGCCGCTCCCGGGCCAGGACCATCATCGCGCGCAAACCGGAAAGGACAGGCATCGTGAACGGAACGATCGCCCACATGAAGAGCCCGAACTGACCGTCGGGAATCCTATGCGCCGCTCTGAGCGAAAACAATTCGCGCAAAACAAATGCCACGACGGAAGCGGTGACGATGATCGTCTCCATGATAGCGCGTTTTGGCGATGGCGGACTTTGCCCTTGATAGGCATCCGCCAGAAGCATCGCGATCAGAAGAAGAACGGACAAGAAGATCGCCAGCACGCGTCCGGTGGGACTGGCGGGAACAAGAGACGTCGCCACGAGGCAGCAGAACAGGAAAAACCCTTGAATCGCGAGAACCGGCGGATTGGCGGTGCGCCGAATATGGCTGATCAGAACGAATGGGATGGTCCGAGCCGCCATGGCGATATATTGCGGCGGAGAGCGGTAAAGTTCGCGCAGATCGCCCGCGACGGCTTCACGCGACGCCGGTGGAATCAGAATCTGCACCAGCCATTCCAGCCGCTCGGGCGGGCATTTCAATTCTGCGGAATGAGCTTCCATGCCAGCCCTCCCCAGCGCGCGGCGATGGTTTCATAAATGCGACGCGCGGTCTGCGCTGATTCCCGCAATGCGGCTTCTCCATCCTCTTCCAGGCGATAATGGCGGCGGGAACGGCCGCCGCGTTCCTTGGTGGGTTCGGAAAGCCAGGATGCGATCAGCCGCTTGTCTTCCAGACGGTCGAGGGTGGCGTAGACAGCGCCGAGCTTTATTTTGCGGGGCGCCGCCAGTTCCTCGATCCGCGCATGGATGGTAACGCCATAAGCATTCTCCTCCAGCGTCAGGATCGCCGTCAGAACAAGTTGCTCGAATTGGCCCAGCGATGTTAAATCTACCATTACTCATACATAGTATGAGATAATACCGGCCGTCAAGCGGCACGCCCTAATCGTCGCCCAGCGACCACATGCGATGCGTGCTCAGCCAGCACCGATTTCGATGTCACCCGCCAGATAGAGCGCGCACGCGCCTTCCAGGACCACATGATTTCCATCCTGCGTGCAGAGGATGTCGCCACCACGCGGCGAGGCTTGCCGGGCCAACAATGTACTTTTGTTCAGCCGCTTGGCCCAAAAAGGTGTCAGAGCGGTATGAGCGGACCCGGTGACCGGGTCCTCCAGCACGCCGAAATGCGGCGCAAAGAAGCGCGAAACCATGTCATAGGGATTACCGCCGCCGGCCGCCGTGGCAATCAGTGAGCCCGCCTTGACGGTCAGCAGCAGCGCCTCCAATTCCGGTCCGGGCTTGAGCGCCTTGACCGCATCCGGCGAGGACCACACGCCGATGAGCGCACCGGTTCCGGCACCACCTTTCTCCGCATAATGCAGTTCATCCGGTGCAATCCCTCCCACCGCCTTGGCAAGCGCCGCAGCAAAACCTGGCGGCGCCTGGAACGGCACAGCAGATGCCGATGGCATGGTCATGCTGTTGCGACCGGCGTTCCCCTGGCGCACCACCAATTCGCCGGAACGGGTCTGGAAGCGGGCTTCTTTCAGAGAGGGATCGAGAAAACGGAAAATCACATACGCGCTGGCAAGCGTGGCGTGGCCGCACAGATCGACCTCGGAAGTAGGCGTGAACCAGCGCAGATCGAAAGAGCCGGACACATTGGGCGCGAAGAAGGCCGTTTCCGCCTGATTGTTTTCCGCGGCGATAGCCTGCATCAGCTTAGCATCCACCCACGCATCCAGCGGGACGACGCCTGCAGGATTGCCGCCGAAGACCGTATCGGTGAATGCATCGATCTGCCAGAGCTTCAATTTCATGTCCAACTCCCGCCCGCTCGAGGCGGTTCAGCGCGCGTCCGTCATCCAGGGATCATTGGGACATATTGGATCATATATCAATCACTATATTGTACTAGTACATATAAACCTGGCGATTCCGCCGCCGGCCGGGAATTGACCAGATGAATAGGGCCTATCCGTCCGTCACGGATCGTTGGGGCCGCGGCGCTTGATGTCGGTGTAAGGCGTGCCGTCCTTGTGCAAATACACCGCCGGACCCGCAGCGTCGAAAGCCAGATCGATATCGGAATATTCGCCCTTGTCGCCTCCCGAGCGCGTGCCAATCTCCAGCACCAGGGCATCGACGGCGCTACGATTTTGCAGATGATGGCCGTCCCGGTCGCCGGCCTTGAATCCCGCACACTCTCCTGCCTTCAGGATTTCCTCGCCCGCATCCGTGACCAGCACGACTTCTCCGGACAGGACATAGACGAACTCGTCCTCCTTTTCGTGCCAGTGGCGTTGACTGGACCAAGCCCCGGGCGGCAGGCGCAACTGATTGACGCCGAATTGGGTGAGGCCTGCAACATCGCCAAGCTTGGTGCGCCCCCGGGCCCGGCAAGGCTTGTCGAAGGGCGTGGGATAAAGGGTGCCCACATTTTCCGGCTGAGCTTTCGGAGCAATTCGTTTCGTCATCCGCGCCTCACTTTGTCTTCCCCGATAAGATCGGAGACTACGAAATTCTTGGGCGCTGCAATTTATAAGTCAAATTCTATATTGTACTGGTGCAATTCTTCCGGCTTTACGCGAAAGCCTCGGCCCAGCGGCGGAGACGCCGCTTGTTGGAAAAGAAGGTAAAAAGGTTGCCGCAAAGAAGAGCAACCTCCGGTGTGAAATAGTAGCTGCCGATATGCGTGAAGGGCGAGAACAACAGCCCGACCAGCGCGCCATAAACGATCTGCCGCCGGCGCCCGAGCGGCGCGGTGCGCGGCTCGGTTAGCATCACCAGACCAAAGAAGCCGAACATGGAATGAATGCCCATCCGCGAGAGGGAATGCGCCACATCTGCGAAACCGGAAGGGCTGCCATGCGCGGCGGAAAGCCCCAGAGCCACCACCGCAAAACTCCCCAGCATTTCGAAGTAGCGCAGCCTGGTGAGGATCAGAACGCCGCCCAGGGCAAGAAGCGGCAACAGGACCGCATAGTCGCCCACCCACCAACTCACAGGCCGATGAAAGGCCAGGCTCATCAACGCGGCGCCGAAAGCGGCAGGATTGAAAAGATGGCGCCTGTCAATTGCCACGATATATTTCGAAGCCGCCGCCCAGGCTGAAACCAGAGCCAGAAAACCTGCAGCGGCAAGATCATTGGGCGCGGACGGCGTTATGATCAGAACGATAATGAGAGCGCTGATGCAGACGGACTCCCAATTGCTCTTTGCCCCAGATGTTCGCGCGAAAGCCCAATTGACGCCCAGGCACGCCGCCAGTGCAACCAGCGTCGAGAAAGCCAAATTCACCCACGGCTGGCGCACAACGCCCAGCATAGACAAGACCAACGCCGCCAGCAGGATCGCCCCCACATAGTAAAGCGTCAGCCGATAGGTGAGAACGCGCCGGAACAACATCATCCGCGAGTCGCTTTTACGATCGCGTCCGCGACGGCATCCTGAAATACATAGCTGGTGTCGGTGGCGGAAGAGACCGTGTCGACCTGGGCGGTCTGCTTCTTGATCACCTCGCTTTCCAGCTTGGGGATCGCCAGTCCGCTCAAATATAGAGACTGGGAACGGTGATCGGGGAATTGCAGGGCCTGCACGCCGGTGATCGCCCCGCCGCGGACGAAGATCTTGATCCTAAGATCGCCCCACATGAAGCCGTGCCGGCTGCTGACGTAATCGCCATCCTCCAAATGCGCGCCAATAGGGGCCGGAGACTTGGCAGTGGGATCGGGCGTTCCGGTGACCAAAAAAAGCGATGATGTATCGTCCGCCGACGAAACGATCTGCGCCGGCGCCTGCACGACAGGTGCAGCGGAGACCGGCGAAGATGGCGCGTCTCTGTTTTGCGGCGGCGGTTCCGGCGCAGCGGGGGGCGCGATAGTCTGCGTGGCCGCCTTGGCGACGACGCGAGGTTTTTGCGGCTCGGTGGCGGTCTGGTTTGGATTCTCTTTCGTGCCGGAGGCGGCATCGATATCCGGCGTGCCGGGTTGGGTTTGCACGACCGTGTCGGGTGGCGTGAGCGCCGGGGTTGGCGGGGCGGGGGCCGGCGCCTTCGGTGCGAGCGGCAGAGGCGCAGGCACCATAGCCAACTTTAATTTCTCCGCATCGTCCCTCTGCCACCAGCCATAGGCCAGCGACACAGCCACCAGTGCCGAGGATAGGAGCAGCTTGCCGGCCAGATTCTCGCGTTTCGTGTCGAACTTTAACATGACAGGTAATGCTTCAATCCGCTGGTCATGCGCGCGGTGCCGGCGGCGTCGATCTCATAGCCTTCGAGACCCGGCGTGCATTCGATGAAATGAATACCCTGCCGCCCCATGGCGAATGCGGCCGTCGCATAACGGTCGGCCTCCAGCACATCTGGTCCGATGACAGTCAGACTGACAATATCATCCGATCCGTACCGGCCTGTATGCGGATTATAGACATGGTCGCCGCGGATATAATTGCCGGATGTGGCGACGCCGTGCCCTCTGGGCTGGATCACTTTGACAATCTCGTCGCGTGCGAAGGGGTTGCGGATTCCCACCGTCCATTCCTCTCCTTTGCCGTTGACGCCACGGCATTGGATGTCGCCGCCAGCCTCCACGCAGTAGTTGGAGAAGCCCATATCGTCGAGCTGCCGGGCTGCGTTCCGGATCGCCCAGCCCTTGACCATGCCGCAGGGGTCAATCGTTCCATCGGGACGATGGATGTCGAAATAACCGGCGGTTTCCTGCCGGGCTTTCTCGCATAGCGCGACGATCTCGCGCATCCGCGGCGTGAAATTCCTTTCGGAGATGTCGCGGCGATTAAAGCGGGAAACCTCGCTGTCGTACTTGAAAGGGCTGAACTGCGCGTCGATGGCGGCGAATTCCGCGAATACTGCTTCCAGGTCTTGCGCGCGGACGCTTTGGTCCGATACGGCCAGACTTATGGGCATGCCCATGATGATGCGCGTCTCATGCATTGACCGAATGCTTCCCAAGCCGCCCCGGCCAAATGCTTCGCGCGGCCGCCATTTTCGGCAGTCTTAATGGGCGGACAGCCGCGGTCAATGGCCTGTCATTGCGCCGCCGACTGCTTTTCCGCGATGCCCATCACTTCGAAATGTGCCCCACCCAGCAAGCTGCCGGCCCCGATGAAGGCACGGGCGGGCAACGGGCCTTTGAAATAGGTGCGGTACACGGTGTTGAAGGCGGCATAATCCTTCAGATCGGACGCGAATATCTGCACCCACACCAGGTCGTCCATGGTATAGCCCGCCGCTTCCAGCGTCTTTTTGACATTGTTCAGCACAACCTTGGCTCCGGTCGCGGCGTCCACCGGCAGCTTGCCGGTGTCCGGATCGGTCCCGTCCGTGGTGCCCGACACGTAAAGTGTGTTGCCTGTCTGTACGGCGGCGGAAAAAGCTGGCGAGACGCCGCCCGGCGTGTTGCTCCCGGCCGGGAAATGCTTGGCCGGCGCGGCCCACCCGAACGCCGGCAGGGCGCAAAGACCAACGGCGGCGGCGAGGATGGATTTGGCGAAGACAGCGCTCATGTCATTCTCCCGGGAAAGGTGGCGGGTGCGAATGCAGCCCGGGGAATCATTACTCGACAGGTAACCGGCTGCCAAGCAGCGAGGGTCGCCCTCCCGGCGCGCCAATTCAGCGTCCCTCAGTCAAGCATGGCGGTGAGATCGCAAAGCCCTTCGGGTGATCAAAACTGGAGCAGATTTTTGAGGATGGTCCCGATCTGAGCAAAAATCGACGACCCCGCACCGGCCGACGAATTGTCCAGATACAATCCCAGGACCAAGCCAATAAGAACGCCAACTATAAGTTTTGCCATGGGATGCTCCTTCATAGTCCCAAGGAACCAGTGCCTCCGTCCGTTTCCCGCTCACCCTGCCCGGCTCGCTTCAACGGTCTATGCGAGGTCAGGCCAAATTCTGCACAGCCGGAGCGAGCACAAGCATTGCGCCAGCAACGGCGATGGCAACGCCATATGGTACACCTCTCTCGAGAAAACCGCGCCCGCGCATTTGTATCGCGACGAAGATTCTTGCCGGATCGGCCGCCAGCATGCAGAGGACGATCACCCCTCCAGTCAGGCTCATATAAAGAATGAATTCCGGTAAGTGGGGAAAACCAGCAAACAAAGCCACCGCCGTTGCCAGCTTCGAATCCCCCGCCCCGACAATACCGAAGGAATACAAGACAAAGCTACACACAAAGACCAGGAGTGCCGCCCCCAGAGAAGACAGGAGCGGTATGGACGATCCCACAAAGAACCAGGCGCCGAAAAGCAGCGCGACCGCCAGCACGGTCCAATTCGGTATTTGGCGGAAGCGGACGTCGCACACGCCCGCGGTCGCCAGCGTCAGGCAGACCAGGACTATCGTCGCCCAGTGCGTGATCTCAATGAGCGGCGGCATTGGGCACCGTACCGGATGCGCCGAACTCAAGGCCATGAACGGTTTCAAGATTGGCCGCGGCCACCGAATAATATTCACCCTTAGCCTGTATCGCCTGACCCAGCAGGTTTTTGGCCGTCGAATAGTCCCCCCTTGCCATGGCGGCAAAGCCCGCATTGTTGAGAATCGACGGGCGGTCCGCCGCACTGGCGCCTTCGGTCGCGCGCGCGTAATCGCCCTTCATGGCGATGGTCAGGCGCAGATTGTTACGCGCCGAGGAAAAATCCGGCTTTTTCTGAAGGGCGGCGACAAAATCCGCCGCGGCATCATCCAGCCTGTTCTGCGAAAGGCGTGAGAAACCGCGATTGTTCAACACCAGCGGCGATGCATTGGATGCCGTCATGGCATGATCATAAGCGCCATCTGCCTTGGACCAATCCTGGCGCCGGTCATAGATGACCCCAAGCGTATTCCATGCACGCCAGGCATTCGGATTGAGCGCAACCGCGGCCTCCAGAACCGGCAACGCCTCCTCGATGCGGCCGAGCAGGGACATGCCAACGCCTTCCCCTTCCAGCGCCCGGGCACGCAGAGCAGGTTGCGCATCGATCTGCTTGAAGCTGGCCAGGGCAACATCGTACCGCCCCCTGGAGAGGTTGAGCTCGCCGGCCAAAAGCGCCAGCCTGGGATCGGAGCTGCCCGAAATGAGTGCCCGATCCAGCAACGATCCGGCATCGACGAAGCGCTGATCGTCAAGCGCTTGCTGAATTTGATTGACGATCCCGTCATTGACAGTCGGCACGGGTGCTGCGGCTCCCCCGAATAGACCCGCCTGAGCCGGCCCGGCCGACAGGAGTGCGACATTCGCCGCCAGAACGAAAACAATCGCAGCCGTTTTGCACCGCATTTTACCTACTCCCGTGTCTTTGGCTTTGAATTCGCCAGCGCCAACCGACGCTGCCGCGTTTGCTGCGATTTTGCCGCGAGATTATCCGCGGAAACATCATTGCCCAGGACGAGCTGAAGACCTTGAACGCTATCGCTGGCTGAAAGATGCATTGGAAGCGAGAGCGTGCGCGCCAACGCTTTGGCGGCCGTCACCATCGTCTCCTGATAGAGGATCGTGGTTTGCGGCCTGGCCGGCAATTTGGCGCCTTCGTCCTTGGCAAGGGACCAACCCAGACCGGACAAATAGGTCCTCACGGACTTGCCCATATCGTTTCGGCCTGATGCATCGACAATCGCCAGAGGATGACCGGTCAGGAAAACCGATTTAGCCGAGAGCGGCACGGAAATGGCCGCACCTTTCGAAAGATCCGCCCTTTGCGTCACCTGCGTCGATCCGTGATCGGGTTCGGCCGTTGCAATGAACGGATTTGCCGCTTTCGACACCATCGCGGCAGTTTGCGACCCAGCCTCCTGATCATGGTTCGGTTCTGCGGTCGCCGCAACCATGGTCGGACCGGATCCCGAAATGCCTTGCAGCTTCCTGGAATAATCCATATCCGCCGCGATGATCCGGGATTTCGGCTCCAGCGCGGCCGCCTGACCATAATAGCGGGCACTCAGATCGAAACGCCCCAACTTGTCGTAAATAACGCCAAACGCGGTCAGCACGCGGACGTCGTCCGGTTTCTGGTTCCGGGCGGCCTGCAGATACTCCAGGGCAAGCGCATAGCGGCGATCATTGATCGCCGTCACGGCACGCTCGTAATAGCCAATGGAGGGGCGCAGATCCGCCTGAACGGCGCGCGTGCCAGCCGGCGGTTGGGACTGCCAGAAATCGCCATCCAGGAAAGGCATGCAGCCGGTCACGCTCACGCCCGCCAGGGGAAAGACGCAGATGCAAAGAAAGCGCGATATGCCTTTCATGTTCCGCCTCAATGATGGGCTGTGAGCGCCGGAGTGAGATAGCGCATCACATCAATAACAGCCGGCAGCATGAGCGCCCCGACAATGACGGGAAGAATGCAAGCAACCAAAGGTATGGTCATCAGAACGGGAATCCGCATGGCGCGCTCTTCCGCTTTCATAAGACGCGTGTGACGCATTTCGTTGGAATAAGTGCGCAAGGTCTGCGCGATGCTGGCGCCAAGCGCATCTGTCTGAATCGCAAGCGCCACAAATGAACGAATGCCCGCCACATTGCAGCGTTCTGCCATGGCGCGCAGGGCTTCGGTGCGGCTCCGGCCAGCGCGCAATTCTTCCGCCAGCCGGCCGAACTCCCGCGCGATCCGCGGGTGCGATTCCTGTATCTCGTCGCCAACGCGGATGAAGGCCGCATCCATCCCCAGTCCGGCCTCAACACAGACCACCATCAGGTCCAGGGCATCGGGAAACTCGATCTCCAGATCCAATCGCCGGGCACGCGCGCGTTGCCTTATAAAAAAAGACGGCGCCAGAAAGCCGATCCCGCAAAAAGCCGCGATCCCGAAAATGAAGCTGGATCCGCCGAGCGTTTTCGCCAGAATGATGCGCGACAGCAGAAAAAGCAGAGGCAATCCGATCGCCAGAAGAAAGCGAGTGATTACATACCAGACCGGCGCGGACGGGCTTTCAAATCCGGCCAGCAACAGTTCGCTGCGCAATCTGTCCTGCTCCACCGGTTCACTGATCGACGTCGAAGTCCGAACCCATTGGAAAAAGCGGCTGTCATTGCCCCGCTCCTGCAACAACGGCGCCGCGGCGGTGGACGCGGTCCCTCCCTGTGTGCCCAATCGCCGACGCTGCGCGACGACGCGCTCTATCTCCCGACCGAAGACCCAGGTGACCCCCATAATGGTGAAGAAAATTACCGCTTCTATGATCAGATCCAGATGCGCCGGCATGGCCACCTCCTAATATCTGAAATTGATGATCCGGTGGATCATCACCCACCCGACCAGGTACAGGACGCCGATGCCGACGACCGTGGGCCAGAAAATCGGATCCGAGAATTTGGACGTATAGAATTCGGGATGAATCAGCATCAAGCTCGAGATCAAAAGAATCGGCAGCACGCTCAACAGCAGTGCGGATGCCCGCCCTTCGCTGGAAAGGGCCTTGACTCGCTTGGCGAGCGTCGCACGCCCCCGGATCACGGCGGCAAGCCCTTCCAATATCTCCGCGAGATTGCCGCCAGTATCGGCCTGAATGCCGACGCTGACGGCGAAGAAATGTGCATCCTGAGAGCCGGTGCGTCGGGCGAAGTTCGTCAAGGCTTCACGGAATTCTGATCCGTAAGTTGTTTCGTCCACGATCAGGCCGAACTCGGACCCGATCGGATCGCCCATTTCGTTACCCGCGAGCTGAACTGCGGAGATGACCGGATGCCCTGCTCTGAGCGCCCGGTTCACCACGTCCAATGCCAGCGGCATCTGCTCTTCCAGCAATCGCATCCGGTTTGCGCGCCTGCGGCTGATCCAGAGCCAGGCCATCGTGACGGAAATGATCAGGCTGGCGACGAGGGTCGCGACCCCATCTGCGATGCCGCCCGAGAAAGAAGCGGCACGGGACACGGAAAGAGACAAGAACCAGAGCAACCCCGCCAGTCCCAGCACCCCAAGAATGATGCTGCGGGGCGCCACCTCAATCCCGGCCTGCTGACATTCGATGCAGAAGCGATCGTAGTAGCGCAGCAATCCGCGGCCGTTCTGCGACATCGCCGTCCGGAGCACCAGTCTGCTATAGACGTCCCGATGATCCATGCCCGACGCCAACATCGATAATCGCCGGTTGATTCTGTCCTTGCGGTCACCCGAAGAAAAAAAGAGCTGGGCGATCGCGTGGACGGCCATTATCACTGCCAGGAAAGCGACCAGGTAAATCGAGACTGCCAACAGGGCCTGCATCTCAGACCGACTTTCTGCCCGGGGCGAAGTTTATCGGAGGTATCTCGATGCCGCGTGACGCGATCAGGTCCATGACCTTGGGCCGGATACCGGTCGTCTCGAAATCGCCCTGTATCATGCCGTCGCTGCCGATCTGACGGCGCCGGAATCGGAAGATCTCCTGGATCGAAATGACGTCCTGCTCCATGCCGACGATTTCGGAGATCGAAACCACGCGCCGGCCGCCATCTTCCATGCGCTCGACCTGCACCACGACGTTGATGGCAGACGCGATCTGCTGGCGTATCGAACGCGGAGAGAGGTCCAATCCCGCCATGCCGATCATCTGTTCCACGCGTGCCAGCGCATCGCGGGGATTATTGGCATGAACGGTGGTCATGGAGCCGTCATGGCCGGTATTCATGGACTGCAGCATGTCGAACGCCTCGCCGGCGCGAACTTCGCCCACAATGATCCGGTCCGGCCGCATACGCAGGGCGTTGCGCACCAGATCGCGCTGCGTAATCTCACCGCGGCCCTCAATGTTTGAAGGGCGGGTTTCGAGGCGGCACACATGCGGCTGCTGCAACTGCAATTCCGCCGAATCCTCAATGGTCACCACGCGCTCGCGATGATCGATGAACGCGGAAAGCGCATTGAGAAAGGTGGTTTTGCCGGAGCCGGTGCCGCCGGAAATCAGGACATTGCGGCGGCTTTTGACGACCGCCTGCATCAACTTGGCCATCTCTTCGCTGATGCTGCGATAATCGATCAGTTTCGCCATGTGTATGGGCGTTGTGGCGAATTTGCGGATCGACACCAGCGGGCCATCCACGGCCAGGGGCGGAATGATCGCATTGACGCGACTTCCATCCGCGAGGCGGGCATCGACCATCGGTTGCGACTCATCGATCCGGCGTCCCACTGCCGACACGATCTTGTTTATGATGCGCAGCAAATGCCTGGTGTCCTGGAAGTGGATGTTCGTCAATTCCAACCTGCCGCGGCGCTCGACAAATACCATCTTGTGCGTGTTGATCAGAATATCATTGATGGTGTCGTCTTTCAGCAGCGGCTCCAGCGGCCCCAGGCCCAGCAATTCGTCCAACACGTCTTCGACTAGCTGATCTATCTGGCTGACCGTAAGCAGGCGCTTTTCCTGCAAAAGCAACTGCCCCACAACGCTGCGTATTTCGACGCGCAAGGCCTCGCGAGGCGTTTTGTCCAGAAGGCTGAGATTGAGGAGGTCGAGCAGGCGTTCATGGATCCTGAGGCGCAGCGCGGTCCCGTCTTCCACGGTGGCCAGCCCGCGCGTACCCGCTTCAGCCAAATGTCCTTCGCGAGAAATGTCTTCTTTGAACAGCATGCGTCACCGCACCTTTGAAACAGACTGGGCCGTAACCGCTTCCGTAACCATCACGTCAGTGAGCATGGCGATCGCCTTTTCGAGCTTCGTGCCCCGCTTTACTGCCGCGATGTCTACTCCCTGATTGCAGGCCGCTTCCATCACACGGGTATCTTCGGGAATCACGATGTCGAAGGGACGGCCGATTGCCCGCTCCGCCGCGCGGATCGAGAGCATATTTTGGCGGTCGCCATTGACGGCATTGCAGACCAAAGTGAGCGGAATCGCGTCTAGCTTTTGTAAAGTGAGCAGACTCAGCTGACGTCGCACCAGATGCACATGCGGAACTGACAGGCCGGTCACCAGAACGATGCGGACCGCACTCTGCAGGGCGCGATAGGTCCAGGCCGTCCACACTGGCGGTAGATCGACGATCGTCAACGCAAAATCCCGCCGCAAAGCGGTCAGAAGGCTGTCCGTCGATTGCGGCGTGAGCGCATCAAGAGCCGTCACTTCGCGCGGCGCGGCAAGCAACCGCATCCCGCTTCCATGCGCCGCCAGGGCCGTGGCGAATTGCGTGTCGCCCAGAAATTCCCCCACCGCGAGGCAGTCGGAGACCGTGAGGGCTTCAGCCATGTCCAGATAAAGGGCCGCGCTGCCGAATTGCAGATCCAGATCCGCAAAACAAACGCCGCCGGCCCCGATCCGACCCGCCGCCATGATGCCGGCGTGTGCTGCCAATGACGTCGCGCCGACCCCGCCACCGGCTTTCAGCACGGCGACCAATTGACCGATAGGTTGCGACGCTTCGCGCATTGGCTTGCCGCGCGCAATAATGCGCTCCAGGCAAAGCGCCAGCGCCGTTTCACTCATGGGCGCAGGCAGAACGTCGACAGCACCGCTTTGCAACAGCGCGCGGGTGTTGGAAAGATCGGCATTGCGCAGCACGAAAACCGTCTGCGGTGCAGCCGGGTTCAATCTACACCGGCGTACAGCCTGCTCGATCTCTTCCGGCGCAGCGCCATCCACGGCCATGAACAGAAAATCCAGGTCCTGGGGGGCATTGTCGGGCCGCCCACCCAGAAACTGAAAATCGATCGCCGGGAACAAGCCTGCCATGCGGGCGGCTTGGGCTTCGGTCAAAGCACCTGTCGCGATCCCCAAGGTCAGGACATGGCCTCGGGGATTTTCCCCGGCGACAAATCCCTTCAATCCACCTCTGAGGTCCATCAACACAGTTGCTCCAAAATTGCGTGCTGCAAGAAATTCCTATTGGGGCGAAGACCCCGCCATACCGACGCCGCTTCCGCTGCCATTGTCGGAACCGCCAAGTGTGCGGCTGGATGCGGTTGTGGTGGCCGGTCGAATGACTTGATTCTTTTGATAGCGGGTCTGCGCCAGATCGATCCGGGTGCCGTCGGACGCCCCGGGCGCCAGGGTGCCCGCGTAATGAGGATCGGGGTCAGCAATCTGAGCCGCGAGGTTCTCTCGCAAAGCATCGCCGAAATCGGGCGACAGGCGCGTCTCGCTCTGCATGGGATTCTGGGCGCAAGCGCCAAGTCCGAGCATAGCGGCAATGACAAGAAAGGCCTTTGGGCGCGTGATTTTCATATCCGTTGCCTCCTCAATAAAGGACATGGCCATAGGGGCCATCCATGCCGCCCTTACCGGGGTCTGCCGACATCAGCGCACGGTCCTCCGGCTTCAGGTTCGCTGCCTTTCCGCGCTGCGCCCCGAACAGGAAAAGCTCGAAATCCGACGGCGGCACGAAATGATCGGCGGGTGACGCCGCGGCGACGCGGCGCGGCACCACCAGATGCGGCGTCACCACGATGACGAGTTCGGTCTGGTCATGCTGAAAGCCGGTGGACCGGAACAGGCTGCCGATGATGGGCAGATCGCCCACGAATGGATATTGCCGGATGCTGTTCTGGTAATTGTCCGACAGAAGGCCAGCAACAGTGAAGCTTTCACCGTCCCGCAGCTCAACCGTGGTATGCGCCCGGCGGACCTTGATGCCCGGCACCTGGATAGTGCCCAGTTTCACTGTGGTGGTGGGATCGATGCTGGAAACTTCCGGATTGACCACCATGTTGATCAAGCCGTCCTGCAATAGGGTAGGTGTGAAAGCCAGGGAGATGCCGAACTGCTTGAACTCCACCGTGATGGTGGGAACCCCGCCGCTGCTACCGTTCTGAGACACCGGAATCGGGAATTCACCGCCCGCCAGGAAGTTGGCGGTGTCGCCCGACATGGTGACAAGGGTGGGTTCGGCCAGGGTTTTGACCAACCCCTTATTCTCCAGAGCGTCGAACAGGAAGGACAAATCCCCGCCGCCCACGCTCCAGCTGAGAGCGGCCGCACCGAAAGAATCCAGCGCCGACTGCGCGCCGTTCACGAGTGTGTCGCCGGTGACTATGTTGACCGTCGTTCCCGTTGCGACGTTTTGTGCTGAAGTATTGATCCGCAAATTCTTGGCTGCAGTACGCTGCATCTCCACAAAGCGGACCGACAGCATGATCTGCTGGGTGCCTTGCACCGACATCATGTTCACGACTTTGCCGGGCGCATAGGTTTCTGCGAGTGACGTCACCTGGTGCAGCGCCGCGGGGCTGGAAACCGTACCGGACACGATGACGGATTGATTGGCCGCGCTGATCGCCACGCCATTCTCGTTGGGTAAGATGGCGTGAAGACGGCTCTTCAAGCCGTCAAGATCGGCCGAAACCACCACATCGGCGGTATAGATGACCTTCTTGCCAGCGCCATAGACCGTCAGCGCAGTCGAGCCCATGCCGCGACCCACCACATAGACCGAATGATTGTTGATCGGCACGATATCAGCAATCTTGGGGTCGCCGATCATCACATCGGAATAGGTCGATGGCAGCTCGATCAACCGGGACTTTCCGGTGGCCAAGATGAAGGAATCGGACGACGCGCCACTGACGTTGGCGGGCGCATCGGCGGCGAGGCTGGCGCCGCCGCCTAGCGCCACGATCGCGGCGGAAATAAAGACGGCCCGAAGAAGTCCGGAACGGATCTTGGTTGTGCTCATGGCGCTTTCACCGCTGTTGGCATCTCGGCGGCGGCTTTTTGCAATGCACCCCCGACGCCGAGAGAGAAACGGGAGGATTCAACCCCGCGAATGACACGCACGGTGGGAGCCGGCGCAGCTGCGGTTTTTTTGGGCGCAGGCCCCAGATCGGCCACGCTCATTGCTTTGGAAGTAAGGGGAGCGTCATCCGCCACCCGGCGCAGAGTGAGGGACACACTGCCCACCTGCTGGCCGAGTGAAATGCTCGCGGCTTGTTCGGGCGTTACTTCGACCGTGACCGCTTTTGCCACCACCGGCTTGTCGGCTTCGGCATTGTCGGACTGGTCCACACCCAGCACGCGGACGTTCTCGGCCAGGGTTTGTGTAAGGGTGTCGGATTTATCACCGCCGCCGGTGGCGCGGGTGAGAAGAATATCGACCCGGTCGCCAGGAAGAACGAAGCCGCCGACACCGGACACGTCGTTGGAACGCAGGCTCACCGCCCGCATGCCGGGCGACACGGAACCGGAAAGATTGAGCTTGCCGCCTGGTCCGGAAACATTGGCAGGCAGAAACGGCTCATTGACGACCATGTTGCGCAGGGCCAAGCGCTGCTGTCCTGCGCCGCCGGTCAGCTCGGCGATGGAATGAAAGGCACCCGCCGGCGCAGCGTCCATCGGATAAGCCGCCACTTTCAGCATCGGGACCTGTAACACCGCGCCCCGCGTGACATTGGCGGCGGCGACCACCACAGGTATCGCCGGACCATTGCTGGTCGCGACCGTAGGATTTGAACGCACCGCATTGTCGAGATAGGAACGCGTCAGCACAACCGCAACCAGGCCGAGAAAAACAGCGGCCACCAAGGTCGATATCGTGCGCAGGGAAATAGAAGACATAGCCACCCACCCTGCCAAATCGCCGCGCGACAGCGTGCGGCTCTTGGCCGTTGATTCAATTCAACGCATTCAGAAATGAATGAGCGGTGTCAGTTGCGACACCGCTCGCTTCACCGCCTCAGCTAGCAGGCGGAACGATAATATTCGCGGCGCTCGTGATTGCCGTCGAAATATTGGAACCGAGCAAAGTCACGGCGCCAGCTATGCCAGCCCCTACAATGGCCAGGATGAGAGCATATTCGGCCGCCGCAGCGCCCGACTCGTCGGAGACATAAGACTTGATGATGTTACGCATGAAGCACCCCATTGTTGCGATTTGCGTCATGTGAAAGCCCCTTCGAAAAGCATTCGCATGACCAGACGTCGTCTAAACATCCGGTAAAAACAGTCTCAAATGCATCACAAGTTGTAAAGGACAATCGGGCGTTAAAGCATTGATGTACCGTCTGTTCTTGCTTTGCTGGTTAATATTCGGCCCGCGCCGCAAAGCTTCGATATTCGCCTTAGCTGGCGGGCAAAAACATGGTTAACAAGACCCGCGAACCGCGCAAATTTTCGCTATTGTTGCGAGTATTCGCATTCGCATCTTCTCGGTCTCGTGAAACCGAAATGCGGTCACCTGTTAAGAGCCACGCACCGCATAGCGAACATGAAAAGAAAAGAAGCGACGCCAACTCTGGCTGTCGACAGCGAATCTAAAATGCCTTCGCACCGAAAAAAGTTACGCCGCTTTCCCGCAGACCGAAACGGCGAGAAGCAAAACGCGCGATCAGAAGCGAGGTCGCGCTTATCGAAATGAGAAGACCCAATTGCGTTGTCCATGAAATGGCGCCGGCTGGATGGAGCAACAACAGAAAGGGCGTGAACACCGGCACATAGAGCAGCCATGAAAACACCGACAGTGTGCCGCCCATGGACGATGCCAGCGCGAGGAAGAAAGCTATCACCAGAAGAGCAAACATGGGACGCGCGAGATTCTGGGCAGAGGCGCTGTCCCGAGCCATCGCGCCCAGCGCCACCGTTATCGATCCATAAAAGGCATATGCCGAGCAATAGACGATAGCAGCGCGGAACAGCAATTCGGGCCGGGCAAGTTCTGCGACAATCGCGGGCGCCAGTCCGCTTTCAGGTACTGCAAGTGAAAGCGCCACCGAAGATCCCAACCACGCAAAGAGGATCAGCAGCGAAACACCGCCCACACCCAAAAGCTTTCCCGTCATGATCTGCCAGGGAGCTGCGGCCGAAAGTAGACTTTCCAAGGCTCGCGTCGCCCTTTCCCGCACCACCGTCTGCAGCAGCATGCCAAGCGAGCCGGTGAGGGTCAGCCACAGGATCAGCACCGACAGGAAACGCGCAACTGCGGCCGCATCAGGCCGATGGGATGCATGCGATATCTTTTGATGAACCGTCAAAGACGCTGCGCGCGATGTGCGGCGCGCGGAATCCCGTTCCAGCGTGCGAGCCATCAGCATGCGGCCGGTGGCGGAAAGCGGGAAGTTTTGCACAAAATCGAGCTCAACCACGGGGGGCGGAACTGCGCGCACGGTCAGACGAAAGCCGGATTCGCCGAATGTCAGATGACGCTCTTCGAGCGCAGCCGCCTCCTGCAGCGCAGCTTTCGCTGCATCGATCAGGCCCGCATCTTGGCTTACAATCTGGACAACCACCGGCCGGACCGGGCGCTGGGCATTTTGCGCCAACATCAATCCGCCACCTGCGGCCAGCGGTCCCACTGCGAGCGCCACCCAGAAGCTCAAGGTAGCGACATAGGTGCGAAATTCACGCTCGGCGATCAACCAAACAGGCGAGATCAAGTGAGCGTCTCCCCATTCGGCATTTCAAAAAACCCCCGGCACAAGCCGGTGCCGGACATGAGTTCGATAATCCGCGTATTTCGGATCCTGCGTCAGGACCCGTTCTTCGGCCATGATCCGGACGATCTGGAACGCAATGCCCGCCCCATAGATGGCTGCATTCCAGAGAAGGGGGTTGTTCAAGGAGAAACCCACATAAACCAGGATATAGCCGGCATACATGGGATGTCGAACGCCACGATAAGGTCCTTCGCTGATGGCCCCCCGGTTCGCTGCCGCTATTCCAAAACTGTGCCGCAAACTCGCTTTCGCCCATATGGCAAGCATCAAACCCGTGAACATGATCGTTGTGCCGATTGCCGCTGGCATCAAAGGTTGCCCACCAGCCTGAGCGAACATGGGCAGTGTAGTACCCATCAAGGCCGCGAACCAATCCAGTGGGCGCAACGTCACTGCAGAAGCGCCGCGGCGCACCATAATGAAATAGACGCCCATGCCTTCGGAGATAATCGCAAGGATATTGTAAGGCCGCAGGAAAATTGTATGGGACAGCCGCACCACGAAAGCCAAAAACAGCAAAGCCAAAAAAACCCGCTCACCGATGTCGATCATGCGCTGCAGGCGGCGCTCTGTCTTCGGGTCCATCGCGCTTGTCATGCGGCGCGGCTTTCAGGCAGACAGGGCTGCGCCAGGTGCCAGAACGCGCCTTCCAAGTCCGGCTTGATGGGCTCGAACGCGAAAATAGGAACGCTCCGCTCGGACAGGGCGCGGATCAGGACCGGATGGGTGATATGGCGGGGCAATACCACGCGCCAGCGCGCCGCCTCGCCCATCGCGCCCGCCATGGGCAGGATGTGACCGCCCAGCATGGCGACAGCGGCACCAAGCCCTTCGGCATCGGCCGTCACCACAACGGCGCCATGCGGGGCCAGGGCCGAAGCATCCGGTACCGCGCCTTCGAAGATCGTGCGCCCTGCCGATAGCATCACCACCCGGTCGCAAACAGTTTCGGCCGCCGCCAGGGAATGAGTGGAAAACAGAATTCCACCGCCACGTGCCCGAAACTCCGCCAATAGCGAAAGCAGTTCGGATTGTGCGATCAGATCGAGGCCGGACAGCGGCTCGTCCAGCAGCAGCAGATCCGGGTCATGCACCATCGCCGCCAGAACCTGTACCCGCTGGGCGTTGCCCTTGGACAGGGACGCGATGCGGTCATTCTTGCGCGCGCCAAGTCCGATCCGCTCGAGCAACCGGTCGGCGGCAGCCAAGGCCGCGTTCCGCCCCATTCCTTTGAGACGGCCATGAAAGGCGATGGCGTCGCGCGCGCGCTCGTGCGGAAAGAGTCCGCGCTCCTCCGGTAAAAATCCGACACGGCGGCGGGCCATAAGATCGAAAGGAGAACCGAACAAGAAAATCTGACCAGCATCCGGCTTTAGAAGTCCCAGCGCACACCGCAGCGTCGTGCTCTTTCCCGCGCCATTGACGCCGATGAAACCGGTGACGGCGCCGGCCGGGACGGAAAAGGAAACATCGCCCACGCCGCCGCCACCGCGAAAGCGTTTGGCAAGGCCGGTGATCTTGAGCAGATCGACGGGAGTGGACGGCATGCCCGCATTAAAACAGCGCGGGGTTTACGCCCTGTTAATGGCGTTTGAGCTGTGAGACTTAGGGATAACAAGCATGGGATTGTAGGGTAAGGGTCCTGCTGAAGAGTCCCACATTCAGCGGAAAATTTGCCGTACCGGTCACTTGGTAGCCGCAACTGCCCGTGGCAGCAACGAAAGTCGGCGAAATGCCCGGGCCGGTGTAAACGGTTTGCGCATAAGTTGTGACCGCGCCCGTCGTGGGATTGCTGCCATTGGCCGTTTGAACGGAATAGTAGCGGGCAGCCGATTGCGTCGCATACTGCAGTGTCTGGTTGGCATAAAGCAGCATCGAAAGGCCGATGACGCCAAAGACCAGGCCGATAAAGGGAAACAGCACCAGCGTGAACTCGGCGGCACCGGAGCCTGCCTCGCTTCGCAAATAGAGGGCAAGGTTATTTCGCATGCTCAACCTAACCTTACCCAAGCCGTACGAGTAATGGGCGTTGTCAGAAGGCTGGTGACCGTCACCCCTGGAAAGAACGGCGCATAGGCATAAGAAACCGTGATCGATATATAATCGCCGGGCTTGTCGGCCGCCGATCCGACGGAGCTGCAGTCACTTGGCTTGCTATCCGGAAATGTACCAACGGCCACCAATGCTGAAGTCGTGGTATTGACGCAATAATAGCCTTCGTTCGTCGCGGTCACTGTTGCGCCGCTGCTCAGGGGCGTACTTTGCACCGCGGTGGCGATCGCCGCCGGCAGCGTTGAACAGTTTGCGTAGCTGTTCGGAGTCGCCGGCCAATTTGCGGATGTCGTGCAGGTCGCCCACGCGGTTTGCGCCGCGACTTGCGCGGCATTATCCAGTTCCATTCTCTGGAAAACATAAATGCCAAGATCGACAACATTCAGAATAGGAATTGTCAGCAGCGAAAGCACCAACGCAAATTCCGCTGCGGCAGCGCCGGAGCTATTCATTCCGTAATTCTGAAGGCTGCGACGCATCATTGCACCAGGGAAACCCGCGTCTGCGTGCCCGGTACGCCGGGAAGCGAAAGACCGGCTCGATCGCATCGTTGTGTGGGATTCGCAAAAATGCTGTTGGTACCGCTGATGACAATCTGCTGAGCGATTATACCAAAGCACGCGTATCCATTCTGCTGATGATTGATCGCGCCCGTGACGGTGACCTGTGCATTGGGCATATAGATAAGGCCGGTAATGTAAAGACTGGGCGATGATCCCGCCGAGCAATAATCGAGATCGCTCGCGTTGCCGCCATTGCATTGTCCCAAATTAGAATTGGGCAAGGCAGGATCCTGATATAGCGCTATACCCTTCCAATCTCCTGACTCTGGTGCGGAGTAGTTCAAGGTCCCGCTGCCGGTCGGAAATTTGGCGTGCGTGTCGCTTGTGGTGCCGGAAAAGACGATAGTCAATCCCGAAGCGGCAAGCGTGGCGCCCGACGGAACGTTCAGCTGGCCATTCTCGATGACCAAAACCGTTCCGCCAGGGGCGGTTGTGATTGTGGTAGACCCAGTAATCTTCAGATCACCGCACACTGGGACGACAGACTGCGATGACCAATTGACGCTGCCTGTCAGATTATTCCCCGTTTTGGTGTTGAATTTGTTGTCACCAAGGTAATTGTAGCTGCTGCAGGTATTTTTATAGGGCGGCGAATTCAATTTGCTGGCGTTGGTCGTATAATTATACCCCGTCAAGTCCACGATCGGCTGGCCGCTGCGCGGATGAGTCCCGCAATTGGAACTGCCGACAGCATCGCCATATTGCACGCCATGGTCCGAATTAATGCCGTTGCACTTCAGCCCGCTGTTTGAGGCCATGTCGCAACCCGTCAAGTCCGTCCCGTTACCGCCGCTCAGGGTGATCGCGTTGCCCGACTTGCCCAAGCCGACCATGCAATAACCGATGGGCGGTCCCGGCGGGCTTGCAACGGAAACCGCTGATATTGTTTGACCACGCCCAGAGTTGAGCGCGACGGATCCGTTATATCCTACCAAGCGGATCAAATAGATCGGAACATTCCGGCTGATGGTCACCTTGTAGCAGTTGGTGCCAGCCATTGGAGAGGGACAAGGCTGCCCTCTCTGCGGAATGATTGTGGTATTGTTGGTTCCGTTCGTGAATCCATAATTCCCCGCGACTGAATAAGCTTCGCTATAATCGGTGCCTAGATTGGCGACATTATTGTTTGTTGCTGCCGCGACGGCGGCGGAATCCGCCGCATTCTGCGCCGCGCGCTGAATCAAAAACCAGCTGCCGCTTTCCGTGGCCATGCCCATCAGTGCCGCGAGTGGGATAATCAGCAATGCTGTCAACGCGGCAATATTGCCGCGCCGGCTGCGCAG
>Ga0105240_10002899_pt1 | contig 27064 bp, 16 predicted proteins | sample KBSC54metaG_FD_80426 | JGI IMG/M metagenome (GOLD analysis project Ga0105240, IMG submission 80426) | Corn rhizosphere microbial communities from Kellogg Biological Station, Michigan, USA - KBS C5-4 metaG | ecosystem: Host-associated > Plants > Roots > Rhizosphere > Soil | place: Michigan, USA... | reverse complement strand
CACGCTCATCGAGCTCCTTGGCCGGCTCCTCCAGCGTCTTGGCGTCCCTCGCCTCCTGGCGTTTCACACACCGGGTTTCGGCTGCCCTCCCGCGACGTTGCCGGCCTAAGTGAACGGCATTGGAGCTAGCGGCGAAGCGCGGCCAGAAACGCACCCTCTCCAGATGGCGCTGCACCGAGGCCACCTTCTCGGCGAGAAGCAGGTCCTCGGTGGTCATCGTGCTCCAAGCCCGTTCAGGACCGCCGCATAGCTCGATTCCACGACTGCCCGGATGTCGCACCAGAACTCCGCGGCCTCGATCTGAAACTCCTGGAATGCCCCCGGACGGCGTTCGTACACGGGCTGGCCCTCGGAGGCCACGGCATAACGGAGGAGGCCCGACGCCGCTCGCAGATCGGGGGCGGCTACCACGGCTACCGTCCCGGAATACCCAGGCGCTCACCGTTCGACGGTCACCGTCGGGACCGGGGTCCGCTCCGCGGGTACCTCCTCGGCCTTCAGCAGCGACCGCAGCAGCACGGGCAGCACCGTCAGGCCCAGGAACGTCGACGACAGGATGCCGCCGATCACCACGGTGGCCAAAGGACGCTGCACCTCGGCGCCCGCGCTGGTGGAGATGGCCATCGGTATGAAGCCGACCGCCGCCACCAGCGCCGTCGTCAGCACGGGCCGCAGCACGGTCAGCGCGCTGCGCTTGATCGTGTCGCTGCTGAACTCCCCCCGCTCCAGGAAGACGTGGACCTCGCTGGTCATGACCACGCCGTTCAGGACGGCCACGCCCGCCACAGCGATGAACCCGACCGCCGCCGGGATCGAGAACGGCAGACCACGCAGGGCCAGCGAGACGATGCCGCCCACGATGGCGAACGGCGCCCCCGCGAACACCGCCACCGCCGAGCGCAGATCGCCGAACATCAGGAACAGCATCGTGAAGATGAGGCCCAGCGCGATGGGCACGACGACGGCCAGACGGGCGCTGGCGCGCTTGAAGTTCTCGAACTGCCCACCCCACTCCACCGTCACCCCGTGCGGCAGCTTCACCTCGGCGGCGACGCGCTGGCGGGCCTCGTTGACGAAGCTGACCAGATCGCGGCCGCGCACGTTGGCCTCGACCAGCACCCGGCGCTGCAGCTCCTCGCGGTTGATGACCGCCGGCCCTTCCGTCTCCTGGATGGTGGCCACGGACGCCATCGGCACCAGCGCGCCGTTCTCGCCGCCCACCAGCAGCTCGCCGAACGCCTCGGGGGTCAGCGTGGCCGGCGGCAACAGCAACATCAGATCGAAGCGCCGCGAGCCCTCGAAGATCTTTCCGGCGAAGCGGCCCACCCGCGACGCCTCCACCACCTCCAGCACGTGATCGGCGCTGATCCCGTAGCGGGCCAGCCGCGCGCGGTCGGGCGTGACCTGCAACAGCGGTAGACCCAGCACCCGCTGCACCCGCAGGTCTCCCCGTCCGGGGACCTCCTTCACCACCGCCCCGATCTTGTCGGCGGTGTCTTTCAGGACGGCAAGATCCTCCCCGAACACCTTGATCACGACGTCGGCGCGCGAGCCGGCCAGCAGCTGGTTCACGCGGTCCTCGATGGGCTGGGACACCGACACGAAGGTCGCCGGGACCTCGCCCTCGACGGCCGTCTTGATGCGCTCGCCCAGGTCGTCCAGGTCATGGGCCGTCGTCCACTCCTTCTTCGGCCGCAGCTTGACCATCACCTCGGTCTCGTCCGGGCCCACCGGGTCGGTGGCCACCTCGGCCCGCCCGGTGCGGGTCACGATCGAGGTGACCTCGGGAAAGCGCGCCAGCACCTGCTCGACCTGCACGCCCAGGCGCTGCGCCTCGGTGATCGACACCGAGGGCAGGCGCTTCACGTCGAGCGACAGCTCCCCCTCGTCGAGGCGGGGCACGAACTCCGCGCCCAGCGTGCGGCCGACCAGCACCGCCCCCACCAGCGTCAGGGCCGACAGGGCCAGCGCCGTCTTGCGCCGCGCCAGCGTCCAGTCGAGGACCCGGCTGTACCCGCGCCGGGCCCGCGCGAACAGCCCCTTCTCGGGGTCGTGCGCGTGCGCCGGCGACGACAGCACGTAGGCGGCCAGCGCCGGAAACGCCGTCAGCGTGAACAGCATGGCGGCGCCCAGCGCCAGCGCCACCGTGATGGCCATGGGCTGGAACATCCGGCCCTCCACGCCCTCCAGCGCCATCAAGGGCAGGTACACCATCAAGATGATGGCCAGGGCGAACGTCACGGGCCGCGCCACCTTGCGCATGGCCTCGGCGATGGCGCTGGCCACGTCCAGCCTCTCCCGGGGCCGGCGCGCCGCCAGCTGCACCAGCGCCGCCTCCAGCATCACGATGGCGCCGTCGACCAGCAACCCGAAGTCGATCGCGCCCAGCGACATCAGGTTCGCGGTCACACCCAGGCGCACCATGCCGATGACCGCGATGCCCATGGCCAGCGGGATGGCCAGCGCCGCGATCACGGCGCCGCGGATGTTCCCCAGCGTCAGGAACAGCACCACCACCACCAGGCCGGCCCCCTCCGCCAGGTTCACGAACACCGTCTTCAGCATGCGGCTGATGAACTCGGCGCGGTCGTAGTAGGACCGGATCTCGATGCCGGCCGGCAGATCCGCCTGGATCTCGGCCAGCTTCTTCTTCACCGCGTGAACGACGTCGCGCGAGTTGGCGCCCGTCAGCATCATGACCGTGCCGGCGACGATCTCGCCCTCGCCGTGCTTGGTGACGACGCCGAAGCGCAGGGCGGCGCCGATCTGCACCTTGCCCAGGTGCTTCAGCAGCACCGGCGTCCCGTCGTGGTCCGAGGTGACGACCGTGTTCTCGATGTCCTCGACGGTGCGGAACTGGGCGGCGCCACGGATGACGAACGACTCGCCGTTCTTCTCGATGTAGCCGCCCCCCACGGCGGCGTTGTTGCGCTCGAGGATGTTCTGGATCTGCCCCAGTGACAGCCGGTAGGCGGCCAGCCGCTTCGGCTCGATGACCACCTGGTACTGCTTGGCCTCGCCGCCCATCCCGTTCACCTCGATGACGCCCGGGACGGCCCGCAGCTTGTAGGCCACGACCCAGTCCAGCAGCGTGCGCAGCTCCATCGGGGTGTGCTTCTTCGACACCAGGTAGAACTCGTAGATCTCGCCCAGGCCCGTCGAGACGGGGCCCAGCTCGGGCCGGCCGTAGCCCGGCGGGATGTCGTTCTCGGCCAGCTTCAGGCGCTCGCCCACCAGCTGCCGCGCGAACCAGGGGTCCGTGCCGTCCTTGAACACGACCGTCACCGCCGACACGGCGGTGCGGCTGATGGAACGGATCTCCGCCACGTTGGGCAATCCGTTCATGGCCGTCTCGACGGGGAAGGTCAGGTACTGCTCGACCTCCAGCGGCGACAGGCCGGGGGCGCTGGTCAGCACCGACACCTGCACGTTCGTGACGTCGGGGACGGCGTCCACCGACAGCTTGGGGATGGACAGCAGCGCGGTCGCCAGGATGGCCGCCCAGGCGACCAGCACCAGGCCGCGCCGCTGCACCGACAGCTCGACGATTCGGCCTAGCATCAGCGCAACAGCTCGCTCTTGAGGAGGAACGCGCCCTTGGCCGCCACGACCTCGCCTTCCTTCACCCCGGTGCGCACCTCGACCAGGTCGCCGCCCGCAGTGCCCAGCTCGACGGTCCGCCGTTCGAACCCGGCGTCGTCGCTGGCTCCGGCGCCGCCGCCCTGGCGCTTCACGAACACGGCCGTCTTGCCTTCGATCCGCTGCACCGCCGACACCGGCACGGCCAGCACCGCCGACGCGGCGTGAGAGGGATCGCCGATCAGCTTGGCCGTGACCAGCTGCCCGATGCGCAGCTTGCCGGTCGGGTTCGCGATCTCGACGCGCACCTTGCCGGCGCGCGTGGCCTCGTCGATGACGGGCACGATGTAGGCGACGCGCCCCGGGAACACCTCGCCGGGCAGCGCATCGGTGCGCAGCTCCACGCTCTGCCCGACGTGCACGCGCGCCAGATCCTTCTCGTACAGATCCAGCAACACCCACACCTTGGCCAGGTCGGCGATCTTGAACGCGTCGCTGGCGCGCTCCACCGCCTGGCCCAGCGTCACGAAGCGCTCGATCACCGTTCCGGCCAGCGGCGCGCGCAGGGGCACCCGCCCGCCGTCGTCGCGCGCCTCCACCGCCTGGATCTCCGCCGGCGACAGGCCGATGGCGCGCAGGCGCTGCTGGGCGGCACGCACGGCCGCCTTCTCGCCCGCCCACTGTGCCTCGGCGACCTCGCGTTCACGGGCCGAGGAGATCTGCTTGTCGGCCAGCTCCCGCTCCCGGCGCAGGTTCGCCTCGGCGGCGGCGAAGCGGGCCGACGCCGCGATCAGCGACGCGCGAGCCTCGCCCACGTCGGCGCTCTCGATCTCGGCCAGCACCTGCCCCCGCTCGACGTGGGCGCCGATGGAGGCGGCGATCCGCGCCACGCGCCCCGCGACCAGCGGCCCGACGATGGCCACCTGATCGGCGCCGTACGAGACGTTGCCGATCACGTGTAGATCGCCGGCCAGCCGCGCCCGCTGCACGACGGCCGTCTCGATGGCGTTGTTCTGCGCAGCTCCGGGCCGCAACGCCACCCCGCCATTCGCCGCGGGAGCGGAGGGCGCCACCACGGGCGCCGGCGGCTCGTGCGACGCCACGGCGCGGGTGACGATCAACGCCACCGCCGCCGCGGCCACCAGCAGCACCATCGCCGCCACGCCACGTCGCCTTCGTGGCGTGGCGGCGTCCCGCCGCTCCCCCTTCGCGTCGTCCAGCGGCGGCTGCGGGGAGGTTCCGCCCGCCGCCGTGGACGTCGCGTCCGTCCTGGTTCGATTCTGGTCGTTCTCGGTCTTGGTCATGGTGTCCCCGTTGCTCGGTCGACGGCGATGGCGGCGTTCCACAGCGCGCCCAGGCTCTCCAGTTGATTGCGTCGCGCCTCGCTCGCCTCGCGCGACGCCTGGATGACGCGAAAGAGATCGAACTTGCCGGCCCGCCAGCCCTCGGTCGTCAGCTCGACGGCAGCTTCGGCGGCGGGCAGCACGTCGCGCTCCAGCGTCTCCACGATCTGCACGTTGGTGGCCAGGCCCTGGAAGGCGGCCGCCACCTCACCCTCGATCTCGCGCTCCGTCGCGTCGCTCTCGGTGTCGAGGCGCGCCCGCTCGGCCCGCGCCACTGCCAGCTCGCCCTGGTTGCGACGCCAGAACGGCAGCGGCAGGGCCACGCCGCCGCCCACGTACAGCTGTCCCGGCAGGTCGCGCTGCACGTCCAGGAACAGGGTCGGGCTGGGGACGGCTTCGCGCTTCAGCCGTACGATGGCGGCGTCCAGCTCGTCGTGACTGGCCGCCAGGACCTTCAGCTCGCCGCGCTGGGCGCGGGCCAGGGCCAGCAACTTCCCCAGGGACGCGGGCGGCGCCGGCTGTCCGACCTGCGCCATCACCTCCAGCGGCCGCTCCGGGCTCTCGCCGATCAGCACGCGTAGCTCGGCGAGCGCGCTCGCCTTGGCCAGTTCGGCCGACAGACGCTCGCGCACCGCCCGCCCCCGCTCGATGCGCGCCAGCTGCAGATCGACGCTGGACGCGGCCCCGGTCTGGACCCGCGTCTGCACGCCGTCGACCAGCCGCTGCACCAGCTCGACCCGGCGGCGCGCCGCCTGGATCTGCGCCTCCGCCAGTTGAGCCCCCACGTAGGCCGCACGAACGCGCGCGTGGATCTCGGCGCGCGCCAGGACCTCGCGCCAGCGCGCCACCTCGACGGCGCGCGCCACCTCGGCCCGCCGGGCGCCCCGCTGCCCTGCAATCTCCACCTGCTGTTCCAGGTGGAACGCGTACGACGTACCGGCCAGACGGCCGCCCGGGTCGTCCTCGTGGCGGGGACCGGCGCTGCCCGAGAGCACCGGGTTCGACGGCAGGAGCAGGCTGGCGCCCACGTCGCGCGACGCCACCACCTCTCGCTCGGCGCGGGCGCGCCGGACCAGGCCGCTGGCGTCGTCGGCCCGGATCAAGGCCTGCTCGAGGCTGACCATCGAATCGGGGCCCTGGGTCGTTGCGGCCCGCACGCTGCACGGCCACCACGACAGCGCAGCCAGCAAGGTGGTGACGGCCACGCGGCCGACGCCCCGGCCCCCCCGGGGTGAAGCAAAGAAACAATGTCGAACTCTCGAACACGTGCGACGGGCGCGAGCGATCGCCCCGGCGCTTTCCAGACCATCAATCATCGTTCTCCCCACGCGCGCTCCACGGGCCCCGCGCGCGCGCCGGCTTCCGCAAACGGAAATCAGGCGCGCCTGGCGCGGTGGCCCCAATCGACGCGCCCGCGCTTGCGCGCAGGCCGCCAAGGACGAGAGACCCGGACTACGCCGCGGTGGGAGGGCGGAACAGCTCCGCGCTCACGCGACGTCCGGAATTGCTCTCGACGGACAGGGGAAGTGCCCGCTGACTGACGGCCGGGGGCTCCAGCGTCACGCTGTCGCCCTCGGTGAAGACCAGATCGTCGATGCCGCAGCAGACGATCTTGTCCGACCCGCTGGCCTTCACGTCATCGGCCGCCCGTGTCTTCGCGGCGTACGCGAGGCACGTCGCGAACACCAGCAGCAGCGGCGCTATGACGAGAAACTTCTTCACGTACGGCAGCAATCTACCATGTCGGAATGTGAAGGCGATCACATCCCGGCGTTTTGCCGAGAATATCCGGGGCGGGCATGTACCCGGGCGGAACAGGGGCCCGAGCCGCCCCATTCCCCGAAAACGAAAAATGCCAGGAGCCCGAAAGCTCCCGGCATCATTTTCAACGGTGACGAGCGGCCCGGCCGCCCTCGTCTCACGCCGCGGAAGAGAAGTTCTGCTGCGCGAAGTCCCAGTTCGCCAGGTGGCCCAGGAACGTCTCGATGTACTTGGGGCGCGCGTTGCGGAAGTCGATGTAGTAGGCGTGCTCCCAGACGTCGATCGTCAGCAGCGCCTTCTTGCCGTGCTTCATGGGCAGGTCGGCGTTCGGGGTCGCCATGACCGCCAGCTTGCCGTGGTCCTGCACCAGCCACGCCCAGCCGCTGCCGAACTGCCCGGCCGCCGCCTCCGAGAACGTGGTGGCGAACTTCTCGAACGAACCGAAGTCTTTCGTGATGGCCTCGGCCAGCTTGCCCGTCGGCTGACCGCCGCCGCGGGGCTTCATGCTCTGCCAGTAGAACGTGTGGTTCCAGATCTGCGCGGCGTTGTTGAACACCTTGCCGTCGGAGGACATGATGACCTCCTCCAGCGACTTGTTCGCCTCGGGCTTGCCGTCGACCAGCTTGTTCAGGTTGTCGACGTAGGCCTTGTGATGCTTGCCGTGGTGGTACTCCAGCGTCTCGGCGCTGATGTGGGGGGCCAGGGCGTCCTTCGAATACGGCAGTTCGGGTAGTGTGAATGCCACGGGAGATCTCCTCGCTACGGGTTTGGTGAACGTCGGTTGCGCGCCGCCACGAGGACGATGCGCAGGAAAAACCAGCCCATCTTGACCACTTCACGCGGCTTTGGAAAGGCCCCCCTCCCACGTGGGTCGGGCGGCTCAGCCGACGATCTCCAGAAACTCGGCTATCACGCGAACGTCACCGTCGTCCGGCGACATCCGTATGGGCTTGAAGGTGGGGTTGTCAGGGCGCAACTCGATCTCGCCCGCCCCTCCGTCCGCGGTGGTGGCGGTCACTCGCCACCGCTTCAGAGTGTACGCTCCGCCTGTTTCGGGATCGGCGCTGTCTCGCAACTGCACCAGCACGCGCCGGCCGTCCAGCGCGGTCGCTGCCGGAGCGACACCATCCGGGAAAAGGCGGAAGAGGGCCCAACACCCATCAGGAATCGCCGTCTCCATCGAGTGGCCGACCACCTTCGCCACGAACATCCGACGATCGAGGCTTCGCTGCGCCTGAACCTTGGCCCAGCCGGTGACAGTGGGGGCCTGGGCGGGGCTGAACGTACCCGCGGCCGCCGCGAGATCGTGGACGGGCACTGCCTCTCGGTATTGCTGATGGGGCGGTACCGAGGGGACGATCTCCAGCCGGGAACGATCACGCTTGGCGGGTGAAGCCGCATCGGGTAACAGCGGTAATGTCTCCAGGCGCCGCATCAGGTCGCCGATCTCCGTGCGTGACTGCTGCCCCCACCAGGTTATGTCTCGACGATCGAGGGGCTCGTTCTGCAGCAAGAGGAGGTAGTGCCAGGGCTCGCGATCGTACTCGGTCAGAAGCTCGCAATATCTCTGGCCGCGGGCGGCTTTGGCCCGGTCACGATCGTCGAAGCGTCCCTTCACCTCGATGATGAAGTTGTGAAACACCTCCCCGATGCGAGCGCGGGCGATGAAGTCCGGGTAGTAGTGCGACAGCATCCCCTGCCAGTCGTACTCGATGGAGTAACCGACCCCGCTTCGGTGGTTGTAGACCCAACCCGTGACGTCGCGGCAGGCGTCCAGCAGCCGCGCCACGGCCTCTTCGTCGGCGTTCTCCAGCGCGGCGCGCGTGAAGCAGCTCTTCACGGGCCCCTCGAAGACGTTCTTCTTCAGCGCCTGGTAGCCTTCAAGCTCCTCTGCGTGGCGCTCGGACATATGCGCCTCCGACGCGCGCCGCTCGGCCGTGATGGCCTCTTGCAAAGGTTGCAGCAGCGCTCGCTTGACCGCGGCGATGACGTCGGCCCGCGCCAGGTTGCCGAGCGCGATTCGTGCGTAGGGCCCTTCGGGAATCCGATCGAAATAGAGCGGCAACCCGGCGGGCAGCGAGAACGTCTTCCTCTCCAGGAACTCGCGGATGATGCCCTTGACCGCCGTCTTGTGGTGGAAGCTGGCCCGCAGCTCGCGCAGGATCGGGATCGCCATCGCCACTTCGATCACGTGATCGAAGTCCCTGAACGACGGTGTTTCGGGAACGATGAACGACTGTCCGTCGACCTCGGCCACCGACAGGGCCTCTTTCAGATAGGTCTTGATCTCCGTATCAGCTATCTCCTCCATCCAGGCGAGCCGCGGCGCTAGCGGCGGAATGCTGGCCGCGTCGAAGGACTTCCGCCAGTCGGGCACCACCTCGCGCAGCCCCTCGAACCGGACCAGACGCACGCCGTGCGCCTGCCGCTCGCTCAGATCGGCCTTCTGCAGAATCGGTACGTACTCGCGGGTGTGCTCGATCTCGTCTGACGAGCGTTCCTCGATGATGTCCTGGATCTGATCGAGGATGGCCTTGAACGACGGGTGCTCGATGACGTACAGCTCCTCCGTCTTCATGAACGCGGCGCCGTCCTCGTCCAGGATGGGCGGGTGCATCTTTCGCAGGCCGCGTCCCAACGTCTGCTCGGTCAGCGTGCGCGAATCGCAAGGCCGTAACGGTACGATGACCTTGACGTTGCAGACGTCCCAGCCTTCCTTCAGCATCATGACGCTGACCACGACGTTGTAAGGGTTTGGCTCCATCAGCGCGCGCCCATCCGCGTCCACCATGGGACGGCCGTCCAGATCGACCCTGGGGATCTGGTCGTGATCGACGGCGTTGACCGCCCGTCGTACAGCCTCCCAGGCGTCGTCGTTGCGCTGCTCCTTCTCCCCAATATGGATCTCGACGACCGTCGAACGCGGCGCCCCCCCGTCGCTGTCGATGAACAACGGCGCGGCGTCGGTCCCACCTCGGTAGCCCGTGACGGCACGGCCGTCAATCTCGTCGCGGGTCGCCTCCCCGTAGCGTAGGAAGTTGGCCACCTCGCGCGCCTCGTTGCGGTCGTTGGCCAGAATGAACAGGATCGGCTTGCGTGAGTCCCCTTCGTCCGAAAGCTGGTCCTTCACCTTCTTCCAGCGCTCGATTCCCGTCACCAGTAGGTTCCGGTACTTCTCCCAGGCGTTGGGTTGGCCTTCGCGCACCGGCGGCTCGATGTCGCCCGTCTTCTGGTTACGCACCTCGACCCGCTCGAGCACGGGACGCTTAACGATGCCGTCGCGGATGGCGTCGGCCAGGGGGTAATACACCGTCGTGTGGCGGAACAGGTCGGCCGGCCGGAACTGTTTGTCCGTCTTTCCCCCGCCCTTTGCCTTCCCGGCCTTGGTCGTCGACCCCGCCTCCTCGAACAACGTGGCTGACAGATCGACCTGTAGGGCCAACCTGCCCTCGCTCTGGGCGCCACCATTCAGGCGCCGCAGCGAGCGGATCCAGGCCATCGCCGTCGCTTCCTCCTCGGATTGCCCGCCGGCGGCCCTGTCCCGCGCCTTCTGCTCGAACTGGGCGTGCCGGGTCTCGTCCCATACGTGGTGCGCTTCGTCGTTCAGGACCAGCAATCCCCGCGACTGGGCGAAGCGATCCAGCAGCGGGGTCGACACCGCCTCCAGCCGCTCGGGGTCACCGACGTTGAACAGCAGATCGATCTGCTGCTGCTCCCACTGGCCCAGCGTCGGTGCGTCCTCGCTCTCGCGTAGCAACTGGTGGTAGTTCGTCACCACCAGCGCGCCTTGCGATGGATCCAGGAGGCGGGGACAGGTTGTCGGGTCGTAGACCTTCAGGTTCCAGATCTGGTCGAACGCGGGCGGCACCACCGGATCGCCCAGAAAGACGGAGGTCTGACCGTAGGGCGGACAGAAGTCCTGCAGCAGCCGATCCTTCACGAACAGGTTCGGCGCGATCAGGATGGCGTGGGGACCGAACCCCAGCGGACTGTTGTCCTCGTTTATCGCGTTCAGGTAGGCCCAGGCGATGAGCAGGCTCATCATCTTGGTCTTTCCGGATCCCGTCGCCAGCTGTCCGCCCAGCTTCGCCCACGGATCGCGCTGCGGTCCCAGCGGATCGACGCCGGCGAGCCGATACAGCTCTTCCGTGCGGCGGAGGCCCAACACCTCGTACAGGTAGATGAAGGTCTCGACCAGACGCCGCTGATGCGGCCAGTACTTGAACGTCGTCGTCCCGCGACCGCCGCGCAGCAGGTGCGGCTCGCGCCGGAACCAGTGCTGCATCAGGTGCATCGTGGTGTCGCTGACGGCGCGCTCGCCTGGCGCCACCGGCTGGTAGCGCGGCGCCTGCGGCGGGTATGCCTCGGCCGCGCGCCCCAGCGTAAACCCGCGCCACGCGTCGACGCGCCGCTGGATCTCCGCGATGACGCGCGCCTGGCCTCGAAGGTCTCCCAGTTCGGGGGACCGGTTGTCGAACGGCGTGGACATCAGATCGCCTCCTGGGCGCGGGCCGCCAGCTGATCCTCGAGGAACCGTTGCATCTCTTCCTTCTTCGGCAGCTCCAGCAGGTACTTGGAAACGAAGAGACTGTTGTCGATGCCCGCCAGGGCGTACTCGACCAGGGCGTGGTCCTTCTGCGTGCACAGCAGGATCCCGATGGGCGGATTGTCACCTTCCGTCATCATGTGCTTGCGGTACCAGCTGACGTAGGTATTCAGCTGCCCGATGTTCTCGTGGCTGAAAGCGGCTGCCTTCAGCTCGACCAGCACGTGGCACTTCAGGATGCGGTGATAAAAAACCAGGTCCACGAAGTTGTGCGTGTCCCCGATCAGGATGCGCTTCTGGCGCGCCTCGAAGCAGAAGCCGTGGCCCAGCTCGATCAGGAACTGTTGCAGCTTGTCGAGTAGCTGGTCCTCGAGGTGCGACTCGCTCATGACCTCCTGGGGCGTGAGGCCCAGGAACTCGAAGACGTAGGGATCGCGAATGGTCAGCCCCAGATCGGCGCGCTGCACGCCGTGGCGGGCCCGGGCCGCCAGCGTCTCCTTGTCCTTAGACAGGCCTGACCGCTCGTAGTACAGGCTCGCCATCTGCCGCTTCAGCTCCCGGACGGACCAGTTCCCCCGGATAGCCTCGGCCTCGTAAAAGGCGCGCTTCAAGGGGTCATCGCACTGCAACAGCTCGGCGATGTGACTGAACGACAGCCTGGCGACGATCTGACTGGCGTCCGGGCCCAATTTGGGAGGCGCGGACTCCCGGATGTCAGGCAGTCCGGCGCCTGGGCGCAGAGCCCGGGTCAATTCGGGAGACAGCGACTCCCGGATCTGCGGATAGGTCAAATAGAACTGCCTGTACCGTCGCAGCTCACGCGCTTCTGTCCGACTGACGCCCGCCTTCGTCAGCCGTTCGGACAGACGATCCAGCAGCGCTTCGCCGTACTGCGCACGGTCGCTGCCCTTCTGTTCGTACTCGGCGATGCCGAAGCCGATCAGCCAGTTCCTCATCGTCAGGGCGGTGTTCACCGAGCGGGCGGCCTGCGTCGCCAGCTCCTCGTTCAGCTCACGGATGACGGTGACCAGGCTCTCGAACGACAGGGGCGGCGGGGCCGCCGGCACAGCCATCATTTAACCTCGACGTTCACGGTGGCGATGCCGTCGTTGCCGAAGACATCCGTCACGCGCGCGGCGATGCGGTACTGGCCGGCGTCGGGATATTTCAGCTCGGCGACGAACACCAGCGGCTCGGTCTCCCCCTTCGATTTTCGTAGCCGGAAGCTCTGCCAGTCGGTTTCGAAGATGGGCTTGTCGTCCTGGCCGACCCGGGTGCCGTAGTTCCAGTCCACGGCCCAGAAGTCCACGAACTTCTGCCAGCTATCCGCCTTGCGCAGCCACTTCTGCAGCTCCGCCTCGCGCGCGCTCCACTTCTCGGCCTCGGCCTCGGCCTTGCGTCGCGCCGTGGTGGTCATGGCGTCGGTCACCGGTTTCAGGACGGGGCGCTGGCTGGCGAGAAAGGACTCGATGTCGACCTCGCACCGCTCCAGGTGCAGCTTGACGATCCGGCCGGAGATCTCCGGCACCAGGACGATCGACAGCGGCGCGTAGAACGCGGGGATCGCCATCGATTCGATGGGCGCGTCCGGCGGACGGTTCAGCAACTGCATGCGCCGCCGGACCTCGTCGATGGCCTGGGCCGGGATGACGCGGATGGTGACCGTGACCCCGGTCGTGGCCTGGATGTCTTCCTTCTCGCTGCCCGACAAGGTGTCGAAGTCGGCGGACAGGATCGTCACGGCGTGACCCGTGGTGCGCTGGGCCTCGCGCGCGATATTCCACACCTGCCCCGACGAGATGGGTCCATCCAGCGGCCCCACGTGGATCCAGGCGTTGCCCTTGCGTCCGTGAAGTAGCGGCGAGTGAGTGACCGGTTCGCCGCCGAAGACGCGGATCATCTCGTCCCGGTAGACCGAGCGGCGCGTCTGGAAGTCCTGCCACGCCTCTGCGCGCTGGTAGACGCCCATGTTCTCCACGGTGAACGGGCGGACGTTGAACGGACCAGGGCTGCGCTGCGGCTTCTCCTTCCGCTCGATGTTCTTGCAATGCTCGCACTCGACATAGTCGTGCTGCCCCTTCTCCGGCGGCCGCGGCTGACCATGGAGCTGAATCAGGCGTTTGCGGGCGAGGTGGATGGCGTACTTGCCGTTGTCGATGCCGATCCAGCGGCGGCCGAGGCGTTCGGCTGCCTCGGCGGTGGTGCCGGAACCCAAGAAACAATCGAGAACCAATCCCCCCGAGGGGCAGGAAGCAGAGATGATTCTCTCAAGCAGTGCCACTGGCTTTTGCGTTGGGTAGCCAGCGCGCTCCAACGCCTGTGAATTTACGGGGGGTATATCGTTCCACGTTGACATCATCGGCATCCCGCCATCATCGAGGAACCGCTTCAACGCCAAACGCTCTCCCTTGGGCGGGTAATAGATAAGACCACGACGATCGAGGTCTTCCATCACTTCGCGTGTAAAGGCCCAGCCGTTCGCGTGCGGTTTGTACCCCTTGTAGTCATAGACAAGATTCGGCCGCGGACTAGGGCTGCGGATATTGTCGGTTCTATATCGTCTGCCGGTCGCCTCGTCGACAAACGTGTAATGCGAGCGAATGTAGTCGGGACTATACGGTCCCATCACCGGGTGCCAATAAGCATCAGCCCCCGATCCGTAAGCGATAATTGTGTCATGAATGTGATTGAATCCTTTTGCATCTGAACGAGCTGACGTCCTCTTCCAAACGATTTCACTCTGAAAATTCTCGTAACCGAAGATTTCGTCCATGAGAACTTTGACGTAGTGAACCGCGTGCCAGTCCAGGTGTACGTAGATACTTCCGGTCGGCGTCAGCAACTCCTTCAACAACTCCAACCTGCGCCGAAGCATCGTTAGGAAGCTGTCCAGCCCCTGCCGCCAGGTGTCCTTGTAGGCGAGGATCTCGACCAACGACGGCTCCTTCTTCACCTGCACGTGCGCCTCGTCGTCGAGGTCGATGTCCACGGTGTTGTCGGCGCGGAAGTCGTTGTTCACCATGAACGGTGGATCGATGTAAACGAGATCCACCTTGCCCCGGTAACGCCAGTCGCGGGTGACGGGATCCTTCTCGTCCAGCAGCGTCTGCAGCGCCACCAGGTTGTCGTTCGTCCAGATCAGCCGGTTGGCGGGCAGGCCGCCCCCTTCGCGCGCCTCCACCGTGCGCGTCTCGATCCCGCTCAGCACCGCCCCACGATCGCCAGCCCGCCCCGGCCGCACGATCTCCACCACCTGGGACGGCACGGACAGTGCCGCCTCTTTGCGCCACATCCCCTGCCAGGCGAGCCTCGGCTTGCGCGCCGTCACCTCCAGCGTGATCTCGCGTGAGGCCGGCACACGCGGCGGCGTCGCGCTGAAGGACGGCGCGACCGCGGCGGCGGCTGACTCGCCAGGCGTTTCCGCCTGCGCCGGAACTGGCAGGGGCAGCACAGGCCGTGGCGGCGGCTCGACCGGCGGTTGGGCCACCCAGGGCAGCGACGGCTGCGCAGGAACGATCGGTGTCGCCGCGACCGGAGTTCCCTCCGGCTTCCCCTTCTTCGCTTTCGGCGCTGGCCGCTCATCCGCCCCCGACGCCACCAGGATGCGATCGATGATGACCTGCTTTTCCCGCCCCTCGGCGGGCTCGCCGACCGCAAAACAGATCGACTTCAGCGTGTCTCGCGACAACGTGGGCAGGATCCGCTCCAGCGTGGCGCGCTTGATCCCGGCGACGGCGTCGATCAGCTCGTCCAGCCGCATGCCTGTCGTGACTTCCAGCTCCAACCCCCGCCCGATTTCCAACAGTTCAGCCCGAGTGAGCGCCCCCAACGCACGTCGCTTGAACGTCATCTTCGGCGCGCGATGATACATCAGCCCGCCCGTCGAGCCGCCGGTCCAGGCGAGCGCGGCTACCCGTCTGCCATCACCGCGGCATCGCCTCCTTGATGCCGCCGTCGATGGTGATCACGGTCCCCGTCGTGTAACCGGCGCGTGGTGAAACCAGGAACAGCGCCGCCTCGGCCACGGCGGCCGGCGGGATCGGCCCCAGCCCCAGCACGTTGCGCCGGCGGTAGTCCGCGGTCTGCGCCTCGACGGAGATCCCGCGCAGGGCCGCCCGCTGGGCGATCAGCCGGCGCATCAGCGCCGTGTCGACGAAGTCGGCGTTGATGTAATTCACGCGGATGCCGTTCGGCCCCAGCTCGGTGGCCAGGTTGCGCGCCAGCGCCGCCACCGCCGCCTTCGAGCTGGCGTACGCGGCGTTGTCTGCCGTCGGCGCGAACGCGCCCTTCGACGCGTTGAACAGCACGGCGCCGCGCCCCGCGGCCTTCATCACCGCCACCGCCTCGCGCACGATCAGGAACGTGCCGCCCACGTTCACGGTGAAGTGGCGGGTGAACGCCTCCTGGTCGATCTGGTCGATGGGCCCCGCCTGCAGGAAGCCGGCGTTGCAGACCAGGATGTCCAGCCCGCCGAACGCCAGCACCGCGTCGGTCACGGCGCGCGCCGCCTCGGCGGCGCTGGTCACGTCCGCGGTCACCGCCACCACCCGGTGCGGGTCGCGGCACGCCTTCACCAGCGCGGCCGCCGTGTCGCGCAGCGACGCCTCGTCGACGTCGGTCAACACCAGGTGCGCCCCCTCGGACAGGAAGCGCTCGGCGATGGCGCGCCCGATGCCGCTGGCGGCGCCGGTGACCAGGGCGACCTGGCGCGACAGCTCGCGCTCGGGCGCGTTCAGCTTCGCCAGCTCCAGCGGCCAGTACTCGAACTCGACGGCGTCGGCCTCGTCCAGGAAGCGGAAGCCGCCCAGCGTCTCGGACGCCTCCATCACGCGCATCACGTGCCGGTAGCAGGCGTTGCCCACCAGCGCGTTCGCCTTGTCCTTCATGGCGGTGATCAGGCCCAGGCCGGGGGCCAGCACGACGCGCGGGGAAGCGTCCAGCATCGTCGCCCCCGCGACCGCGCGGTGGCGCTGGTAGGCGGCCTCGTGCGCGGTGGCGAAGCCCTTCATCGCCTCGCCGATGACGGTGGCCGCCTCCTGGATCGTCCCCAGCGGGCGCCCCTCGGGCAGGGCCAGCGGCACGCGCCCGCAGCGCAGGATGTGCTCGGGCGTGGACATGCCGCGCGCCGACAGCTCCAGCGCGCGCCCGGAGCCCACGAACGCCAGCGCCTCGGGGCTGTCGTCCAGGTGCAGGATGGGCGCCCGGGCCGGCGTGCCGGGGGCCAGCGGCCGCGGGGCCAGCGCCGCCCGCAGCACGGGCAACACCACGCTGGCCCGCACGCGGCGTTCGTCGTGCGTCAGCCCGTCGCGCACCGGCTCGACGAAGGCCTTCGCGCCGCGGGCCCGCCCCCGGGCCTCGATGAACGCCTCGGCCGCGCTGATCAGCGCGACCAGGTTCAGGTAGCAGTCCTTGGCCGTGTCGCCCCACGCGATCAGGCCGTGGCGTCCCAGCACCAGCCCGCGCGCCTGGCCCGGCGGGGGCCCCAGGTCCATCACGGCGCGCGCCAGGGGGAACCCGGGGCGCACATAATCGATGTAGGACACCGCGGCACCGAGCGCCTCGGCCACCAGCTCGCGCGGCTGCGGCGTGTCCGTCAGCGCCTGCGTCGCGAAGTCGTGCGTGTGCACGACGAAGCGGTACGGCAGGACCGAGTGCAACGGCGTCTCGACGGACGGCGCGGGCTCGCGCGCGTCCAGCATCGACGCGCGCATGAACGCCATCATCTCCTCGTCGGTCATGCGGGCGCGCCCCTGCAGCTCGGCCAGGTCGGCGCTGCGCAGCCCGGCGAAGCCGGCCGCGCCGATGGTGCGCAGGTCGGTGCCGCTGCCCTTCACGCGCAGCACGTCGACGGGCCTGCCGGCGAAGTCGGCCTCGCGCCGCTTCAGCGAGCTGTTGCCGCCGCCCGGCTGCGTCAGCGTCGGGTCGCTGCCCACCAGGTTGGACAGGTAAATGAGCTGCTGCAGCTCGTCTTCCAGCCCGGCAGCGACAGCGTCGTCCCAACGGTTCTGCACGCCGCGGAAAATTAACACGGCGCGCGTGTCGGGGCCGCTGGCCGGCCCTCAAGCTCCGTCAAACCTCTGACGATGGGGGGGGTGAACATGAAAACCCCGGGGAAGGACGATTCCGCCAAGCGTTTCATAACCATCGGCGGTGGTAAGGGCGGCGTCGGCAAGAGCCTGGTTGCCTCGAACCTGGCCATGGCCATGGCGCAGGCCGGATCGCGCGTGGTGCTGGTCGACTGCGACCTGGGCGCCGCGAATCAACACGTTCTGTTCGGCATCGACCGCCCCAAACCGGGGATCCAGGGCCTGCTGGACAAGAAGATCAGCTCCCTGGACGAGGCGCTGACGCCGACCCAGCACCCCAACTTGCACCTGGTGGCGGGGACGGGCGCGTCCGTGGGGGCAGCCAACATCAATCACGGCGAGAAGCAGCGGATCATCCGCCGCATCCGCGCGCTGAAGGCGGACGTGGTCATCGTCGATGTGGGCGCGGGTGTCAGCTACAACGTGCTCGACTTCTTCGAGATCGGCAGCCAGCGGCTGCTGGTCATCACGCCCCAGGTCACGTCGATCCAGACCGCCTACTCGTTCCTGAAGGGCGCCGTGATGCGCAGCCTGCATCATCTGGCGGAGAAGGCGTCGGAGCTGGAGCTGCTGGCCCCGGCCACCAAGAGCGGCGAGAACGAGAAGGTCAGCCAGATCCTGACCCGTATTCGCGAGCAGGACCCCACGCTGGGCGCCGCCATCGACAAGGCGCTGGTCCAGTTCGGCGCCCAGATCGTCGGCAACCAGGTCTTCGACGCCAACCAGACGGGCATCTTTCACGCCATCACGCGCATGATCCAGGATTTTCTGGGAATCACCGTGCCGATCCTGGGCACCGTGCGCGCCAGCCGCCGCATCCGCGAGTCGGTCAACCTGCGCAAGCCGATGATGCTGGGGCCGCGCGACGACGACAGCCGCGCCTTCGAGCAGATGGCCGAGGCGCTGCTGGCCGAGGACGTCGCGATCGACGACCTGCTGGCCGGCGAGGACATCGGCCTCGACGAGGATCCCTACGAGATCAGGACCACGCCCGCCAGCGCCGCCGCGCCGACCGCCGACGGCGTCGCCCCGGCCGCCGACGGCGTCGTCGAGGATCCGTTCGAGCAGACGCCCATCACCGCGCCCGACGCGCGGCCCGCCACCTCGCCACAGGTGGTGGCAGGTCCGGCCACGGCGTCGAGCGCGGACGCTCCCCTGGACAGCACCGGGGCCGCCGGTCGCGCCGGCGTCCCGGCGCTGATCGATCCGTACATGCGCCGGTCTCCCCGCTTCGAGGTCGACTGGCTGGGCAGCCTGCTGGGGCCGGAGGGGATCCGCCCGGTGCGCATCTTCGAGGTCGCCGAGGGCGGCGCCGTGGTCCAGACCCCCGAGGAGCTGCATGTGGGCGACGAGCTGACCCTGGTCTTCGAGCAGATCCCCATGCAGCCCCAGGTGCCGGTCAAGGTTTCTCGCCGGGCCACCCTGGGCTTCGTCGTCGAGGGCGAGATCCCGGCGGCCGTGATGAACGTCGCTGCCCCGCCCGCCACTGCCGTTCGCCGCATGGCGGGCTGAAGATCTAGAAAAATCGGGGGTTGCGAAGGGGCGTGGCGGACTGAAATTGACCTGTGGTGCAGTATCAATCGCTGACGGCACAGTCCGTTTGGTCCTCGAGGCAACCGTCCCAGGACCCGGAGGAACCACAGCGGCCCAAGCATCGCCGCTGGGACGGGCGGCGCTGGCTGATCATGGTCGTCGAGGACGACGGGGCGCTGAGTGAGGCCTCCCGCAACGTCCTGGAGGACGAAGAGTACGACGTCATCAGCGCGGAGGACGGCAAGGCCGCGCTGAAGCGGCTGCAGACCGGCCCCATCCCCGACCTGATCCTGCTGGACCTGAGAATGCCCGTCATGGACGGGTGGGAGTTCCGGGCGCGGCAGAAGAACGACCCGCGGCTGAAGTCGATCCCCATCGTGGCCTGCTCGGCCGACGCCAGCCCGCAGGCCGTCGCCATCTCGGCTGACGCGTACCTGAAGAAGCCGTTCGACAGCGCCCTGCTGGTGACGACGGTGGCGCGCGTGCTGCACGCGCAAGAGCTGAAGCAGATGTCCCAGCGGCTGGAGTCCGCCGAGCGTCTCGCTTCGCTGGGCCGCCTGGCCGCGGGCGTGGGGCACGAGATCAACAACCCGCTGGCCTTCGTCATGATGAACGTCAGCATGGCGGTGAAGCGGCTGACCGAGCTGCGGGAAGCGTCAGCGACCAGCTCCCCGAGCGACGCGAAGCCTAACGCCGACCCTCTGACGGTCGAGGACATCGTCCCCGACGTCATCGAGATGCTGACCGAATCGGAGATGGGGCTGGAACGCATCCGCCAGACGGTGGGCCGGCTGCAGAAGCTGTCGCGCGACAGTCAGAACCGTCACGAGCCCTTCGACCTGCAGGTGGCCATCGATCAGTCGGTGGCGATGGCGTGGACGCAGATCCAGCACCGGGCGAAGTTCACGAAGGACTACCGGCGCCGCCGCACCATCGTGAACGGCGACGCGGTCGCAGTCGGCCAGGTGTTCCTGAACCTGCTGGTGAACGCCGCCCAGGCCATCCCCGAGGGGGACGCGGACAACAACGAGATCAGCGTCACCGTCGAGGTGGTCGACGAGGAGGTCGTGGCGACGATCCGCGACACGGGGGGCGGCATCGCCTCCGAGCACCTGCCGCACATCTTCGAGCCGTTCTACACGACGAAGCCGGTGGGCAGCGGCACGGGACTGGGCCTGGCCATCGCCCGGCAGACGATCACCGACCACCACGGTCACATCCAGTTCGACAGCACGCCGGGGACGGGGACCACCGCCCGGGTCTTCCTGCCGTTCATCGAAGAGCTGAACATCCCGCGCGACCTGACGCCGACGCCGGAGCCCTTCCTGTCGTCCCCGGTGCGCACCGCGCCTCGCACCCACCGCTCGCGCGTCCTGGTCATCGACGACGAGCCGATGATCGGCCGCGTGATCCAGAGCGCGCTGAAGAGCGAGCACGAGGTGGTGGTGGAGACGCGCGCCGCCGACGCGCTGGCCCGGCTGGACGCCGGGGAGTCGTTCGATCTGATCCTGTGCGATCTGACGATGCCGAACATCACCGGCCCCGACGTGTTCAACATCGTGTCGAAGCGCTGGCCCGATCTCGTTCCCCGGCTGGTCTTCATGACGGGGGGCTCGTTCACCGACTCGACGCGGGCGTTCGTCGACACGACCAGCTCCACCATCCTGACCAAGCCGTTCACGGTGGACGACCTGCGCAAGCTGGCGCGGGCCAGCACGACGGCCGACGCGTCCGCCTCGTAACCCCGGCCCGAACGGAGCACCGCGCCGCACAGCCTCTTCCGCTGTCGACGGACGCGACGGGCCTGTTAGATTGCCTGCCATGTCCACTCCTCCCGGCGGGCTGTCTTCCAGGCATTCCGCGATTCTGGTGTTCCTCTCGACCGGCGCGGTCATCCTGCTGGCGGCCCTGACGGGCGTCGCCGGGTGCGCGCACAGCCCCGGCGGCAGCGGTAGCGGCGGCGACCCGGGCACCGCCACCGGCGGCGTCGGCGGCGCCTACCCCGCCGGCACCGGAAACACCGCCGGCGCCCTGGGCAGCGCGGGCGCGGGCGGCGCGCGCGCCTTCCCCTCGCAATCCTGCCTGGATCAGGCCAGCGCCCTGGTCGCCATGATGACCAGCCAGGAGAAGATCGGACAGCTGCAACAGATCGAGCGCGTCGACGCGACCGCGGCCGACATCACCAACTACGGCCTTGGCTCGATCTATAGCCAGGGCAGCTCGGTGCCCACGCCCAACAACCCGGGCGCCTGGGCCGACATGATCGACGGCTACCGCAAGGCCGCGTTCGCCAGCCGCCTGAAGATCCCCGTCATCTACGGGCTGGACGTGGTCCACGGCGCCGGCCCCGTCTACGGCGCGACCATCTTCCCGCACAACATCGGCCTGGGCGCCACGCGCGACCCGGCCCTGGTCGAGCAGGTGGGGGCCGCGGTGGCCGAGGAGGCCGCGGGCGTCGGCGCCGACTTCCCGTTTGCGCCGGTGGTGGCCGTGGCGCGCGACCCCCGCTGGGGCCGCACCTACGAATCGTTCGGCGAGACCACCGACCTGGTGACCACCATGGGCGTCGCCTACACGAACGGCCTGCAGAAGCGCGGCGGTCCCTTCACGGTGCTGGCCAACGCCAAGCACTACGTGGGTGACGGCGGCACCAAGGACGGCAAGAACCAGGGCGACACGTCGGGCGACGAGGCGGCGCTGCGGGCGCTGTTCCTGCCGCCCTATCAGGCGGCCATCGGCGCCGGCGTCGGCTCGATCATGGCGTCGTACAGCAGCTGGCAGGGCGTGCCCATGCACATGAACACGTCGATGATCACGGGCGTGTTGAAGGGCGATCTCGGCTTCGCCGGCTTCGTGGGCTCGGACTACAACGCCTGCTTCATGAGCCCGGTCACCGTCGGGGGCTGCCTGAACGCCGGCGTCGACATGCTGATGACGTTCCAGCACAGCGCCTCGCAGTTCCAGGGCATGGTCAGCGCCCTGGTCCCCGGCACGGTGCCGCAGGCGCGCATCGACGACGCCGCCCGCCGCATCCTGGTCACCAAGTGCGAGATGGGTCTGCTGGACGGCAACCTGCACCTGGTCGACCGCAGCTTGACCGCGAAGGTGGGCTCGCCCGAGCACCGCGCCGTCGCCCGCCAGGCGGTGGCCGAGTCGCTGGTGGTGCTGAAGAACGACGGCGGCGTGTTGCCGCTGTCGAAGGACGTGCCCGGCATCGCGCTGGGCGGCAAGACGGGCGACAACATCGGCAACCAGTGCGGCGGCTGGACCGTGATGTGGCAGGGCATGAGCGGCAACGTCACCAGCGGCGGCACGACCGTGCGCCAGGCGCTGGAGTCGGTCGTGACCTCGAGCCGTGTCTTCTACGCGCTGGACGGCAGCGCCAACGGCAGCGGCAAGGCGACGGTGGGCATCGCCGTCATCGGCGAGACGCCCTACTCCGAGACCTGCGGCGACATTCCGCCGCCCTCCAACCAGCCGCTGTGCATCAAGCGGCCCTCGACGCTGTCCCTCGACAGCGACGACGTGAAGGTCGTGCAGAAGATGCACGACGCAGGCCTGAAGACGGTCGTCGTGCTGGTGGCGGGGCGGCCGCTGATCATCGATTCGATCCTGCGCATCGCGGACGCCATCGTGGTGGCCTGGCTTCCGGGCACCGAGGGGGCCGGCATCACCGACGTCCTGTTCGGCGACGTTCATCCCACCGGACACCTGCCGCGCACCTGGCCGCGCAGCCAGTCGCAGCTTCCCATGAACGTGGGCGACGACAACTACGATCCGCAGTACCCGTACGCGTACGGCCTGACGTACTGATCTGGTCGGGGGCCAGCCCTTGGCGGTCCGATCGGCCGCCATGTAAATTGAGGGCCGTGCTGCCATGACGACGACCGCGCACCGCCCGCGGCGGATCCTTCGCTTCGTCGGAGCGCTGTGGCTGGTGGCCGCGACGGCCTGCGGTGGGGGCGCCGCCGGCGGCCACGCCGGAGCCGGGGGCGGCAGCGCAGGCGGTCGGGGCGGCAGCGCAGGCGGCGCGGGCGGCGGAGCCACGGGTGGCCTGGGTGGTGGCGCGGCCGGCGGCCAAGGCGGCGCCGTGGACCCCTTCGCCGATTGCGTGTGGGATCTCGGCTCGGGAACGACGACGGCGGGCCCGGCCCCCACCACCAACAACTCGGCCGACCTGTCGGGGGCGGTGCTGGGGGACCTCGCCTTCGCTCCGTCGACGATGCGCAAGGCGCTCCCCGTTCAGGTCTCCACCGGCTTGACCGGCTTCGTCGTGGGACCGATGGCCTACGTCACGCGCACCGATCCCACGACCGAGGCGGCCTCGCTGGCGCTGCCCGTGCACAACCATTCGGCGGAGGTGCGGTGCTTCGTGCGCGCCGGTGCGCTCGCGTGGCGCGACGGCACCGGGAACGCGCTGAACGACCCGACGACGTTCGCGTACCTCGAGGGCAGCGTCGGGCTGACCGCCGCGGGCACGTACACGGATACCTGCCTGGGCCCGCAGGAGACAGGTTATTTCCTGGACGCCGCAGCGCCGGCGGGGGCTGGCGCCCTGTACACGACGGTCGCGTCGATCGACCTGGCGCTCGATTCGTCGACCACCGGGGTGATCGCCGGCTCGGTCAGGCCGTACCGTTACGACGTCGGCCATTGCCCCACGCCCGACCCGACCCGCTCTCTGCGCGTGTGGGCCCGCAACGGCGGCCAGAGCTTCGTGCTGGTGGCGGCGGACGGCATGTCCCTGGGCCCGGCCGTCCTGCTCGACGACCTGGGCGTGCCGGCGGGCTGGACCTACGTGTCGCGCGACGTCCCCACCGTGGTGGACGTGGGAGAGACCACGCAGATGGTCGGCAACCTGACCGCCAACTTCTCGGTGTCGCGGGTGGCGCTGTTCTTCTCGTTCGACGGACCGCCGGTGGCCGGCAGCCCGGGCGCGTTCGTCGCGCGGACGGCGGGCCTGGCCGTGACGATGGCCGACGGCAGCGCGCTGGCCCAGGTCCGGCAGGCGCGCGCCGCCCGGCGCGCCCGCTGGCAGGCGACGCTGGCCGGCGCCTCGCCCGGGCCCCGGTGACGACATGCCCCGGCCGCCTCGCGACGACGCGGATGCCCGCGCCTTTCAGGAGGCCATGGCCGGCGCGCGCCAGCTGGCAGGCCCGCGGCGCCTTCCCGTCACGCACGCGCCAAAGCCGGGCGCGGCGCCCCGGCGCAGCGGCACCGTGGTCGCGCCCTCCCCTGCCTCCGCGCACGTCGCCGCGCGGCTGACGGTCGAGGAAGCCGGCGAGCTGTGGTCGGCGCGCGCCGACGGCATCGACCGGCGCTTCACCCGCAAGCTGTCCGCCGGCAAGATCGAGATCGAGGCGCGCATCGATCTGCACGGCCGCACCCGCGGGCAGTCCGAGCAGGCGCTGGAGCAGTTCATCGCCGCCGCGCGCGCGAGCGGCCACCGTTGCCTGCTGGTGATCCACGGCCGCGGTCTTCACTCGGGCACCGAAGGGCCGGCGCTGCGCGAGACCGTGCGCGTCGCGTTGGTCGAGGGCGCGCACGCGGCGCACGTGCTCGCCTGCGTCACGGCGCCAGCGCCGCTGGGCGGCGCCGGGGCGACCCTGGTCTGGCTGCGTCGCTGACCGGCCCGAAACAAGGCGTGCCGGGCCGTCCCGCCGTCGCGCTTGCCGTATTTCTCGGGGGCGGTATAGATTGCCGGTCTGAACGGAATAACAGGGAGACAACAAGCAAATGACCCGCATCGCCATCAATGGTTTCGGTCGCATCGGACGGCTCGTGTTCCGGGCCCTCTACACGCAGGGCCTGTTCGGCAAAGAGGTCGAGGTGGTCGCGGTCGGTGACATCGTCCCGGCCGACAACCTCGTCTATCTGCTGAAGTACGACTCCATCCAGGGCAAGTTCGAGGGGACCGTCACGTCGAAGAAGTCGTCGCCCGACAAGGCCGACGACGACGTGCTGGTGGTCGACGGGAAAGAGGTCAAGGTCGTCAGCGCGAAGACCCCGGCCGAGCTGCCGTGGAAGGCGCTGGGCGTCGACTACGTCATCGAGTCGACCGGCCTGTTCACCGACGCCGAGAAGGCCAAGGGTCACCTGGCCGCCGGCGCGAAGAAGGTCATGATCTCGGCGCCCGGCAAGAACGAGGACATCACCATCGTGATGGGCGTCAACCACGAGAACTACGACGCCGCCAAGCACAACATCGTGTCGAACGCGTCCTGCACCACGAACTGCCTGGCGCCGGTCGTTCACGTCGTCCTGAAGGAGGGATTCGGTCTCGTCGAGGGCCTGATGACGACCGTGCACAGCTACACGGCGACGCAGAAGACGGTCGACGGCCCCTCGAAGAAGGACTGGAAGGGCGGCCGTAGCGCGGCCATCAACATCATCCCGTCCACGACGGGCGCCGCCAAGGCCGTGGGCCTGGTGCTGCCGCAGGTGAAGGGCAAGCTGACCGGCATGTCCTTCCGCGTCCCGACGCCGACGGTGTCGGTGGTCGATCTGACCTTCCGCACCGAGAAGGAGACCAGCATCGAGGACATCAACGCGGCGATGAAGCGCGCCAGCGAGACCTACCTGAAGGGCATCCTCGGCTACACGACGGATGAGGTCGTCTCGAGCGACTTCATCCACGACGCGCGCAGCAGCATCTACGACGCGGGCGCCTCGGTCGGGCTGAACAAGAACTTCTTCAAGCTGGTCAGCTGGTACGACAACGAGTGGGGCTACAGCAACCGCTGCGTCGACCTGCTGCAGTACATGGCCAAAAAGAGTCAGTAGAAGAGTCAGTAGAAGAGTCAGTAGAACAGTACGAGGAAGTCGAGCGGCGCGTCAGCAAGCTCGCCACCACGACTTCGCGGTCCGGCAACGGGCGCCTTCGGGCGCCCGTTCGCGTTTTCGGGGACTCATTGTAGGCGCCGGAAGCCGTGGTTCGCTTATTGCTCGGTGCCCCCGCCATGAGATCGCTGACGATGGCTCTGGTCTGTGGTCTGGCGTGCGCGGCCTCGTTCATGCCGCCCCGCCTGGCGAGCGCCGCCGACGCGAGGAGCCCATCGCCCGCCCCGGCGGGGACGGCCGCGGACCTGCTGCGGGCCGGCGACGCAGCGCTGAACGCCGGAGACCGCGGCGCCGCCCAGGCGGCGTTCGATCGCGTGGCGCGGGATTTCCCGGCGTCGCCCGAGGCGATCGAGGCGCGCCGCGCGTTGCAAGCGCTGGCGCTCCCTGCCGCCATGCCACCGGCCGCCCGCCCCGCGCCCGCGCCCACCGCCACTGCCCCGCCCACCCCCGCGGCCCCGCCCGCGTACACGCTGCAGCCCCCGAACCGCGACATCGTGATCCGGAACGAGCCCTATTCGCTGCGAACCTCGGAGCGCCTGCGCCTGACCGCGTGGGAGAAGCTGGACTTCGGCGTGACGTCGTTCATCTACGGCGCGTCATTGGGCGTCTCGCTGGGTATCGCCACGCACTCGAACGGGGTGGGGCCAGTCGTGCTCGGGGCGCTCGGCTACACCGTCGGGTCGATGATCTTCCTGGCGTCGGCGAACCCCGACCGTGGCGATCTTCCGCTGGCGCTGGGCATCGTCTCGTACGTCCCGATGACGACGCTGCTGGTGTCCGCGGCCGCCTATCCGCACGCCACCTCGAAGGAGCAGGCCGTGGCCACGACGATCAGCAGCGTCCTGGCGGTGCCGCTGGCCGTGGTGGCGGCGCGCAACCTGGACCTCGACCCGGGCGACACGCAGCTGGTCCGCGACGCCGGCTTCTGGGGCCTGGTGCTCTCCGTCACCGGCACGCTGGCGCTCGGCACCCACCACTACAGCGGGGGCGACGTCTACGGCGACACCACGCCCTCCACGCGTAGCGTCGCCGCAGCAGGACTGGTCGGGCTGTACGGCGGCCTGGGCCTGGGCCTGCTGGCCGCGAAGAACACGGAGGTGTCGCTGGAGCGGGTCCGCGTGACCACCTGGGGAGGCTACGGCGGCGCGGTGCTGGGCGCGTTGATCGGCGCGTCCGACAACAGCGGCACGCGCGGGCTGTGGGGCGGCATCACCGTGGGCTCGCTGGTCGGCCTGGGGGTCACCCTGCTGGCCACCAGCGGCATGGACGGCATCCCGCCCGAGAACACGCCCGTCGCCTCGGCGACCTCCAGCTGGACCCCGCTGGTCACCACCTCGACCAACGCGAGCGGCCCCCACGTGCCACTGTTCGGCGTG
>Ga0105240_10002898_pt1 | contig 27065 bp, 31 predicted proteins | sample KBSC54metaG_FD_80426 | JGI IMG/M metagenome (GOLD analysis project Ga0105240, IMG submission 80426) | Corn rhizosphere microbial communities from Kellogg Biological Station, Michigan, USA - KBS C5-4 metaG | ecosystem: Host-associated > Plants > Roots > Rhizosphere > Soil | place: Michigan, USA... | reverse complement strand
CGAGGTCGAACTGGCTCTCTACCGCGAGTACCGCGACGTGGTGGGGCAGTTCAAATACGTGGTCGAGACCGAGCGACGGTTCTACCTCGCCAACGAGGTCAATGTCGAGCGGCGCGACACCGACAGCGACTTCTACTTCGAGCTCACGATGAACGACGTCTGGGTGTGGGATGTCTACCGCTCCGATCGCTTCGTGAAGAGCGTGCGGGTGCTCACCTTCAAAGACGTGAATGTCGAGGTGCGCGGCGACAAAGACCTCGAGCTGCCGAAGGAACTCGCGCTCGACGAGTAGCGCCCCGCTGCCAGAATGGCGGCATGGCCGACGGCAGCAACTGGGACCGCGTTCCGATCGAACCGCAGAGCGTCGACGCGCCGCTGTCGCGCTACGCCGTCTTCCTGGTCGTGACGATCAACGAGGGCGACGCGGCGCTCGCGACCGTTCGCGAGGTGCTGAGCGATCCGGGGGCCCTGGTTCGCACGGTGGGGTTCCGCGACCTCGACGGGCGGCTCTCGTGCAACTTTGGCATCGGCTCGGCGGCCTGGGACCGGCTCGGCATCACGCCCCGGCCCGCGCAGTTGAGGCCGTTCTCGGCGATCCAGGGCGTGGCCCACAATGCGCCCTCGACTCCAGGCGACCTGCTGTTCCACATCCGCGCCGAACGCGACGACCTGTGCTTCGAGTTCGAGAGGCTGCTGCTCGACAAGCTCGGCGACGCGGTGACAGTGGTCGATGAGGTCCAGGGGTTCCGCTATTTCGAGGCGCGCGATCTGCTCGGCTTCGTGGACGGCACCGAGAATCCGACCGGGCGCGCGATGCTCGAATCGGCTCTGGTGAGCGCCGACGACGATCCCGAGTTCGAGGGTGGCAGCTACGTGGTGGTGCAGAAGTACTTGCACGACCTGACGGCGTGGGCCGCGCTGGGCACCAGCGAGCAAGAGGCGATCATCGGCCGCACCAAGGCCGACAACGTCGAGCTCGAGCTGCCCGACGGCGCGCGCCCCTCGCACAAGGACCTCAACACCATCACGGATGCCGACGGCACCGAGCACGACATCCTCCGCGACAACATGCCGTTCGGCCGCCCGGGACAGGGCGAGTTCGGCACCTACTTCATCGGCTACGCCGGCCAGCTCTGGGTGATCGAGCGGATGCTGCAGCGCATGTTCCAGGGCGCGCCTCCCGGGCAGTACGACCGCATCCTCGACGTCTCGACCGCGGTCACGGGCACGATGTTCTTCGTGCCGACGATGGCGGTGCTCGAGTCGCTCGGCGAGTAGCTACTCGGCGTTGCGACGCCAGATCGCGAAACGGTTGCCGTCGGGGTCGACCACGTGGGCGAAGGTGATGTCGCCGTTGTCGATCAGCGGGACGGCAACGGTGGCCCCGAGCTCCTGTGCCTTGGCGAGTGACGCAGCCACGTCGCCGACGTGCACGTAGAAGACGGCCCAGTTGCCCATCCCGGTGGGGCTGGTGTCCCAGAGGCCGCCGGCGCCGCCGTTGACCATGGAATAGGCCTGCGGCGACGGCTCGCCGAAGGTCCAGCCGAAGAGGCCGCCGTAGAAGGCGCGGCTCGCCTCGGGGTTGGGGGTACCGATTTCGAAGTAGTCCACATCGTTGGCCATCGATGCTCCGTTCTCTCGGTGCAACGGGCCGGTGCTACATCCGAATGAGGCAGAGGATGGCAGCCACCGCCGACACCGCGGCGAGCAGTAGGGCCGCGCCGATCAACACGGAGTGCACGATCAGAAACCGCGTCGGCTTGCCGTCGGAGTCGCGGGCGCGCTCGTCTTTGGCGATGCGGCGGAAGAACGTCGGCCAGACCAGCGCGTTGAATGCGGCGTTGACGAGCAGCAGGATCGCGAGCAGGAGCACGTGGTCGAGCCTACGTTCCTCCACAGCGACACTCGGGACGCGAGTTCGCGAGCACGCTCGCCGCTTTCGGATCGTGGTCTTCTTCGTCGGCATCCTCGACGCATGGCAGCCAAAGACGAGCTCGGCATCCGAGGCGAACGCCTCGCCGAACGCCACCTGGTGCGCAGCGGGCTGACCCTGCTCGACCGCAACTGGCGGTGTCCGCAGGGTGAGATCGACCTGGTGCTGCGCGACGGCGACGAGGTGGTGTTCGTCGAGGTCAAGACGCGCAGCAGCGTCGCGTTCGGGCATCCGCTCGAGGCGATCACGGCCGCGAAACTCGCGCGATTGCGGCGTCTGGCGGGGGCGTGGTGCGAGGCGCATCCCGGCGCGGGCCGCATCCGGATCGACGCGGTCGCCGTCATCGCGCCACGCGATCTGCCCGCCGTCATCGAGCATCTCGAGCGGGTGTTCTGAATGGATGCCGTCTCGTGACGATCGGGCGTGCCCACGCGATCTCGCTTCTCGGCCTCGATGGGGCGGTGGTCGAGATCGAGGCGGACATCTCGAACAACCTGCCGTCGTTCGTGCTCATCGGCCTGCCGGACGCCGCGCTGGGCGAGGCGCGCGACCGGGTGCGGTCGGCCGCGGGCAACTCGGGAGTGCCGTTGCCCTCGCGCAAACTCACGGTGAACCTCTCGCCGGCCGCCCTGCCCAAACATGGATCCGGATTCGATCTCGGCATCGCGCTCGCCGCCCTCGCCGCCGACGGGCAGGTCTCGGCCGACTCGGTCGCCCGCGTCGTGCACCTGGGCGAACTCGGGCTGGACGGTCGGCTGCGACCCCTGGCCGGCATCCTGCCCGCAGTGCTTGCGGCTCTGCGTGCCGGGTTCGACACGGTCGTGGTGCCGGCCGGCAACGCCGATGAAGCCGCGCTGGTTCCGGGAGTCCGCGTCGTGCCGGTCGTCTCGCTGCGCGATGCCGCGATCTGGCACGGTGCCGAACTCGAGTCCATCCCGCTCGATCCGCTGCTGCCGACGGTGCCCGCGCCGGCGCTCGACGACACGGGCGATCTCGCCGATGTCATCGGCAACCCGGATGCCGTGGAGGCCATGCAGGTCGCGGCGGCGGGCGGTCACCATGTCTACCTGCTCGGGCCGCCCGGAGCCGGCAAGACCATGCTGGCTGCCCGGCTTCCCGGACTACTGCCCGATCTCACTGCCGAGGAGGCGTTGGAGGTAGCCTCGATCCGGTCGCTCGCGGGCATCCCGGTGCGGGGAGGATTGTCGACCCGGCCGCCGCTCGAAGCGCCGCATCACACCGCCAGCGCCGCGGCGATCGTCGGCGGAGGCAGCGGGGTGATCCGACCCGGTGCTGCCGCCCGAGCGGCCCACGGGGTGCTGTTCCTCGACGAGGCGCCGGAGTTCGCGCCCGCCGCGTTGGACGCGCTGCGTCAGCCGCTCGAATCGGGCGTGATCGCGATCTCGCGGGCCTCGGCGACCGCGCGCTTTCCTGCATCGTTCCAGCTCGTGCTCGCGGCGAACCCGTGCCCGTGCGGCAACTCGGGCACCCGCGACGGCGACTGCCGATGCTCGCCGCTCTCGGTGCGCAGGTACCTGGGTCGGCTGAGCGGTCCGCTGCTCGACCGAGTCGACATCCGCATGGACGTCCATCGCATCACGGCGGCGCAGCTGCGGGCGAGCGCCGAGTTGCCGCGGCTCGACACCGCGGCGGCTCGCGCCCGCATCCTGGTGGCACGTGCCACTGCTGCGGAGCGGCTCCGCTCGACGCCGTGGCGCCTCAATGCCCACGTGGCCGGCGCCTGGCTTCGCTCGCCCGCCGGAGCGCCAGCGAAGGGGGCAACCGCCGGGCTCGATCGCGCCCTCGAACGCGGCGGCATCACCATGCGCGGCTACGACCGCGTTCTCCGGCTGGCGTGGACGCTCAGCGATCTCGACGGCACCTCCCGTCCCGATGCCGATCACGTCGGCCGGGCGCTCTATCTGAGAAAGGCAGCACGATGACGATCCTCGGCTTGGCGGAATCAACGGTCGCCCCTCTGATCCGCGCCCTGTGTCCCGACGATGCCGAGCTGGATCGGGAGGCCATCGCCGAACGGTTCGCGCGCGCGGCCTGGAGTGCGATCGCCGAACCGGGGGATCGGGATGCCGGGCACCTGGTCTCGGTGCTCGGAGCGGAGGCATCCGTGGCAGCGCTGACCGCGATTCCGTGGCCGCCTGCCGACCCTGCCAACATCGACGTGACCTCTCTCGTCGAGGAGCTCGCGCTCGCCGGCGACGATGAGCTGACCGAGAACGACCTGGTCGATGCCGTCAAGCGGTGGCGGGCGCGGGTGTCGGCCCCGACGGTGCTGCTCGCCCTGCGCCAGGCCGCCCGTTTCGGCGCGGCACTGCTCGTCCCCGGCGACCCCGACTGGCCCGTCGGAGTCGACGAACTCGGCATGCATGCGCCACTCGCCCTCTGGGCGCGCGGCGATCGCACGCTCCTCGGCCGACTCGAGCACTCGGTGGCGATCGTAGGGGCGCGCGCCGCGACCGGGTATGGCGAACACGTCACGGTCGAGGCATCCAGTGGGCTGGTCGACCGCGGGTTCACGATCGTCTCGGGGGCCGCCTACGGGATCGACGGCATAGCGCACCGCGCAGCCCTGGCCAGCTCCGGCGCGACGGTGGCGTTCCTGGCGGGCGGGGTCGACAGGTTCTATCCGGCCGGTCACGAGGCGCTTCTCACGCGGATCGTCGAGCGGGGCGTCGTCGTCTCGGAGGTGCCGCCCGGCACTGCGCCGACGCGCTGGCGGTTCCTCCACCGAAATGTCAATCATGTTGGTCAGCGATAACGTGTGCCCATGACATACACGTGCCCAAAGGATGGGGCCAACCTCACGCCCGTAAGGTCTACGTCCAAGTCCGTGGGCAGAGGCGGCTTGATGCAGGGTAGGCCACAGATAACGGGATGGCGGTGTGCCCTCGGTCATCCGCTCTACTTGGGTGAAGGTCCCGTTGAGCGTGACTACCCAGAGGCAATGGAGCCTCGGAACGGAAGAGACTAGAGGCTGACTAGGCCACACTCCGGGCACTCCCACCGCACCGCTCTTCCCTCGCCTCGTAGCTCTAGCTGCACGAGACATTGAGGGCAGTTGGGTGACTCAATATCGTCCACGCGGGTAGCGAATCAGACCTTGAACCCTTCGAGCATGATTCGTCCACAGGGTGTTGAGACAACGGAATCAGTCGTTTTTGACCCCACAAACGGAGCCTTCGGGAGGGCGCGGGCTAGACCCCGTTCTACGGAATTCGCGGACTTTTGGAGTCGTCCCCCGATACGTCGCAGTGCCGAAGTAGAATCGAAGTCTCAACACAAAGCGAAAGCCCCGACTCACTGAGTCGAGGCTTCGCTATTCCGGTGCTGAGTGGCGACCTCTGCCGAAGCGGCGGGGCCATGGCCCGTCAGTAGTTAGAGCTACTGGCGGGCCTTCTCGCGTGTAACACCCAGAAGTGGTACACAAACTAAGTTTAGACAGGTTTCCCTAGGTTTGACATTTGCGTGTCAATATTCGGTATCAGTTTTGGCGTGCTATTTAACGCGGGAATCGGCACTATCCCTACGTACCTAAGGATTAGCAACGGAAGTTTGACCGTGTTTGGTGTCAAGTTTCGGCGTCGGTTTTTGTCGATGCATTCGTAGCTGGTCCGCCGTATTCGATTTTTGGGAGCGTCCCGGCGAGAAGAGTAGATTCCGGGACGCTCCGGTCTGTTATCCCGGTACCAAGTCAAGCTGGAGCATCCAGGTTGAACCGGAGACGTTGTGCTTGATGCCGACTATTCGTGAGTCCTGAATCTGTCCACGGAACTCAACTCGTACTCGGTCCTGTACGTCGAGCGAGCTAGCCAACAGCGGGTCTTCTTGTGCGTTCCATCGGATAGAGGTGATGACTCGTGCCGGAGTCTTGCGTGCTGCGATAACTTCCGCGATGCGCGTGTTGAGGATGGCGAAGGTGGTGCGCGTCGAGGTGGAGGCGTGCGCGGTTCCCGTCCAGGCGTAGAGGTAGTTGCCGGTCAGGTCTGTGTAGGAACCGTCAAAGTAGGTCGGGACGGTGGTGCCCGCTACAGCCATGAGTCCGTCAGCTTCGTGGTACGTGCCGATGGCCTGGTTCTGGTACGCGAGTCCACCGGACAGGCTGAGGACCGACATGCGTGCGATGGTGGCCGTGGCCGGTGCGGTGAGGTTCTCCAGCTTGAAGTTAGGCATGACCGTCGGCGTGTACTCCTGAACCAAGATCGTGTCCCAGTAGGTGGTGTAGGCGGCGCTAGTGGTGTTCGTGCTGTTCAGCACCAGCGTGTGGCTCGTGGACGTGGCAATGAAGATGCCCGAGGAGAGTTGCTGGTAGTTGGTCGTCGTCGTACCGGGTGTCCCGGCAGTGAAGCCGGTGACCTGGAGGAAGCCGGTACGTGTTCCGGTTCCGGTTGCGGATTCGCGCATGTAGGCGGTAGCCACGTACTGGCGCCCCGGAGTCAGACCGGTGATCGTACGCGAGGCTGTGAGCGCCGTGGTGCCGGAGGCACGCACGAACTGGAGGTGTCCGGTACCGGCCTGAGGCGCAGTAGTCACGCGGGTCACGGTGGTGCTCGCTCCAGCCGCCCAGGAGTCCGTGGTGTTGGTGTCGAAGCTCTGGGAGTAGATCGGCGTAGCGGTGTAGGTGGTGTCTGTCGCGCTGCCTGAGGTGGTCGAGATGGTGGCCGCTGCGGTACGCCATTCCACGTTCATGGCTACCCGCGTCGGGATGCTGCTGAGGAAGTGGTTGAAGGCGAAGCTGTAGACCGTGCCAGCGGTGACCGGCACGTCATAGGTGATGCCCGCTCCGGATGCCGTGTTGGCCGTGCTCCATGTCGTCTTGAGCACCTTGGTGCCGAAGGCGGAGGTGACCGAAGGGGATGCCGAAGTGACGGCTGCTACTCCGGTGGTGCCAGCCACAGCCGCGTAGCCGGTGGTCGCGGTTTCGCCCGAAGGGTTGGTCACAAGGTTGGTGAGGTCGATGTAGCCAGAGCGCATCTCCATGTCCAGCGATCCGGAGCGCACGCCGTAGCTGGCAATCGAGGTTGAGTCGGATGCGGTGTAGGTCACGTCTTGCGCGTTGCCCGTCCCCGCGTTGCGTCCGTGGTTGTTGACCGTGATCGAGTTGACCACGTTGCGGGTGTCGTAGCCCGCGCTGATATCGACATACTCATGCTTGCCCGTGGCCCGGGCATCGGTGAAGGTCGCCTTGAGGGCGGAGGAGTCATCGGCCTGACGGAACTTGGTGGTGTTGGTCTTATCGACCCACCAAGCTGCTCCAACCGTGTCGCACGCCATTGAGAAGTGCGTGCTCAGCGGACCCGTGTATGCCACGTCTTGGAGGCGGCGGTCAGAGGTGTTGGGCACTTCGGTCATGGTGATTCCGTAGAAGGCCACGTCCTCAAACCACCCGGAGGCTGACCATGAGACGGCCTGGTTGAGTTGAATCTGGATGACGGTCGATGTGCTCGTAGCCACGAAGGTGTAGCTCGGAATCGTGACGGGCGTGCTCGTGTTCGTGATGCTCGCGGTAGTCCCATTGCCAATGCCGCTCACGGCCCAGCGGTACTGATAACCGCTCGGCGTCGTGTCCTGAAGACTGAGCATCGTTCCCGCAAGTACGTAGGTGGAGCCCACCTTGGTGGTCATCGTGCGCTGGATGCCGATGGCTGCTGCGGTGGTCGGTCCACCGGTTCCGGTCTCCTGAACTTCCTTGAGGAGTCCTGTCGGCTGAGGACTGGCCAGCGGATAGACAGAGCCCCGGCGCAGACCGGTACCGACGATGACAGTTGTGCCTGACGGGAGCGTCCCGTAGGTGCTCCACCCGTCGAGGTCTCCCACTGACGTGACAAGCACGACAGATGCCGTGCCGGACCACGGAGCGGTCACACCGGCAGCGGTCGCGGCGTTAGCGGCCTTGACTCGTGCGAAGACCTGAGTGCCCGGAATCAGACCCGTGATGGATGTGCTGGTGACGTTGCCGACGCTTAGCGTCTGCGGCGAGGCGTTGAAGCTGCTGCTGGTGTCGTACTGAATCGAGTACCCGGTGATGGCTGATCCGCCGTTAGAAGACGGTGCCGACCAAGACAGCGTTGCTGAGGTGGTTGAAGGATGCGCCGTGCCCGGTCAGAAAAAGGACTAGCCGCTAAAGCCCGCCATCCACACTGGATGTAGGTACGTCTGACGCATGAGTGCTCGGTCACCCTTCTTGCTGTTGCAGAGTCGGCACATGCTGGCCAGGTTGATGAGCGAGTCATCACCACCGTTGGCCTTGGCAACGATGTGATCCACCGTTGCGTCATAGCCCACAAGAGGCTTGCCGCATACGGTGCACGTCCACCCATCACGCTCTAGGGCCTTCTTGCGCACGGCCTCCCATGCTGTGCCGCTACTGCTCAGCTTGCTCAATGGGCTGCCCCTTCTCGTCAACTAGCGGAGTAGGGGGTGTGCTGTACGTGGTGCCCTGAGGACTGCCGAAGTGAACCAAGGTGTTTGTCATTGGTCATCCTTCTTGCGTGTCCACGACACCTCTCCGTCAGTGCGGTCAATGGTGATCGTGATGCCTAGGTCAGCCATGCCTCTGAGTAGCTCAGGGGTGAAGACGATCTTGATGCCTCGTTGGTCGGTCATGGCTTGCTTCTCTCAAGTGCTCGATAGGTCTCGTAAAGGGCTCGCCATTTGGCTGCCTCTTCCTTGTGGCGGCGGTACCAATCGCGCTGATAGGCGTTGTGGGCGTAGGTGCAGCTAGCACAACGGCACTTGCCGTTCGTGTAGCTGCTGTTCACGCCGTGCTCTCTTGCCATCACGCATCACCGTCCAAAGCGCGGTGGCAGGGCACGCACATTGGCTCGTAGTCCCAAACGTTGGCGCTCCAGCGAAGCGTGAACACGTGCTCTTCCCCTCGGAAGGTGCGGGTGGTCTCCTCCTGCTGCTCGTACTCCGAGCCACCCTGATAGGCCCACTGCGATGCCTGGCGACCGCACCGGGTGCACTTGTGCTCGTGCGCCTTGCCCCGAGCGCGGCCAACCTTCACATGGGCATAGGTGTAGCCAACGGGTGACACTCGTGACGTGTCCACGTTGCGCTCATTGCTGTTTCTGCCCATGTATCAAGCCTGAGGCCGCTCGAGACTTGCTATTTGGATCCGCTATTGGTGAGGTGCCGGCTACGGCGTCGAGCAAGGCCGGAATCGCTGGTATCAATCGGCCAAAACGATCAACAGACCGGCTTGGAAAAGTGCACGGAGCGGATGAGTGGATGCGCGCCGAAGCACTTTTGAAGCGACTTGCGTTCTCGCAAAGTTGCTCTAATAGCCCGGAATCTCGGCCTTTGCTCAAACGCCAACTCTCGGTCAGCTCATGGAGCTCCAGAATCACCCTTCTCGCACCCTGGAATCCTTGAGGTATCGCTTCTTGCAATGTGTAGGGAGCAACCGATTCCGGCAATGCGCCGGGGAAAGCAATGAATCAATGCCTGCACTAACCAGCCCTGCGGCGGGGCCAACGTCCGCAATCCAAACCTTCAAGACAACACTCGTAAGCTTTAAGCCCGTTGAGCCGGGTTGGATCGTTGCCGAGCTAGCGACCGACTTTCCAGCGCCGTATCCCTATCGGATTTACCCGATGCTCGGATGGGCTCACTGGGAGGTGACGGAGGACGAAGCAGCCTGGTCGGTGCTCGTGCCGGTCGTTGATCTGGCTGACTTCGCGCATGACCTTTATGACTCAGCGCCGAAGGTCTACTTTGCTCGCGCTCTCTTCCGTGAGGCACAAAGCGACATTGACCTAACTCTCTCTAAGGCAGCGCTTCGTACGGCGGTGTCCGAATGAGTGACAACATTCCGGATTTCCTAGAAGACAATCCGCTAGCTGAGGTCTTGGCCACCGGCACGGTTGGTGGCGGCGCTCCGATCCTGAATCGCTCGATGAAGGAGTATCTCGCCTGGACGGTTGACCACGGTTGGCTCAAATGGGATGGGAAGGTGTGGCGTCGAATCGCTGAGCCGGTCGCCATCGAAATGGTGCGTCGTGAGCTTCAAGCTCTCTTCACCTCCCTCCTCAACGGTGGCGAGAAGTCACCCGAGCGAGTCAACCTCCTCAAGCGCCTACTCTCGAAGCGCAAGGCGGCTGACGTGACCTACTTCTTAAAAGGGTTGCTGACAGTCAAGGCAGAAAAGTGGGATTCGGCCCCGGACCTTCTCAATGCTCAAAACGGAGTTATCGACCTTCGCGCGGGTGCGCTTCTGCCGCACTCGTGGAAGTACCGAATGACGAAGATTTCCCCGGTCGAGTTTCACGCTGATGCCACGCACCCGGACTGGACAGCGGCACTAGGTGCTGCTGATGATCCGGACTATCTGCAACTCAGATTCGGTCAAGCTGCTACTGGCTATCCGGTGGACGATGACCGCATTCCGTTCCAGATTGGTGGAGGTGCTAACGGCAAGAGCACGATGGTAAATGCCGTTATGCGCGCCCTTGGCGACTATGCCGTTGGCGCTCCCGTTCAAACTCTTCTCGGTAATGCGGGAGACCACCCGACTGAACTCATGGTGCTCAAGGGCGCTCGTCTCGCGGTGGTCGAGGAGTTGCCAGAAGGCAAGCACCTCCCATCGCGCCGACTCAAAGAGTTAGCCGGTACGGCTACCGTCAAGGCACGTCGCATGCGTTCTGACTTCGAGGAGTTTCCAGCTACACACTCGATGTTCGTCAACTCCAACTTCATCCCTCAAGTCTCAGACGTGGATGAAGGCACATGGCGTCGTCTCATGATGGTGAAGTATCGAAAGCACTTCATTCACCCGTCTGAGCCGATCCTGAGCCCTAACGATGTTCACGGTGATCCCAGCTTGCGCGAACGTCTCGCGGCCTCTGAGGATGGCCAGCTTGAAGCCGTGCTTGCTTGGATCGTGGCCGGGTCTCGTCGTTGGTACGAGACTCGCTCACTCCGCTCAACTCCGTGGCCGTTCAGCATTCAGGCCGACACACAGAAGTGGCGTGAAGAGGCAGACCTTGTGATTGCCTACGCGCGTGAGCGCCTCGCGTTCACGGTTGGCTCAGCGGTCTTGGTCAAAGAGCTATTCGATGACTTCAACCAATGGCTCTCAGACACTGGCCGACAGCCGGTCAGCATGGGCACCTTCAAGAACAAGTTTGAAGGTCACTCGCTCTTTGCGGCATCCAATGTCGAGCTTCGAGAGAAGGCACGTCCTAGCGCGAATCTCACTCGTCGTCGTGGCGTGCGTGGCCTCGGAGTCATTGAGACTCCTGCTCAGGCTCACCTCTACCTAGGCGTTGCCTTTACCTAATCTGTGACCGTTGTGACTGCTCATTTGTTATGTCCTCTTATAGCTCTCTATGGAGACTCAACTTTTAGACGGTCACAACGGTCACAACGGCTAGTGGAGGAGCGAGTCACGGAACGGCTAGCCGTGCCTAGCTGACCGACCGGCACATTTTGTGTTATGCCCTGAGCGAAACTAATTCGCGGGGCGGGGTACGAAATGCTCCGTTTTGATCGAGATAGCCGGGGGACGTTTCGTGGCTGAATTCCTGCCGGTTCAATTCGAGTCAGTTTTGTCCCCCAGGAGAGGTACATGGCTCGCAATTCAGGGGGCATTCATTTTCCGGCGGCGTGAGTTACGTTCGCCGCATGAGCCACACGAGAAAGAAGAGCGGACCCCCGCCCATCGTTGTTGTCGCGCTCATTACTGGCTCCTCGGCTGTCATGGTCGCGCTCATTGACATGGCTACAGCGATCATCACCAAGACGCCATAGCGTCACCCATGACGCGCCGAGCGCCCCTCTCGGCTTCGTCCCATCCGACCCACCTTGAACGTTGCCGGGTCCGGCCACTCAACCTCTTCACCTGGATACAGCTTTGGACGCCACCCCTCTGAGAAGTAGCGCTGCTGATAGACCGGCCACGTCTGCACTGGCTCGGCGGTCACGTCCCGGCCCGCTCTCCATACGCGCTCCCAAACCTTCGGGGCGGCAGGGTCGAGACTCGCGCGGAACTCCATGCCGGGACGCTACTCTCACCCCATGATCTTGGAACTTGGCAGGCATGCAGCCACCGGTGTTGACCCGGGCGTCACGGTCGTCTTGACCGTTCTAGGCATCGTTGTGACGGCTGCGGTCGCCTTGGTTGTCGCGCTTGTCCAACTCAACAACCAGCAACGTCGCTGGCTCCTAGACCTGAAATGGTCGACGTACACCCGAACTTTGCAAGGTTTCGACCGTGCTGCTGACATGTTCGAAAAGGGGAACGCGAGCCCAAAGAAGAAGGCCGCATTGATCGAACACTTGGTTGGCTCAACCTCGGAGTTGTTGTTGTTACTACCGCGTGGCATGAAGGATGCACTTTCCAACATCCTGGACAGCATTTCGGCTAAACCATTCAGCCGTGCTGACTACAACACGGCATACGGTTTCCTGGTGGATGCGATGCGCAAAGACATGGGCGTCAAGTCAGCCGACTAACAAGAGGCCGGGAGCGCTATACAGCGGTATCCCGGCCTACGTGCGTCAGCCTAAACGGCGGTACTGACCTTCTCGTCCGTGAGGAGCTTGACGCGATCCTTCGCGCGTCCCTTCTGAACGGTGACCATGCTGAAAGCGGCCCGCACCACGTCACGCTGTGCGTCCAAGGTCAGGGTTGACCACCACTGCCCGAAAGCCAGAGCGGCGACTACCTTGCCCTTGAACTCGCCCGACCAAGACTCCTTCATCTGAGCTACGAAGCCCGCTGTTGTCGCGTTGGCCCGCTCAGCTTCGATCAGGCCACGGATAACCTCAGCGCGCTTGCCAAGCTCGGCAAGCTGCACCGTCACCAGCTTCATGTCAACACCGGGCACGAGGGCTAGCGATGTTGCATGAGCGCGTGCGGCCTCCACCTCGGCGGACTCCTTCTGTAGCGCCAGCAGGTTTGCACTCTCGCCCCGCACGTCCTCTGCGCCGTTCACCAGCCATTGAAGGACACCGTTGACAACCACGTCCTCCAAGGTGCTCTTCTGGATTGAGACATGCGTCTGAGAGATACGGCAGCGGTAGTCGCGCTGCATGGAGAGGAAGGCACCGCACTCACCACAGACCGCGATCCCTGACAAGAGGTGCTTGGGCTGACCACCGGGAGAGGTCTTGCGGGACGGCGCTTCGAGGAAGGCGGCAGCGTTGTCCATGTCCTCCGTGCTGACCAACGGTGTGATCTGCTCGGACGGGTAATAGATGCCTTGATGCTTCACCTCTCCGCAATAGGCGCGGTTGGTCAAGACTTCCCGAATCCAACCGGTGCGCCGACCGTACTCTTGCGCCAGTGCGCGGATGGTGTGCTTGTCGTCCTCCAAGAAGCTGGCGAAGATGGCGCGCACCACCGCGGCCTCAGATTCGCGGGGCGTCATGTTGTCGCCCTCATACCCGAACCGGCGTCGGCCAGGGACCGGCTTGCCTTCCGCGATGAGTTGCAGATTCTTTGCCTTCTGGCGTGCGCTTTTCCGCTCCACCTCTTGCTTGGCCACGGCTGCCTTGATCCGGGCGAACATGCGACCGGCATCCGTGGAAAGGTCCGCTTCACCGTTGGCCGTCACGATAGTCAGCGCGCGCTCTTCCGCAAGGTCAACCCAATCTTCAAGCTGACGCGGTTGACGGGTCAGACGGTCTAGGTCCCAGCAGACCAAGGCGTCAAACTCACCAGCGCTGAACGCGGCAACCATGCGGTCATAGTCCGGACGGGTGACGTGGCGCTTCGAGGCAGACACGGTGTCTCGGAACACCACCGGATCGGACCACCCGCGTGCCTTCACGAGGCGCTCGCAATCGGCAAGCTGGCGCGCATGGGCAAGGCCGTCTTCGTTGGCGTCTTGGCTGATGCGGAGGTAGATAGCAACTTTCATGTTGCTAGGTGTAACGGCGGACGCGTGCGTATCCATACCCACATGGCTACAGCTATCTCAACGGAATCGCCTCATCGCCGCCGCCAGTCAGGCGACCGTGGTGGTCGAGGCGGGGTGGCGCTCCGGATCGCTCAACACCGCCCATCACGCCGAGAGCTTGGGGCGGCCGGTCGGGGCTGTTCCGGGTCCCGTCACCAGCGCCGCATCGGCCGGATGCCACAAGCTGCTGCGCGAGACGCCGGCGATCTGCGTGACCACTGCCGACGAGATGGCCGAGCTGGTGACGGGCGATCGACCCGCCCCGCAACTCGACGAGATCGTCCGCACGCGAGGAGGGCCGATCTCGCCGGCGATCGACCCGACCGGCACGAGGGTCCGCATCCTCGACGCACTGAGCGACCGCTCCGGTCGTTCGGTGGCGAGGATCGGCGCGATCTCCGGGTTGGCCGCCGATCGCGTTCGAGCCGAGCTCGGGCTGCTCGAACTGGAGGGGATCGTGCGCGAACTGCCCGGCGGCTGGCAGAAGTTCACCGTTAAGCAGTTGGAGGCTCGCCGCGGCTAGAGTGCGCACCATGATGCAGCTCGGGCAGTACGCGCCGCCGACCCACACCATCGCTCACCTCAGCGACACGCACTACCTCGGCGGCAGGCGCGCACTGTACGGCAAGGTCGACACCGACCGCACCCTGGTCCGCGCCATCGAACAACTCGAACGCTCGGGCACCAACCCGAGCGCGATCGTGATCACCGGCGACCTCGCCGACCTGGGGGAGCCCGACGCCTACGTGCGCCTCCGCGACGAGCTCGAGCCGGTGGCGAATCGGATGGGCTCGAAGATCATCTGGGTCATGGGCAACCACGACGAGCGCGGTCCCTTCTCGTCGATCCTGTTCGGCGGCGACTCCGACGACGCCACGCCCCAGGACCGCGTCTACGACATCGACGGCCTGCGCATCGTCGCGCTCGACAGCTCGGTACCGGGCTACCATCACGGCGAGCTGACCGATGACCAGCTCTCCTGGCTCGAGGAGGTGCTCGCCATTCCCGCGGCGCACGGTACCCTGCTGGCGCTGCACCACCCGCCCCTGCCATCGCCGATCGAGATCATGGCGATCATCGAGCTGCAGCAGCAGCAGAAGCTGGCCGACGTGATCCGCGGAACGGATGTGCGCGGCATCCTCGCGGGCCACCTGCACTATTCGACCAACGGCACCTTCGCCGGAATCCCGGTGTCGGTCGCCTCGGCCACCTGCTACACGATCGACACCAGTGCGCCGCAAGACACGCTGCTCGGGGTGGACGGCGGCCAGTCGATCAACCTCGTCAACGTCTACGTCGACACGGTCACGCACTCGATCGTCCCGATCGGCGACTTCACGCAGGTCGCCGGGTTCTCGGGGGTCTTCCTCGAGAAGCTGGCCTCGATGACCCCCGAGGAGCGCCGCGAGGCGTTCTCGAGCAAGACCTCGACGTTCAGCGTGGCTGAGGCAGAGAGCTCGCAGTAGCGGCGACGATGGCCGCATGGAGTTGCGCTCCGCGATCGAGGCGTTCGCCCGTCACCTGACGGTGGACCGCGGATTCAGCGCGCACACCGTGCGCGCCTACCGGAGTGACCTGAGCGACCTGGCTGACTTCGTCGAGGAACGGGCCCTCGCGGCACCCGAGGCGGCGGATGCCGTCGACGTGCGCGAGCTCGACCTCGAGACCCTGCGCGACTGGCTGTGGCAGGGCAGCAATGCCGGGCTCGCGAAGTCCAGCCTGTCGCGCCATGCGGCCGCAGTGCGCGGGTTCACGCGCTGGCTGGTCACGACGGGAGAGGTCGCGGCGGATGCCGCAGGCCGACTGAAGGCGCCCCGACCCGAGCAGCATCTACCCCGGGTTCTGACCCGAGGCCAGATGGCTGCCATCTTCGAAGGCCTGGCGGCCCGGTCGGAGAGTGGGGATCCCGTCGCCCTCCGCGACCAGGCCATCGTCGAGTTGCTCTATGCCTCGGCCATGCGCGTGAGCGAGCTCACCGGCCTCCGGGTCGGCGACATCGACCGCACTCGGCTGACCGCGCGAGTGCTGGGCAAGGGCGGCAAGGAGCGCATCGTTCCCTTCGGCGTGCCCGCGGCGCGGGCGCTCGACGGCTATCTCAACGACGGTCGTCCGGCGCTGCGGGCGAATGTCGCGCCGGCATCCGACCCTGGCTTCCTCTTCGTGAACTCGCGGGGCGCCGCGCTGAACACGCGATCCGTCTACGAACTGGTCGCGGGACTCCTGCACGAGCTGCCCGGCACCGGCCCGTCGGGCCCGCACGCCTTCCGGCACACGGCGGCCACCCACCTGCTCGACGGGGGAGCGGATCTGCGGGCGGTTCAGGAGATCCTCGGCCACGCGAGCCTGTCGACCACGCAGATCTACACCCACGTCTCGGCGGAGCGCCTGAAGCAGAGCTACGCGGCGGCCCACCCCAGGGCATGAAAGCTCGCTCACAGCGGTCGCGACGCGACCGCGCGGCTGTCATGGATGAGCATGAGAGCTCGCTCAGAGCGTTCGCATCGCGACCGCGCGGCTTTCATGGCGTGGTCCTCCGGCGTCCTGGCCATCCTGTCCGCCGACACCAAACCCGACACTCGCACTCACCCGCTGGGATACAACACCGACCATCCCACCCCGCCCAAGAACAGCAGCGGATTGACGTACTCGCCGTCGACCCGAACGCCGAGATGCAGGCACGGCGACACGCAATGCCCGGGCAGCAGCGTGCCGATCACCTCCCCGCGGGTCACGCGATCTCCGGCAATCAGCGACGTCTGCACCGGTTCGAAGCTCGACAGCACGCCGCCCGCATGCTCGATCGAGAGCACGGGACGATCGACCACGAATCCGGCGAAGTGCACGACGCCGTCGGCGGGTGCGAGCACCTGCACGCCCGCCTCGGCGCCCAGTGGCGCCCGGATGTCGATGCCGCGATGGCCGGCGCCGTAGGGCCCTGCAGGCGCCACATAGGGGCGGGCCAGGGCGTGCGCTCCGGAGACCGGCCAGCTCCAGGCTCCGAGCCGAGCGACAGCAGGTGAAGCCGCCGCCGATGCCGGGGAGCCGCCGACGGCCGCACCGACCAGCAGCGCGAGTGCCAACATCCGAAGCCACATCCCCCCAGCCTCGGCCGAAAGCGTTCGACTGCGCGCCGGGCTTCCTCGGCGGGGGACAGCACGGCCCACGACCCCCGGGGGAGGAATGCCGCGCGCGCTGCTACACTGAACACCGCACTTGACTTCGGTCGAGTGACTACGCGTGCCCACGCGCGAGCCGCCGAGAAATCGACCGGCCGCGCGGCACCGGCCTCCATATCCCTCAGTCATCGCGGCTCCGCAAGGAGTCCGACAGTGGATATTGCGCCCGGGCACCAGGGATCGTGAGCCATCCGGCATCACGGCGAACAACTGAGATCGTCTGAGAAGACACAACCGCGCGGGCGAGAGCCTGCCCAGAAAAGGAACACGACCATGGCCGTCGTCACCATCCGCCAGCTGCTCGACAGCGGCGTCCACTTCGGACACCAGACCCGCCGCTGGAACCCGAAGATGAAGCGCTTCATCCTGACCGAGCGCTCGGGCAGCCACATCATCGACCTGCAGCAGTCGCTGAAGCACATCGACACCACTTACGACTACGTCAAGGAGACCGTCGCACACGGCGGCACGATCCTGTTCGTGGGCACGAAGAAGCAGGCCCAGGAGGCCATCGCCGAGCAGGCGACGCGCGTCGGCCAGCCCTACGTGAACCAGCGCTGGCTCGGTGGTCTGCTCACCAACTTCCAGACCGTCTCCAAGCGCCTCGCGCGCATGAAGGAGCTCGAGGAGATCGACTTCGACGACACCAGCAAGGGCTTCACCAAGAAGGAGCTCCTGATCCAGCGCCGCGAGCTCGACAAGCTGCACAAGACCCTGGGCGGCATCCGCAACCTCACGAAGACGCCGTCGGCCATCTGGGTCGTCGACGCCAAGCGCGAGCACCTCGCGGTCAACGAGGCGACCAAGCTCGGCATCCCGGTGATCGGCATCCTCGACACCAACGCCGACCCCGATGAGCTCCAGTACCCGATCCCGGGCAACGACGACGCGATCCGCTCGGTCGGCCTGCTCACCCGCATCATCGCGGATGCCGTGGCCGAGGGCCTCATCCAGCGCCACCAGAAGCCCGAAGAGGCCGGCAACGTGAGCGCCGTCGAGCCTCTCGCCGAGTGGGAGCGCGAACTGCTCGAGGCCTCGGAGACCCCGCAGAGCACCGCCGAGCGCATCGAAGCGGTCGACCAGAGCGCCGCGACCCCCGAGGTGAAGGCCGAGGAGATCGCCGAGATCGTCGCCGCCGAGACCCCGACCGAGGAGAACGACGCGGATGCTGCCGCGCTCGCCGAGGCGACGGCCCAGGCCGACCCCGCCGTCGTGATCCACCACCACCCGGAGACCGACGAGGAGACCGAGGCGCGCATCGAGGCCGAGGAGGCCGTTCCGAGCGAGCCGACCGCCGAGGCCGCCGAGGTGGTCGCCGCGGAGAAGGCTGCTGCGAAGACCGCGGCCAAGAAGCCTGCCGCCAAGAAGCCCGCCGCCGAATAGTCCCTCTCGTCACGCGAAACACGAACCAGTAAGGAACCCATCCATGGCCAACTTCAGCCTGGAAGACGTCAAGACCCTGCGCGAGCGCCTGGGCACCGGCATGGTCGACACCAAGAACGCCTTGGTCGAGGCCGATGGCGACATCGAGAAGGCGGTCGAGATCCTGCGCCTCAAGGGTGCGAAGGGCAACGCGAAGCGCGCCGACCGCTCCACGAGCGAGGGCCTGATCGCCGTCGTCGAGAGCGCGACCGCCGTCACGATGTTCGAGCTCGCCTGCGAGACCGACTTCGTCGCCAAGAACGAGAAGTTCGTCGCCCTGGCCGACAGCATCTCGCAGGCCCTCGCCGACTCGGGCGCCGAGACGGTGGATGCCGCCCTCGCCACCCAGGCCGGTTCCGGCACGGTCGCGTCGCTGATCGAAGACCAGGCGGCGACCATCGGCGAGAAGGTGGAACTGCGTCGCCTCGTGCGCCTCAGCGCTGACCACTACGCCGTCTACCTGCACCGCACGAGCAAAGACCTGCCGCCGCAGATCGGTGTCGTCGTCGCCTACAGCGGTGACGACGCGGAGACCGCGCGCAGCATCGCGCAGCACATCTCGTTCGCCGACCCGGTGTACCTGTCGCGCGACGACGTGCCCCCGGCCGAGGTCGAGAACGAGCGCCGCATCGTCGAGCAGATCAGCCGCGAGGAGGGCAAGCCCGAAGCGGCTCTGCCCAAGATCGTCGAGGGTCGTCTCGGCGCCTTCTTCAAGCAGGTCGCCCTGCTCGAGCAGGACTACGCCCGCGATAACAAGCTGACCGTCGGCAAGGTCGTCGCCGACGCCAAGCTGACGATCAACGGCTTCGCCCGCTTCAAGGTCGGCGCGTAAACACCCACGCACAAGGGGCCTCCGATCCTGAATCGGGGGCCCTTCGTCGTACGTGGCTAGGCTGGCTTTCGTGCCGAAAGCCCCCGTCATCCTTCTGACCGGCGCCACCGACGGGCTCGGCCGGGCGCTGGCGGATCGTCTCGCCTCATCGGGTGCCCGGCTCATCCTGCACGGGCGGGACGCCGAGCGACTGGCCTCGGTGGCGGATGAGATCGCGGCATCCGGAGCCGAGCGCCCGCGCGCCGTGTGCGCCGACCTGGCCGACCTGCACGAGGTGGCGCGCCTGGCCGAGGACGTCGCCGGCATGACCGACCGCCTCGACGTACTGATCAACAACGCGGGCATCGGCAGCGGAGAGCCGGAGGGCCACGAGCGCCGGGTCAGCGCCGACGGCTACGAGCTGCGCTTCGCGGTCAACTATCTGGCGGGATTCCGTCTGACGATGGGGTTGATCCCGCGGATGCGCTCGTCACGCACCGCCGACGGACCGGCCCGCATCGTGATGGTCGCATCCTTGGGGCAACAGGCTCTGGATCTCGGCGACCTGATGCTCACCCACGGCTACACCGGCCAGCGGGCGTACAACCAGTCGAAGCTGGCGCAGATCATGTTCGGGATCGAGCTGGCGCACAAGCTGCCGGCCAGCGAGATCACGGTGAACAGCCTGCACCCGTCGACCTACATGCCGACCAAGATGGTGCTGCGCAACGGGGTCGACCCGATCGACACGATCGAGGCGGGCGTGGATGCCACCGCACGGCTGGCCCTCGATCCCGCGTTGGACGGCAAGACCGGCCGTTTCTACGACCGGCAGCGGGAAGCCCAGCCGCACGAGCAGGCCTTCGATCCCGTCGCGCGGCGCGAACTGTGGCTGCGCAGCCTGGAGCTGACGCGCATCCACGACCCCTTCGCGTGAGCCGCGCGGGGCGGGCTTGCGAGACCGACTGTTAGCCTGGACCGAACCCCTTCGACCCCGCCGCTGGAGGCCCCGTCATGACCGAACGTCGACGTCGCGTACTTCTCAAACTGTCGGGCGAGGCGTTCGGCGGGGGAGCACTCGGGGTGAACCCCGACGTCGTGAGCAGCATCGCCAAAGAGATCGCCGAAGCGGCACCGAAGGGGCCGGACGACCCCGATGGCGTCGAGATCGCGGTGGTGGTCGGCGGCGGCAACTTCTTCCGCGGAGCCGAGCTCAGCCAGCGCGGCATGGATCGCGGCCGCGCCGACTACATGGGCATGCTCGGCACGGTGATGAACGCGCTCGCCCTGCAGGACTTCCTCGAGCAGGCCGGCGCTGAGCCGCGCGTCCAGTCGGCGATCGCCATGACCCAGGTCGCCGAGCCCTACATCCCGCTGCGAGCCGAGCGCCACCTCGAGAAGGGCCGCATCGTCATCTTCGGGGCCGGCGCCGGCCTTCCCTACTTCTCGACAGACACCGTCAGCGCACAACGCGCCCTCGAGATCGGCGCGGATGCCGTGCTGGTCGCCAAGAACGGCGTCGACGGCGTGTACACCGCCGACCCGCACTCCGATCCGACGGCGCGCAAGCTCGACACCCTCAGCTACCAGGACGCACTGGTGCAGGGTCTCAAGGTCGTCGACTCCACAGCGTTCAGCCTCTGCATGGACAACAGGATGCCGATGGTCGTCTTCGGCATGGAGCCCGCCGGCAACATCACCAAGGCCCTGCGCGGCGAGAAGATCGGCACTCTGGTGACGGCCTGATGACCTCGTACGAGAGTCGCACCCCGCAGACCGTCGCGAAGCAGGTGCGGCAGCACGAGCCGTCGAACATCCTGTCGTCGGTGGTCCTGCTCGTCCTGACTCTCGGGGCGTATCTCATCGGCGCCGTCTTCGATGTCATCGCGGCCTTCGCGGGCTCGCACTGGGTCAATCCCGCCGCGCTGATCGGCGGCGGCGCGATCCTGGCTCTCCTCGGCCTGGTCGGCGCCGCGATCACCGCGCTGCTGATCTCGCGCCGACGCCGAGCGTGGCCGGTCGCCCTGGCGACATTGCTGGTGGTTCTGTTCGGCTGGATCGCCGTGTTCGTCCTGTTCGCGTTCGCTCTTGCCTGAACGGGTCGACCGCGAACCGTTCGACCGCTACGGTTCCGACGTCCTGGCGGACGCGCGCGCGGCCAACGCGGCGCGCGCGATCCCGACGGTCGATGCGCGCCCGGGCGAGGTCTTCGAGCTTCCCGACGGCTTCGTGGGCGCGGTGACGCGCGTCGAGAAGGGGACGGTGGAACTCGAGGACCGGCACGGCGCGCGGCGCGTGTTCCCGCTCGGTCCGGGATTTCTCGTCGACGGCAAGCCGGTTGTGCTGCGCGCTCCGACGCGGGCGGCGCCCCGCCCCGGCCGACTGCGCACCGCATCCGGCTCGATCGCTCCGTCGTCGGCCGGCGGCGGGCGACGCGCCCGGGTCGCGCGTGCTCACCGCATCTTCGTCGAGGGCCGTCACGACGCGGAATTGGTCGAGAAGATCTGGGGACCCGATCTGCGGGCCGAGGGCATCGTCGTCGAGTATCTGGACGGCATCGACCACCTGGCCGAGGTGCTGCGCGAGGTCCAGCCAGGCCCGGAGCGTCGGATCGGGGTGCTCCTCGACCACCTGGTCCCGGGCTCGAAAGAGAGCAGGATCGCCGAGCAGGTGACGAGCCCGCACGTGCTGGTGGTCGGGCATCCCTTCATCGATGTCTGGCAGGGCGTCAAGCCGGCTCGGCTCGGGCTGAGCGCGTGGCCCGTGATCCCGCGGGGCCAGGAGTGGAAGCACGGCGTCTGCGCGGCCCTGGGCTGGCCCCACGACGATCAGGCGGACATCGCGGCGGCCTGGCAGCGCATCCTCGGCTCGGTGCGCGACTACCACGATCTCGAGCCCGCCCTGCTGGGCAGAGTCGAGCAACTGATCGACTTCACATCGACCCCATAATCCGAAGCCCTAAGCTTGCTCACACGGGTTTCGAAGGAGTGTGCCGTGATCAGTGACGTTCTCGCCGAGGCGACGGACAAGATGAACCGTGCCGTCGAGGTCGCCAAGGAGGACTTTTCGACCGTGCGCACCGGCCGTGCCAATCCGGCGCTCTTCCAGAAGATCCTGGTGGAGTACTACGGCACGCCGACGCCTCTCGCGCAGCTGGCCAGCCTGCAGAACCCCGAGGCGCGCACGCTGATCGTCACGCCCTACGACAAGACGGCGCTCAAAGAGATCGAGAAGGCGATCGTGGCCTTTCCGAACCTGGGTGCCACGCCCACCAACGACGGCAACATCATCCGCGTGACGATGCCCGAGCTGACCGAGGACCGGCGCAAGGAGTACGTCAAGATCGTGCGGGCCAAGGGCGAAGACGCGAAGGTGGCGATCCGCAATGTGCGGCGCAAGGCGAAAGACGATCTCGACGCACTGAGCAAAGAGGTCGGCGAGGACGACATCTCGCGGGCCGAGAAAGAGCTCGACAATGTGACCAAGTCGCATGTCGATGCGATCGACGACGCGCTCAAGCGCAAAGAAGCCGAACTGCTCGAGGTCTGATGTCGATCCCCCCCGAGCGGCACGCGAAGAGGCATCCCCCCACTCGCGCCGAATTCGAGGCGCGCGCCCAGGAGGTCCGCGCCGATCTCGAGGCCAGGGGGCAGGAGGCGCGCGCGCAATTCGACGCGACGCAGGAGAAGATCCGGGCGCGGACGGGCCGCAACCTGCTGGCGGCGATCGGGATCGGCGTCGTACTGGGCGGCGGCTTCCTGGCCAGCCTGATCATCCCGAACCTCAAGTGGCTCTTCATCATCTTCGGGGCCGGGCTGATCGGCTTCACCGTGTTCGAGCTGTCGAGCGCGTTGCGGCAGGCGGGCCGCGACATCCCGCGGGTGGCGTCCACGGTGGTCGCGGTCGCGGTCGTCCCGTTGGCGTTCTTCTTCCACGTGCAGGGTCTCTGGCTGGCCACGCTCGGGGCTGTGATCCTCGTCTCGCTCTACCGGTTGATCGAACTCGCGCTGCGCCCGAGCCACCGCACCGGCGCGCGCGCGGTCTGGTTGGACCTCGGTGCCGGCGCGCTCATCCAGATCTACGTCACCTTCATGGCCGGCTTCTATCTCGTGCTGACCGGCTCGAACGGGGGCGAGTGGTGGACGCTGGCCTCCATCATCACCGTCGTCGTGACCGACATCGGCGCGTATGTCACGGGCCTGCGGTTCGGCCGCCACAAGCTCGCGCCCAACATCAGCCCCGGCAAGACCTGGGAGGGCTTCGCGGGCTCGATCGTCTTCGCCGTCGTCGCCGGAATCCTGCTGGCGATCCTGATGCTGCACCAGCCCTGGTGGATCGGCCTGGTCATGGGGGTGCTGCTCGCCCTGGTGGGCACGGCGGGCGACCTCACCGAGTCGCTGATCAAGCGGGACATCGGTGTCAAGGACATCTCCACCTGGCTGCCCGGCCACGGCGGCTTCCTCGACCGGCTGGACTCGATCCTGCCGAGCGCCGCCGTCGCCTACGTGATCTTCCTGGTGGTGGCGGGGGCGCGCTGACGCTCAGGCAGGCTCGGGTACCATTGCCCGCGTGAGCTCGACCTTCCCGCACGCCCGCAGATCGAAACTCGGTTACGACGTCGACGAGGTCGAGGACTTCCTCGAAGACGCCCGTCGCGCATACACGGCCGAGGGGGCTGGCGCGACGCTGGTCACGGCCGATTCGATCCGCGACACCGGTTTCACCATGCGCAAGGGCGGCTATTCACCCGAGCACGTGGATGCCGCGCTCGAGCGCCTCGAAGACGCCTTCGCCGTTCGCGAGCGCGAGCGCGCGATGGCTCAGGCCGGAGACCAGGCCTGGTACGCGCGTGCGCGCAGCGGCGCCCAGGCGATCCTCGATCGCATCGTCCGGCCGCGCGGCAAGCGGTTCCGCCGCGTCTCGATCCTCACGCTGGGCTACTCGGTGCGCGAGGTCGACGCACTCACCGACCGCGTCGCGCAGTACTTCCAGAAGGGCAAGCCGCTGAGCATCGAAGAGGTGCGCACCTCGGCCTTCCACGGGCAGCGCGGCGGCTATCACGAAGCGCAGGTCGACCTGCTGCTCGACGCCGTCACCCGCGTCATGCTCGCGGTGCGCTGAGCAGTTACCGCGGTTCTGGGCCCGTCTTCCAGCTCGTCTCACCCGATCTGGGGAGAGCGGATTCCCGGGACGCGACAGGGGCGCTGCGTAGACTGGTGACACTGTGAGCGGCTATCAGCGGCGGGGGGCGCACTATCGACCAACGGTCGAGGTGGCGCAGGAGGAGCGGCATGTCCGCACCCCGGGCTCGCTGCCGGCGTTCGCCGCATTCGCCTGCATGGCCCTGGTCGGGGTCTCGCTCGCGTCACCGCACGTTCCCAGCCAAGCCGAGGTGCTCGCCTCGAGCACCCATGTCGCGGGCCAGAGTTACGCGATCGACGTCGACGCGGTCGACGCCGTCACCCGTGACGGCTTCAAGGTCACGAAGATCGTGACGGCCAAGCCTGCGCCGGCCGCCGGCATCCCGGATCCCGGCACGGCCCAGGCGATCGCCCTCGAGATGCTCACCGCGCGCGGCTGGGGCAGCAGCGAGTTCGACTGCCTGGTCGCTCTGTGGAACCGCGAATCCCATTGGAACGTGTACTCGCTCAACACCAGCTCGGGCGCCTACGGCATTCCGCAGGCGCTCCCCGGCGACAAGATGGCGAGCGTCGGCGCCGACTGGGCGACCAATCCGGCCACGCAGATCACCTGGGGTCTTGGCTACATCACCGCGCGCTACGGCACGCCATGCGGCGCCTGGAACCACAGTCAGGCCAAGGGTTGGTACTGAGCTGTGCCGGTTTCGGCGCCACCGCTCCTGCGGCGCAGCCGCTCCGCGAGACGTACACGCCGCCTCGCTGCGCTGGCGATCTAGGCGGCCAGGCGCGCCGCTGAGAGGCTCTCTGCGGCCTCCAGGGTCGTCGTGTGGTTCTGCTCGGCCTGGCGGAAGATCGTGGTGACCGTCTCGCCGATCGCCTCGACACGGGCGTCGATCGCCGCCGCATCGGCGTTCGGCTCCGACGCCATCGAGAGGTAGATCACGCCGCCGGCGTTGACCACGAAGTCCGGAGCCCAGAGGATCCCGCGGGCGGCGAGCGCGTCGGCCCCGTCATGCCGGGCGAGCTGGTTGTTCGCCGCGCCGACGACGCCCCGAGCGCCCAACTCCGAGATCACCTCCGGAGTCAGCACGCCACCGAGGCCACAGGGCACGAACAGGTCGGCGTCGATCCCGTGAGCGTCGGCCACCTCGACCCAGCTCGCCCCGAGTTCGTCGGCGAGCGCCATCTTGTCCGGGTTCACATCGGCAACGCTGAGCCGCGCTCCCTCGGCCGCGAGCGAGCGCGCCAGACGTCCGCCCACCTGACCGAGCCCCGAGATCACGATGTGCCGGCCGGCCACGTCGCGGCTGCCGTACAGCGCGTCGAGCGTCGCGAGGATGCTGGCGTGCACCCCCGCCGCTGTGGCATCGGCCGGTTCGCCGACTCCGCCCTGCTCAGGCGGAAGGCCGCAGACGTGCGCGGTGCGTTCGGCGACGATCGCCATGAGCTCGGCGCTCGTTCCGACATCCTCCGCGGTCATGTAGGCGCCGTCGAGGCTCTCGATCGCGTCGCCGAGGTCGAGCATGGCGTCGCGCTTCTGCGCGTCGGTCAGGACCGTTCCGAGCGGCACGTGGATCACCGACTTGCCGCCCCCGCGGGCCAGACCCGCGGCGGAGTTCTTGAGCGTCATGGCGGCCGACAGTCGCAGCGCATCGGCCAGGGCATCCGTCCAACTCTCGTACTGCCACAGGCGCGCCCCGCCCAGGGCTTGGCCGAGCTTGGTCGAATGGACCGCGACGATGATGGTCAACCCGGAACGGGCGCCGGTGGTGATCAGCACGCGCTCGTGATCGAGCGGGACGGATGAGAGGGGGTGGGTCGAAACGGGGTGGGTCGAAACCGGGTCGGGCGACGTCATTGTCTTCTCCTGAATACCGCGCCTTGTGAGCGCTCGAATGTCGGCGCTGTTGTGGGCGCCACCACCGCAACTCTATCCGCGAAGCGGCTGTTTAGACTTGGCCATATGCCTCGCTCGAATCGACCGCGTTCCTCGCGCGGACACGAGGAGGAGCCCGAGCCGCTCGACCTGGAACGCGCGCTGATGGGCCGACTGCGCGTCGAGAGCAAGCGCGACGGGTTGTGGAACGTCCAACCTCAGGCCGCGAGCTCCGCCGTCAAGAGCTACCTCTGCCCCGGCTGCGGCCTGGACATCATGCCGGGCACCGCGCACCTGGTCGCCTGGCGGGCGGACGGCATCATGGGCCCCGCAGACGACCTGGCCGCCCGGCGCCACTGGCACACCCACTGCTGGAAGATCAGCCTGTGAGCAGCGCCGAGACCAGCGGAGGCACCGACATCAGCGGAGGCGTCGAGCTGCCGGCCCGCCGCCAGGACATCGAGCTGCACACCTCCGACGGGCTCACCCTGGTGGGGGAGCTGGCTCTGCCGCTCGAGAAGGCGCCGGTTGCGACCCTGGTGTGCCTGCATCCGCTGCCCACGCACGGCGGCTTCATGGACTCGCACATCCTGCGCAAGGCGGCCGCACGCCTGCCGGCCCTCGCCGACCTCGCGGTGCTGCGCTTCAACTTCCGCGGCGTCACCTCCCCGCGCGGCACCTCGCAGGGCGCCTTCGGCGACGGTGTCGAGGAACGCCACGACCTGGCCGCCGCGATGGAGTTCGTGCAGCAGCTCTCGCTGCCCGACCCGTGGCTGCTCGGCTGG
>Ga0105240_10002897_pt1 | contig 27066 bp, 21 predicted proteins | sample KBSC54metaG_FD_80426 | JGI IMG/M metagenome (GOLD analysis project Ga0105240, IMG submission 80426) | Corn rhizosphere microbial communities from Kellogg Biological Station, Michigan, USA - KBS C5-4 metaG | ecosystem: Host-associated > Plants > Roots > Rhizosphere > Soil | place: Michigan, USA... | reverse complement strand
GTTCGGCATTCCGCGCTTCCTCGCTGTCGGTGGCTGGCAGGGCAGTGATCGTCGCAAGCGCCCCGCAGTTCGTCAAATGCGCTGCGGGCGCCGGCGCCTCCTTCGCCACAATGCCGTGCCATCGTCTACCGGAGAAGCGCATGACAGGACCGCTCGCAGGCTTGAACGTGGTCGAGATGGCCGGCCTCGGCCCGGCGCCGTTCTGCGCAATGATGCTGGCGGACATGGGTGCCCGGATCATTCGCATCGAGCGCCCGCCGACCGGCGCGCCGCAGATCGTCGAAGGCAAGTTCGACGTGACGGCCCGCGGCAGGCCCGCATTGCGCATCGACTTGCGCCAGCCCGCGGCGATCGAGACCGTGCTGCAGCTGATCGCCAAGGCCGATGTGCTGATCGAAGGCTTTCGCCCCGGCGTGATGGAACGCCTCGGCCTCGGCCCGCAGGTCTGCCTCGCGCGCAATCCGAAGATCGTCTACGGCCGCATGACCGGCTGGGGCCAGCACGGCCCCTTGGCCCAGGCCGCCGGCCACGACATCAACTACATCGCGCTGAGCGGCGTGCTGAGCGCGATCGGCCGGCCGGACGCGGCGCCGCCGCCGCCGCTGAACCTCGTCGGCGACTTCGGCGGCGGCGCGATGATGCTGGCCTTCGGCATCCTGTGCGCGCTGCATGAATCGAAGCACTCGGGCCAGGGCCAGGTGATCGATGCCGCGATGACCGATGGCGCGGCGCTGCTCGCGGCGATGACCTACGGTCTCAAGGCGGCCGGCAGCTGGCGCAACCAGCGCGGCGAGAACCTGCTCGATGGCGGCGCGCACTTCTACGACACCTATGCCTGCGCCGACGGCAAGCATGTCGCGATCGGCCCGATCGAGCCGCAGTTCTATGCCGAGCTGCGCGAGCGCTGCGGCATCCACGACCCCGTCTTCGACGAACAGCTCGACAGCGCGCGCTGGCCGGCACTCAAGCTGCGCATGGCGGAGATCTTTCGCACCCGCACGCGCGACGAATGGTGTGCGCTGCTCGAAGGCACCGATGTCTGCTTCGCCCCGGTCCTCGATTGGGACGAAGCGCCGCGGCACCCTCACAACCGCGCCCGCGGCACCTTCATCACGATCGACGGCGTGCTGCAGCCCGCGCCCGCGCCGCGCTTCAGCCGCACACCGCCCGGCGTGCCGACCGGCGCCGGCGCGAGCCGGAGCGGCGAGAGCGCGCTGCACGACTGGGGCATCGCCGACGAGACCGTCGCCATGCTGAAGGCCGCCGGGGCGATCTGAAGCGACGATGCTTGCCGCAGCGGACGGATGTCAACCCACGGTGACCTGCGTCTCGAACAGGAAGGTCGACAAGGCCTGTTCGACGGCCGGCACGGCGAGCCGGCCAGCCTCCGGCAGGGTCACGCTGACCCGCATGCCGCGGCGTCCGCCTTCCGTCGCCTGCACCTTCGCGTCGGGCAGGCCGAGCTGCTCTCGCACCACCCGCGCCACCAGGCGCGCCGCCGCATCGCAACGCAATTGCGGCTTGTAGATCTTGCCGACCGAGGTCAGCGGGATGGCCTCGACGATGTGGATCTGCTTCGGCCATGCGGGCCGCTCGCCGATCGTGCGCTGCGCATGTGCCTGCAGTTCGTCCTCGGTGGCGCTGGCGCCGGGGCGCAGCGCGACGTAGCAGACCGGCAGCTCGCCGGCGTAGGCGTCCGGCATGCCGACCGCTGCCGCCAGGGCCACCGCGGGGTGCGTCGTCATCGCGTTCTCGATCATCAGCGGATCGATGTTGTGGCCGCTGCGGATGATCAGGTCCTTCGTGCGGCCGGCGATGTGGATGCGGCCCTGGTCGTCGGTGAAACCGAGGTCGCCGGTGTTGAGCATGCCGTCTTCGAAGATGCCGGCGTTGTGCGCCGGATCGCGATAGCCGGGCGAGACATGCGGGCCGCGCACCGTGATGACGCCGACTTCATGCGCCGCGCACGCTGCGCCCAGCCGGCCGTTCGCCTCGAATCGGCGCACGGTCACTTCGGTGTACGGCAGCGGCCAGCCGACCGATCCTTCGCCGCCTTCGTCGTCCGGCGGATCGATCGCGATCAACCCGGAGGCCTCGGTCATGCCGTAGACCTCGTGCAGGCTGCGGCCGGTCACTTCGCGAAAGCGCTTGCCCACGGCCGGCGGAAGCGACGCGGCACCGGTGAAGCCGGCGCGCACGCAGCTGATGTCGGCGCCGTCCAGCGGCACCTGCAGCACCGCGCCCAGCGAGGTCGGCACGGCCCCGACGCGCGTCGCGCGGTACTGCGCGACCAGGCGCCAGAAGCCTTGCACCATCGCCGGATTGCGCAGCCCGCTCGGCGACATCACGAGCAGGCTCATGCCGGCCATCAAGGCGGCCAGCGTGCTGAAGATCGTCCCTCCCACATGGAACAGCGGCAGCGTCGCGGTGAGCGTGTCGGTGGCCCGCATGTTGCCCAGCAGCGCGCCGCCGAGCGCGGCCACGAGCTGGCCGCGGTGCGTGTGTGCCACGAGCTTGGGCGCGCCGGTCGTGCCGCCGGTATGGAAGTAGGCCGCAATCTCGTCGCCGCCGCAGGGCTCGCCGAAGACCAGGTGGCCCCCGGGCTGCGCCATCAGTGCGGTGTTGAAGTCGATCACGCCGTCTTCGGCCGGCACGCCGGGCGGGGCCACGCGCAGCAGCTTCAGCGAGGGCATGCGCTCGCGCAGGCCCAGCGCCTTCTGCCAGATGTCCAGCGGCGGATGCGGGCCCATGGCGACCAGGATGCTCGCGCCGGAAGCCTCGATCAGCCCGGCGATGTGCTCGGGCTGCAGCAGGAAGTTGATCGGCACCGCATAGCCCGCGGTCTCGGCGCCCCACAGCGTCGCATGTGTTTCGACCAGGCTCGGCAGCATGTAGGCCACGCCCGGACGCGGACCGCCGATCGATGCGAACAGGTTGGCCGCACGCCGCACCAGGCCGAGCAGCTCGCCTGCGCTGACGCGGCGCGGCTGTTCGTCGGGGGCGCCGCTCATCAGCAAGGTGAGCGCGGCACGTTCGGCATCGCGCGCGGCGTTGCCGATGAACACGTCGAGGATGCTGCGTTCAGGCAGGCGCCGGGCGAGGGGCATCTCGGCCTCGAGGCGCGCAATGTCTTCGCGGTTGCGGACGCCGAGGTCGGTCAGGGATGCCATGGTGCTGGAGATCTGGACATGAATCGGCTGACTCTAGCCGCCCGGAGCGAGCCGGGAAACGCGTGCCAACCCGTGGCCACCACGGCGCGCTTCAGCGTCTGGCGGGCGATCAGAGCCGACAATGCCGCGATGGAACTGAACCAGCTCCGAGCCTTCCTGTCGGTGGCACGCACCGGCCAGCTCGTGCGTGCGTCCGAGCAGCTGCACCTGACGCAGTCCGCCCTCTCGAAGCAGATCAAGAGCTTCGAAGACGAGCTCGGCGTGCTGCTCTTCGTGCGAACGCCGGCCGGCATGGTGCTGACGAGCGCGGGCCGGCGCCTGCTGCCGTTGGCGGCCAAGACGATCGATTCGGCGCAGGAGATCGGCTCGCTGGCCGCGTCGATGCGCGGCACCGTCTCGGGCGCGTTGCGGCTGGGCACGATCGTCGATCCGGAGTCGATCCGCCTGGGGCCCTTGCTCGCAGCGCTGCTGCAGTTCTATCCGCAGGTCGACGTCTCGCTGCTGCACGGCATCTCCGGCGGCGTGCTGCAGATGCTCAGGGAAGGGCAGGTCGACGCGTGTTTCTACCTGGGCACGCTGAAGGATGCGGAAATCGCGGTGCGGCAACTCTCCCTCGAACACTATGTCGTCGTCGGGCCGGTGGCCTGGGCCGAGCAGCTGCGCAGCGCGACCTGGGAAGAGCTGGCGGCGATGCCCTGGCTGGCCACGCCGGCCGGCAGCTCGCAGCATGGCCTGGTCGATCAGATGTTCGCCGAGCGCGGCCTGAGCTATCGCACCGTGGTCGAGGCCGACCAGGAGGCCTCGATGCTGGAGCTGGTGCAGTCGGGCGTGGCGCTCGGCCTGATGCGCGAGCGCATCGCCGCGCCGGCCCTTCGCCATGGCCAGGCGGTTGTCTGGCCGGGGGCGCACCTGCCGTGCCCCTTGTCCCTGCTGTACCGGCGCGCCGACGAAGACTCGGCGATCCTGCAGGCGCTGCTGGTCACGGTGCAGGGCGTGTGGCAGGCCGACGCGGACGCCTGAATCCGGCCCGGCCGGCGCAGATGGTCGCCGCAGCAGCTAGGGGTTTACATCAGGGTCATGCTGATCCGACCGTCGCAAGTGCTTGTCGGCAAAGGCTATTCCGCCGCGGCACCCCGGGGTTGACGCAATGTCACTCGGCTTTTGGCAAGTCCGTTCCTAGACTGCTCGCAGACCCGGTTGCCGAAAGAAGCCCCATGACCACCCCATCCCCTGCCGATCGCCACCCCTTGCTGCGCAGCCTGTTCGATGCCGCCGTCGCCGCGGCCCAGCCCGCGCTGTGCCTGCCGCAATACCTGCCGCCGCGCCCGAAAGGCCGCACCATCGTGATCGGTGCCGGCAAGGCGTCGGCGGCGATGGCTCGCGCGCTGGAAGACCATTGGGACGGCCCGCTCAAAGGGCTGGTGATCACGCGCTACGGCTATGCGGTGCCTTGCGAGCGCATCGAGATCGTCGAGGCCGCGCACCCGGTGCCCGATGAGGCCGGCCTGCAGGCCACCGAGCGCATCCGCCGCCTGGTGAGCGGCCTGAGCGCGGACGATCTGGTGATCGCGCTGATCTCCGGCGGCGGCTCGTCGTTGCTCGTCGCGCCGGGCCAGGGGCTGACGCTTGCCGACAAGCAGGCGGTCAACAGCGCGCTGCTCGAATGCGGCGCCAGCATCTCCGAGATGAACTGCGTGCGCCGGCATCTGTCGCAGGCCAAGGGCGGGCGGCTCGCGGCGGCCTGTCATCCGGCCCGGGTGGTGACGCTGCTGATCTCCGACGTGCCGGGCGATTCGCCGATCGACATCGCCTCCGGCCCGACCGCGGCCGACCCGACCACCTGCGCGGACGCGCTGGCCATCATCGAGCGCTACCGCATCAGCGTGCCGCCCGCGGTGCTCGCGCTGCTGAACAGCGCCGAAGGCGAAAGCGTCAAGCCCGGCGATCCACGCCTCGCCACCAGCACGACGCACATCATCACCGCACCCCAGATCGCGCTCGAAGCCGCCGCCCAGGTTGCGCGGGCCGCCGGCTACGAGGCCTACATCCTCGGCGACAGCCTCGAAGGCGAAGCGCGCGATCTCGGCAAGGCCTTCGCCGGCATCGCGCGCCAGGTCGCCCTGCGCGGCCAGCCGTTCAAGACCCCTTGCGTGCTGCTCTCCGGCGGCGAGACGACGGTGACGATCCGGGGCAAGGGCCGCGGCGGGCGCAACGTCGAGTTCCTGCTCGCCTTGGGCGTCGCGCTCGACGGGCTGCCCGGCGTGCACGCGATCGCCGGCGATACCGACGGCGTCGACGGCATCGAGGAAATCGCCGGCGCCTGCCTCGCGCCCGACACCTTGGCGCGTGCCTGGGCACTCGGCATCAATCCGCGCAAGAGCCTGGACAACAACGACGGCCACGGCTTCTTCCAGGCCTTGGGCGACTCGGTGGTGACCGGCCCCACCCTGACCAACGTCAACGACTTCCGGGCCATCGTGATCGACGGCTCATCCAACGGAGATTCCTGAATGCAACAGTCCTGCCACGCCAAGATCGTCGCCACGCTCGGCCCCGCCAGCGCCGACCGCGCCACCATCGAGGCCCTGGTGCAAGCCGGCGCCGACGTGTTCCGCCTGAACTTCAGCCACGGCACGCATGCCGATCACAAGGCCCGGCTCGAGATGATCCGTTCGATCGAGGCCGACATCGGCCGCCCGATCGGCGTGCTGCTTGATCTGCAGGGGCCGAAGCTCCGTGTCGGCAGCTTCGCCGACGGACCGGTCAAGCTGGTCGACGGCGCGCCGTTCCGCCTCGATCTCGATGCCGACCGCCCCGGCGACGCGACCCGCGCGCCCCTGCCGCATCCGCAGATCTTCGCGGCCTTGAAGCCCGGCGTCGAACTGCTGCTCGATGACGGCAAGCTGCGGCTCGAGGTGATCAAGTGCGGCCCCGAGTACGCCGAGACGCGGGTGGTCAACGGCGGCCTGCTGTCCGACCGCAAGGGCGTCAACGTGCCCGGCGTCGTGCTGCCGCTCTCGGCCATGACCGACAAGGACCGCGCCGATCTCGACTTCGGCCTCTCGCTCGGCATCGACTGGGTCGCGCTCTCCTTCGTGCAGCGTGCGGCCGATGTCACCGAAGCCAAGCAGATCGTGCAGGGCCGGGCCGGCATCGTCGTCAAGCTGGAGAAGCCCGCGGCGATCGAGAGCCTGGAAGCGATCCTCGACGAGACCGATGCGGTGATGGTGGCGCGCGGCGATCTCGGCGTGGAGATGCCGGCCGAGCAGGTGCCCGCGATCCAGAAGCGCATCGTGCGCGCCTGCCGCAAGCGCGGCTTGCCGGTGATCGTCGCGACGCAGATGCTCGAATCGATGGTCGGCGCGCCGGTGCCGACGCGGGCCGAGGCATCGGATGTCGCGACGGCGATCTACGACGGCGTCGACGCGGTGATGCTGTCGGCCGAATCGGCTTCCGGCAAGTTCCCGGTCGAGGCGGTCGCGATGATGGATCGCATCATTGCGCGGACCGAGGCCGACCCGTACTACCGCGACGCGCTCGATGCTTCGCACACCCCGCCCAGCGCGAGCACGGCCGATGCCATCGGGCGCGCCGCCCGTTCGATCGCCAGTCTGCTGGACGTGGCGGCGATGGTGGCCTACACCAGCTCCGGCTCATCGGCGCTGCGCATGGCGCGCGAGCGGCCGCGCGCCGGCATCATCGGCATGACGCCGAACCGCGCCACGGCCCGCCGCCTGACGCTGGCGTGGGGCGTGCGGCCGGTGCTGTGCCACAACGTCGGCGACGTCGCCGAGATGACCGAAGTGGCGTTGCAGACTGCGGTGCGCCAGGGGCTCGCGAAGTCCGGCGAGACCATCGTGATCGCGGCCGGCATGCCCTTCGGCACGCCGGGCACGACCAACCTGCTGCGCATCGCGCAGGTCGAGTGATCCGGGTGGGCGGCTACTTCGGCTCTCTCCGAGAGCGCCGGAATCGCCCGGGTGTCATGCCGGCGTAGCGGGTGAACGCGCGGTTGAATGCCGCTTCGGAGAGGTAGCCCACCGCTTCGCCGACCGAGGCGGTGTCCTGCGCGCCTTGCAGCAGCAGCCGGGAGGCTTGCTCCATGCGCAGCGAGGTCAGCAGCGCGAGCGGCGGATCGCCGACGTAGCGGTCGAATTCGCGGGCAAAGCTGGCGCGCGACAGATGGCAGAGCGCGGCCAGCGAGGCCACGGTCCACGGCTTCTGCGGCTGCTCCAGCATCGCCTTCAGCGCCGGCGCGAGGCGGCTGCTGCGCATCAGCCCGAGCACGCCGGCGTGGGCCGGTTCCGCCGCGAGATGGGCGCGCAGCGCCAGCGCGAACAAGGCGCCCGACAGCTCCTCGACGATCACCGCGGAGCCCGGCCCCTGCTGCTCGATCTCATGGGCCATCAGGCGGACCAGCCCTTCGAGCCAGCCGTAGTCCGGCGTCTCGGCAAAGGGGATCACGATGTGCTCCGGCAAAGCCTCCAGCAAGGCACTGCGCCGGCGCCCGCCGAACTCGAATTCGCCGCAGAGGATCTCGATCTCGGCTTGATCCGGGCGCTCGAGATTGGTCTTCAGGTCGACCAGTTCACCGCCGATCGTGCGAATCTTGCGTGCGCGCCGCCGCTGGCTCTCGGTACGCAACACATGCGTGGCGCCGCGCGGCAGGATCGCCAGGGATCCGCGGGGCAGCGCAACCGCGGTGTTGCTGTCGGGCAGCCAGAGTTCGCATTCGCCTTGCAGCACGATGTGAAAGGGCGCGCGCCAGGGGCCGATGCCGTCGTGCGGTGCATCGAAGCCGCGGCCGAAGAGACAGCGCAGGTCCAGCCTGCCGCGGGGATCGAGCGTGGCGACGAGTTGGCTGAGTGCATCCATGTGAGACGATAGAGCAATTCATAGAGACGAGACGGCATTCATGATCCCGCATCCGGCCGCTAGATTAGCGCCATGACGCAGCCCGCGGTCGCGGGCCGTCGCAGGATCTGCAGGAGAAGCCGTGATGCATGCCCATCGTTCACCGATTCCCGTCTCGTTCTTCGGCATCGCCGTCGGCGTACTGGCGCTCGCCAACGCCTGGCATGTCGCCTCGCGCCTCTGGGGGTTGCCGGCCGAACTGGCGAATACCTTCACGGTCGCGGGTCTCGCGGTGTGGCTGACCGTCACGCTGCTGTACGCGCGCAAGTGGCTGTTGCATCGCGCCGAGGCACAGGGCGAAATGCAGCATCCGGTCCAGTCCTCGTTCGCCGCGCTGGGGCCGGTCTCGGGCTTGCTCGCGGCGATGGCCTTGCTGCCGTTCTCGCGGCTGCTCGCCATCGGCTTGTTTGCCATCGCGCTGGTCGGCCAGCTGGCCTTGGGCCTGTGGCTGTACGGCCGCTTCTGGCAAGGTGGACGTGCACCCGAACTCGTCACGCCCGCCGTCTACCTGCCCGCGGTGGCGCAGAACTTCGTCGCCGGCACCGCAGCAGCGAGCTTCGGCTGGCCGCAGCTCGGCGCCCTGTTCTTCGGTGCCGGCGTGTTGTCTTGGCTGGCGATCGAATCGATGATCCTGAGCCGCGCGGCGATCCTGCCGCCGACACCCGAGGCGCAGCGCCCGTTGCTCGGCATCCAGCTCGCTCCGGCGGTGGTCGGCGGCGTGACGTACATGAGCCTGAGCGGCGGCGTGCCCGATCTGTTCGCGCAGATGCTGCTCGGCTATGGGCTGTTCCAGGCGCTGCTGTTGCTGCGCTTGCTGCCGTGGATCGCGAAGCAGCCATTCGCGCCGTCGTACTGGGCCTTCAGCTTCGGCGTGGCCGCGCTGCCGACGCTGGCGATGCGCATGCTCGAACGCGGCGCGACCGGGCCGGTGGAATGGCTGGCGCCGATCCTGTTCATCGCAGGCAACCTGATCATCGCTATGCTCGTGCTGAAGACGCTGGCCCTGCTCGTGAAGGGCCGGCTGTTGCCCGCGGTCGCGCCGTCCCACGGATAAGGAGAAAGAGTCGTGGCGAACAGTCCATCGATGCGCGCACTGATCGTCAGCCGGGCGGGCGGTGCGTTCGAGAACGTCGAATTGCCCCGGCCGGTCCCGCGTGAAGGAGAGGTGCTGGTGCGCATCGCCGCGAGCGGCGTCAATCCGCTCGATACGAAGATCCGCGCCGGCGCAGCGGCCCATGCCCGGCATCCCCTGCCGGCGGTGCTGGGCCTGGATCTGGCGGGTATCGTCGAATCGGTCGGGCCCGGGGTCGGCATGTTCCGGCCCGGCGACGAGGTCTATGGGCTCACCGGCGGTGTCGGCGGTATCCAGGGCACGCTCGCGGAGTTTGCCGCGGTCGATGCCGAACTGCTCGCGCTGAAGCCCGCCAAGCTGTCGATGAGGGAAGCGGCCGGCTTGCCGCTGGTCGTCATCACCGCATGGGAAGGCCTGGTCGATCGGGCGCGCACCGCAGCGGGCCAGAAGGTGCTGGTGCACGGCGGGGCCGGCGGCGTCGGACACGTTGCGGTGCAGATCGCCAAGGCGCTCGGCGCGGAAGTCTTTGCCACCGTCTCTGCCGAGCAGGCCGGGATCGTTCGAGGCTACGGCGCCACTGCGATCGACTACAAGACAAGCTCGGTGGAGCAGTACGTTGCGCAGCACACCGCCGGCGTTGGCTTCGACGTGGTCTACGACACGGTCGGCGGCGCGACGCTGGATGCGTCCTTCGCCGCGGCCAGGACGTATCGCGGGCACGTCGTCAGCTGCCTGGGCTGGGGCACGCATTCGCTTGCGCCGCTGTCGTTCCGCGCGGCGACTTATTCGGGCGTGTTCACCTTGCTGCCGATGCTGACCGGCAAGGGCCGGGCGAACCATGGGCATATTCTTCGGGAGGCGGCGAAGCTGGTCGAGGCCGGCCGGCTCGCCCCGCTGATGGCCGCTCGCAGCTTCGATTTCGATGCGGTGCTGGAAGCGCACCGGGAAGTCGAGTCTGGGCGCTCGCGGGGGAGGGTGGTGATCGATATCGGCAAGGCAGTCAGCCGGTAGCCGCTGCCCGCGGGCTACTGCGCCAGATAGCCGCCATCCACCGGCAGGATGTGCCCGGTGACCATCGATGCAGCAGGCGACGCCAGGAACAGGACCGCCGAGGCCACCTCGTCGGCCTCGGCCAGCCGGCCCATCGGCGTCACGTTGCGGATGCGCTCCATCAACGGCTCCGATGATTCGAGCTCGCCGATGAAGGGCGTGCGCGTCCAGGTCGGTGCGACGGCGTTGACGCGAATATGCAGCGGCGCCCACTCGACCGCCAGCGCGCGTGTCATGTTGACCACGCCGCCTTTGGAGGTCTGGTACGAAATGTTCGGATAGAGCCCGCCGCCGGACAGTCCCATGATCGACGCGACATTGACGATGCTGCCGCCTGCAGCCATGTGCCGTGCGGCGGCGCGGGCACACAGGAAGCTGCCGGTCAGGTTGACGTTGATGACCTGGTTCCAGTCATCGAGCTCGAGCTCGAGCGAAGGCTTGCGGATCGCCATGCCGGCGCTGTTGACGAGCACGTCGATCCGCCCCTCGTCCCGCGCGATGCCGGCGATGACGTGTTCGATCTGCGCCGCATCGCTGACGTCCAGCATCCGGCTCGTGCCGTTCGGGATGCTGCGGGCTTCGCGCTCGGCGGCCGCGCCGTCGCGATCGAGCAGCACCACCCGCGCGCCGGCTTCGCCCAGCAGACGCGCACAGGCGAGGCCGATGCCGCTGGCGGCGCCGGTCACCAATGCCAGCTGGCCATCGAGCCTGAACCGCCCCAGGCCGCCCGGTTCGCGCGCCGATGAGACGCCGTCGCCTTGACTCATGAACTCACCCTTCGATCGTCTGTCGCTTGGCTACACTGTCGCGCGCGCCTTCGGCCCAGCATACTTCGCCGGCCGCGTCTGAAGAAAAGAAGGAGCACGCCTTGACAAGAGCGAAAGCCTCCAGCGCCATCATGCGCTGCGGAACCGAGCAGCCCGACGTGATCGGGCGCATCTTGACCGCGGGGCCGTTGTCGGTCGAGTTCGACAACGGCAATCTCCGGTATCTCACGGTCGGCGGCGTCGAGGTGTTGCGCGCGCTGTCCTTCCTCGTGCGCGACCCGAACTGGGGCACCTGCGTGCCGGCGTTGAGCGGCCTCGACATCGAGCAGCGCGCCGATGGCTTCAGCGTCAGCTATCGCGCCAGCTGCGAGAACGCCGGGCAGCAGATCGTGTACGACGCCCGCATCGAAGGCCGCGGCGACGGCAGCCTCGAATTCAGCGGCGCCGCGACGCCGGCGACCGACTTCCTCACCGCGCGCACCGGCTTTGTCGTGCTGCATCCGCTGAAGGGCGTGGCCGGCCAGGCGCTCGAGGTCGAGCATGTCGACGGCAGCGTGGAAGCCTCGACCTTCCCCGCGCTGGTCGATCCGCTGCAGCCATTCCTGAACGTGCGCTCGCTGACGCATCAAGTGCTGCCCGGGCTGAAGGCCAGCGTGCGCATGGAGGGCGATACCTTCGAGATGGAGGACCATCGCAACTGGACCGATGCCTCGTTCAAGACCTACGTGCGCCCGCTGGCGCTGCCGTGGCCCTACCTGGTGAAGGCCGGCGAGACGGTCCGGCAGAGGGTCACGCTCACGCTCAGCGGCGCCGCGCCGGGCACGGCCAAGGCGGCTGAAGCGTCCAGTCCCGGGACCATCACGGTCACGCTCGGTCAGACGACCGGCGACCGGTTGCCGATGGTCGGGCTGGGCGTGCCGGCCGAAGAGATCGCCGCGGCGACCGCGTCACTCGACCTGCTCGAACGCTTGGCGCCGCGGCTGCTGATCTGCGAATTCGATTCGCGCAAGAAGCATGGCCGCCGCGAGCTGGAAAGCTACCGCGTGCTGTGCGAGCGCAGCGGTGCGCAATGCGAACTCGAAGTGGTGATCGACAGCATCGAGCAATTCGATCGCGAGTTGAAGAGTCTCGCTTCATCGGCCCGCGACGCCGGGCTGAAGCCCGCGGCCATCGCGGTCTGCCCGGTCGGCGACCTGAAGTCGGTGCTGCCCGGCAGCCCCCGCCCGCCGGCCCCGGCGCTGGCGGCGCTGTACCAGGCTGCGCGCGAGGCCTTTCCGGGCGCACGCCTGGGCGGAGGCATGTTCTCGTTCTTCCCCGAGCTGAACCGCAAGCGGCCGCCGGCCGAGCTGCTCGACTTCGTGCACAACGGGACTTGTCCGATCGTGCACGCGGCCGACGACCGCTCGGTGATGGAAACCCACGAGGCGCTCGCCTACCAGGTCGCGACCGCGCGCAGCTTCATCGGCGCGACTGCCTACCGCATCGGCCCGAGTGCGATCGGCTGCCGCGACAACCCCTACGGCAAGACCTACACGCCGAACCCGGACAACCAGCGCCTCTGCCTGTCGAAGAGCGATCCACGCCAGCGCGGCCTGTTCGGCGCCGCGTGGACGCTGGGCTACCTGGCGAGCCTCGCAAGCACCGGGGTCGAAGCCGTGAGTCTCGGCGCGCCGACCGGCCCGCTGGGCCTGATCCATCGCCGCGGCGATTCGGCGCTGCCGTACTACGACGCGCTGCGCGGTGCTTCGGTCTATCCGGCCTATCACGTGGTTGCCGGTCTGACCCGAGCGGCCGGCGCCGCGCTGCTGGCCGCCACGTCATCACAGGATCGCAGCGTGCGCTGCCTGGCCTATCGCGCCCAAGGCGCCAGCTTGCTGTGGCTCGCCAACATGACTGCGCAAGACCAGACGGTGCGCGTGGCGCATGGCGGCACCCGGCCGTCCGGGATCGTGCTGGACGAAGCCAGCTTCGAACAGGCGACCACCGAGCCGGCGGCCTTCGAGGCGGGCGTCAAGCCGCTCGACCTCGAAAGGCTGCGCCTGACCGCCTACGCCGTGGCACTCGTCTGCATCGAGGACGATTGAGAAGCTCTGCGCTATGCTCGCGCTGAATAACGATACTCGCCCGTATCTCTGAGGAGACCAGGATGAAGACGCGCCAATTCAAGTCCCGCAACGGGACCGAGCTGAAGTTTTCGGCCGTCGGACTCGGCATGGGGCCGATCGGCGAAATCTACGAGTTGCTCGACGAAAAGACGACGATCGCGACGGTCGAACAGGCTTACGAGAGCGGTGTTCGCACATTCGACACTTCGCCGCATTACGGCAATGGCCTGGCCGAGTCGCGACTCGGCGCGGGACTGCGCCGCATCCCGCGGGACGAGGTCCTCGTCTCGACGAAGATCGGCCGCGTGATGGACCCGTTCGCCAAGCCGCGCGAGAAGAACAAGGACGTGTACTCGCCCGGCTTCGTCGGCGGTTACGCCCACGCGCCGAATTTCGACTACTCCTACGACGGCACGATGCGCTCGGTCGAGCAGTCCCTGCTGCGCACCGGACTGAGCCGGCTCGACGTGCTGCTGATTCACGACTGCGACGTCTGGACCCATGGCGCCGAGGCCGACAAGCGCTTCAAGGAAGCGATGGACGGCGCCTATCGGGCGCTCGACAAGCTGCGCAGCGAGAAGACGGTCGCCGCGATCGGATTCGGCATCAATGAAGCCGACACCTGCGTCCGCTTCGCGCGAGCCGGGGACTTCGACCTGGCGATGATGGCCGGCCGCTACTCGTTGCTGATCCAGAGCGGCCTCGCCGAATTCCTGCCGCTCGCGGCGGAGAAGAAGATGGGCGTGATGCTGGCCGGCGTGTTCAACTCCGGCATCCTCGCCACCGGCGCCATTCCCGGCGCCAAGTTCGAATATGGCGCGGCGCCGCCGGAGATCATGGATCGTGTGCGCAAGATCGAGGCGATCTGCGCCCGTCACGACACCTCGCTGCGGCGCGCGGCGATCCAGTTCGCGATGGCGCACCCGGCGGTGGTGTCGGTGATCCTCGGCGCGGTCAAGCCTTCGGAGGCCGCGGCCAATGCGGCCGACGCGGCATCGCCGGTGCCGGCGGCGCTGTGGAGCGAGCTGAAATCCGCTGGCCTGCTCGATCCGTCGGCGCCGACCGGCTGAGCGCGCGTCCAGGGTTATCGATAGGCAAAATCGGGCCGAAATCTTTCTACATTGGGGCTCACAAAAAAACCTCGCTCCCAGCGAGACCTTTGGAGACTTCCGATGGACCGACGCAAGACACTCAAGGCATTGGGCAGCGCGGCGATTGCCGGCGCCTCGGGATTGACCGGGCAGATCGCATGGGGGGCCGCGGCGACGATGGTCACCGTCGTCAAGATCGCCGGCATTCCCTGGTTCAATGCGGTCGAGAAGGGCATCAAGAAGGGCGCGAAGGATTTCAATATCGACGCCTCGATGGTCGGGCCCGCCAACGTCGATCCGGCGCAGCAGGTCAAGCTGCTGGAAGATCTGATCGCCAAGAAGGTCACCGTGATCGGCCTCGTGCCGCTCGACGTCAAGGTGTGCGAGCCGGTGCTGAAGCGCGCGCAGGCGGCGGGCATCAAGGTGATCACGCACGAAGGGCCGGAGCAGGAGGGCCGCGACTGGAACGTCGAGCTGATCGACTCGGTGCGCTTCGGCGAAGTGCAGATGCAGCGCCTCGCGAAGGACATGGGCGAAAAGGGCGACTACGTCGTCTACGTCGGCACGCTGACCACGCCGCTGCACAACAAGTGGGCCGATGCGGCGATCGCCTACCAGAAGGCGCACTACCCGAACATGAAGCTGGTGGCCGATCGCTACCCCGGCGCCGACGAGATCGATAGCTCGTACAAGACCACGCTCGACGTGATCAAGGCCTACCCGAACCTGAAGGGCATTCTCGGCTTCGGCTCCAATGGCCCGATCGGCGCCGGCAACGCGGTGCGCGAGAAGCGGCTGGGCAAGAAGATCGCCGTCGTCGGCACGGTGCTGCCGTCGCAGGCCAAGGACCTGATCGCCGACGGCATCGTGCGCGAGGGCTTCCTGTGGAACCCGACCGACGCGGGCTACGCGATGGTCGCGGTCGCGCGGCTGGTGCTCGACGGCAAGGAGATCAAGGACGGCATCGAGATCCCGGGCCTGGGCAAGGCGTCGGTCGACGTGCCGGGCAAGCTGATCAAGGTCGACAAGATCATGCGCATCAACAACGAGACCATCGCAGGCCTGATCGCCGGCGGTCTTTGAGCGCCGCATAGCCGTTCGCGGGCCAGGGGGCTGCCGGACTTGGCCAACTTCCTCGAGCTGCAAGCCATCTCCAAACATTTCGGCGGCGTGGTCGCGCTGCGCAACGTCGACCTCGCGCTGCCGGCGGGCGAGGTGCATTGCCTGGTCGGCGAAAACGGCTCCGGCAAGTCGACGCTGATCAAGATCATCGCCGGCGTGCTGCGTCCCGAGCCTGGCGGACGCATCGTCATCGAAGGGCGCGAACACCCGCATCTCGACCCGGTGCAGTCGACGGCCTGCGGCATCCAGGTCATCTACCAGGATCTCTCGCTGTTCCCGAACCTGACGGTGGCCGAGAACATCTCGGTCGCCCACCATCTGGGCGCGCCCAGCCTGGTGAACTGGCGCGCGATGCGCACGATGGCCGAGGCGGCGATGGCGCGGGTCGGCGCCGCGCTCGACCCGGATGCGCGGGTCGAGGATCTCTCGATCGCGAACCGGCAGCTGGTCGCGATCTGCCGCGCGATGGCCGCCGATGCCAAGCTGGTGATCATGGACGAACCGACCGCCTCGCTGACGCGGCACGAGGTGGATGCGCTGGTGCGCCTCGTCGCCGACCTGAAGCGGGCCGGCATCTGCATCATCTTCGTGTCGCACCGGCTCGACGAGGTGATGGAGATCGCCGAGCGGGTCACCGTGCTGCGTGACGGTGCGAAGGTCGGCGACTTCCCGGCGCGGGAGATGAACGACAAGAAGATCGCGACCCTGATGACCGGCAAGGCCTTCGCCTACCGCACCAGCGAGACTCGTTTCTCGGAGTCGCAGACAGTCCTTTCGGTGAGCCGGCTGACGCGCACCGGCCAGTACCAGGACATCAGTCTCGAGATCCGTGCCGGCGAGATCGTCGGATTGACCGGGCTGCTCGGTTCCGGCCGCACCGAGTTTGCGTTGTCGCTGTTCGGCATGAACCGGCCGACCTCGGGCGAGATCCGGCTCAACGGCAAGCCCTTGGCACTCAAGACCAACGCCCAGGCGATCGAAGAAGGCATTGCCTACGTCTCCGAGGATCGCCTCAACCTCGGACTGGTGCTGGAGCAGCCGATCGCGTCGAACATCCTCGTGACCGTGCTCGACAAGCTGTCGGACCGCTGGGGCCTAGTGACGGAGGCGACGCGGCAGCGCACCGCGCGGCGCTGGATCGACGATCTCGCGATCAAGGCGCCGAATCCGGACAATGCGGTGCGCACGCTGTCGGGCGGCAATCAGCAGCGTGTCGTGCTGGCCAAATGGATGGCCACGCGGCCGAAGCTGCTGATCCTCGACAGCCCGACCGTCGGCGTCGACATCGCGGCCAAGGACGGCATCTACGAAGTGGTGCGGGCGCTGGCGCTGAAAGGAGTCGCGGTCTTGCTGATCTCGGACGAGATTCCGGAAGTCTTCTATCACGCGCACCGCGTGCTGGTGATGAGCCGCGGGCGGCTGGCCGGCGAGTGCCTGCCGCACGCGTCTTCGGAAGAGGCCTTGCAGGCGATGGTCGATGCCTAGCCCCACCGGCCCGCTGGCGCGCTTTCGCCGCAGTCACGAGTTCTGGCTGCTGGCGGTCATCCTGGCGATGTCGCTCGCGCTGTCGCTCGCGACCGACAGCTTCCTGACCCTGCAGAACCTGTTCGATCTGCTCACCTCCAACGCCTTCGTCGGCATCCTCGCCTCCGGGCTGCTGGTGGTGCTGATCGCGGGCGGCATCGACATCTCTTTCACGGCCACCGCCTCGGTCGCGCAGTACGTGGCGCTGACGCTCGGCATCCGCCACGGCCTGGGCTGGTTCGCGCTGTTCGCGATCGCCGGCGCGGTCGGCATCGTCTGCGGGCTGATCAATGCCGTCTTCATCACCAAGCTGCGCATCTCGTCGATCATCGTTTCGATCGCGACCTTGAACATCTTCTACGGGCTGCTGATCTTTTCCACCGGTGGCAACTACATCACCTCGCTGCCGAAGTTCTTTCGCGACGGCGTCTCGTGGTTCGAGCACGAGGACGCGAGCGGCGTGCCGTATGCGCTGAACCTGCAGATCCTGGTGCTGATCCTCGCCTTCGCCGCCGCCTGGCTGCTGCTGAACCGGACCAACATCGGGCGCCAGATCTATGCGGTCGGCGGCAACAAGGATGCCGCGCAGCGGCTCGGCTTCCACGTGTTTCGCATCAACGTCCTGGTCTATGGCTACCTCGGCTTCGTCGCCGGCGTGGCCTCGCTGGTGCAGGCCCAGCTGGCGCAGTCGGTGACGCCGACCGTGCTGGTCGGCAAGGAGCTCGACGTGCTCGCGGCGGTGGTGCTCGGCGGCGCGAGCCTGACCGGCGGCGTCGGCACCGTGTTCGGCGCGCTGCTCGGCGTCGCGCTGCTGGCGATCCTGCAGAACGGCCTGGTGCTGATCGGCGTGTCCTCGTACTGGAACCAGTGGTTCGTGGGCCTGACGATCCTGGTCGCGGTGTCGACCACGGCCTGGTCCGAGCGCCGGCGCCGCGCGGCCAAGGCGATCAATTGAAGGCCGGCCCGCGATGAACCTGCCTGCCGCCGTGTCGCCGCGCACCCCGCTGCCGCTGCTGCGCTTCCTGCGCGGCGGCGCCGTGCCGATGCTGTCGCTGGTGCTGGTCGCGCTGGTCGCCGTCTTCTGGCTCTTGCTGGGGGACAGGATCATCGGCGTCGGCGCGCTGCAGGCGATGGCCTTCCAGCTGCCGGAGCTCGGCATCCTGTCTCTCGCGATGATGGTCGCCCTGCTGTCGGGCGGGCTGAACCTGTCGATCATCGCGACCGCCAACCTCTGCGCGCTGACGATGGCCTGGGTGCTGACGACGCAGGTGCCGGGGGCCCAGGGCTTCATGTGGGGCGCCTGGCAGGTCATCGCGGTGCTGGCGGGCGTGGCGGTGGCGCTGGTCGTCGGGCTGATCAACGGCTTCGTCATCGCCTACCTCGGCGTCTCGCCGATCCTCGCGACGCTGGGCACGATGACGATGTGCAAGGGGCTGTCGATCGGCCTGACGCGCGGCAACGTCATCTCGGGCTTTCCGGAGCCGATCGTCTTTCTCGGCAACGGCACGATCGCCGGCGTGCCGGTGGCGCTGATCATCTTCCTGGGCCTGTGCATCCCGATCGCGGTGCTGCTGAACAAGAGCCCGTTCGGCCACAAGATCTACATGATCGGATCGAGCGAAAAGGCGACGCGCTATTCCGGCGTCGACACGCGGCGCGTGCTGCTCGGCGTCTACGTGCTGTCGAGTCTGCTCGCGGTCGTCGCGGCGCTGGTGATGATGGCGCGCTTCAACTCCGCGAACGCGGCCTATGGCGAGAGCTACCTGCTGGTGACGATCCTCGCCGCGGTGCTCGGCGGGGTCGACCCCTTCGGCGGCTTCGGCAAGGTCGGCGGACTGGTGATGGCGCTGATCCTGCTGCAGGTGATTTCCTCGGCCTTCAACCTGCTGAATTTCAGCCCGTTCCTGACCGTCGCGATCTGGGGCGCGCTGATCATCGTGGTCACGGCGCTGGGCGTGCTGCTCGAGAACGCGGGGGTGTCGAGGCGCTAGCACGCGCTGGCCGCTGAGCGCACGAAGCCCTCCGGGAAGCTGCTGAAATCGCAACAGCGCGTTTCAGGAAGAGTCGTTCGGGAGTTCCGATGCCAGCAGCAGTACCGCCCAGCAACGAACCCGAAGGTCTCCCGGCCCTTGCGCCGCTCGCAGGGCCCGGCTCGCCGCCCGAGCACGCCCACCGGCTGCTGGAAGAAGAACGCCGGCGTCTCGCGTCGATCATCGAGGGCACCGGCGCGGGCACCTGGGAGTGGAACGTGCAGACAGGCGAGACGCGCTTCAACGATCGCTGGGCGCAGGCCATCGGCGAGAGCCTGACCGGCCTGGCGGAGATCTCGATCGAGAGCTGGCTTGCGCGCATCCATCCGGACGACGCGACGCAGTGCCGCGCCTTGCTGCAGCGCCATTGCGACGGCGAGACAGCCTCCTATGAATGCGAAACCCGTTTGCGCCATCGCGATGGGCACTGGGTCTGGGTGCTGATCCGCGGCAAGGTGCTGAGCCGCACCGCCGACGGCCGGCCCGAATGGATGTTCGGCACCCAGCTCGACATCACCGCGCTGAAGCAGCAGGACGAGGCGCTGCAGCACACCGTCTCGCTGCTCAACCGCATCGGCGCGCTGGCGCGCATCGGTGCCTGGGAGCTGGATTTGCGCAGCAGCACGCTGACCTGGTCGGAGCAGACGCGGCGCCTCCACCGCGTCGCCGCCGACTATCGCCCGCAGCTCGACGAGGCGATCGCGTTCTACGCGCCCGAGGCCCGGCCGGTGATGCTCGCCGCGGTGCAGCGCGCGACGGCCGATGGCGAGGGCTGGGATCTCGAGCTGCCGCTGGTCCCGGCCGGCGGCGGCCGCATCTGGGTGCGGACATCGGGCTATGCGGAATTCGACGATAGCGGCAAGCCGGTGCGGCTGCTCGGCTCGTTCCAGGACGTGACCGAGCGGGTGTTGCAGAACCAGGCCCTGCAAGCCGCGCATGAGCGCATGGCCATCGCGACCGACAGCGGCGGCATCGGCGTCTGGGATTTCGATGCGGTCAACAACCGGCTGAGCTGGGATGCCTGGATGTACCGGCTCTATGGCGTGGCCGAGGGCGAGTCCGGCGGCCTGGACAAGCTCTGGGCCAGCCGCGTGCATCCGGAAGACCGCGAGCGCGCCGAGCGCGAGGTGCGGGCTGCGCTGGCCGGCGCTCCATCCTTCGACGCCGAGTTCCGCATCGTCTGGCCGGACGGCAGCGTCCGCCACATCCGTGCCGCGGCACGCATCACCCGTGACGCGGCCGGGCGGGCCTTGCGCATGGTCGGCGTCAACTGGGACGTGACCCGGCTGCGCCAGCTCGGCGCCGAGTTCGAAGCGCAGCACGAACTGCTGCGTGTGACCCTGCAGTCGATCGGCGACGCCGTCGTCACCACCGATGCCAAGGGCAGCGTGACCTGGCTGAACCCGGCCGCCGAGCGCTTCACCGGCTGGCTCGCCACCGAGGCCAAGGGCCGGCCGCTGGCGCAGGTGTTCGACATCGTCAATGAAGCCACGCGGCAGCCGGCACGGAGCCCGGTGACCGATTGCCTGGACAGCGGCCGGTCCGTCAGCCTGCCCGGCAACACGCTGCTGCTCTCGCGCAACGGCGAGGAATACGGCATCGAGGATTCGGCGGCGCCGATCCGCGATGCGCGCGGCGAGATGCTGGGCGCGGTGCTGGTCTTCCACGATGTGACCGAGCAGCGCCGGCTGAGCGGCGAGATGCGCTATCGCGCGACGCACGATGTGCTGACCGGCCTGCTGAATCGCGGCGAGTTCGAGGCACGCCTGCTGCGCACTCTGGAAAAGGCCCATGCCGAGCAGAGCGAACACGCGCTGATGTACATCGATCTCGACCAGTTCAAGCTGGTCAACGATGCCTGCGGGCATTCGGTCGGCGACCAGCTGCTGCAGCAGGTCAGCAAGCTGCTCACCGATACCCTGCGTGCGCGCGACCTGCTCGCGCGCATCGGCGGCGACGAGTTTGCGGTGATCCTCGAGCACTGCACCAGCGCCCAGGCGCTGCGTGCCGCGCAGCAGATCTGCGATCGCATGGACGACTTCCGCTTCACGCACGACGGGCGGCGCTTCCGCATCGGCGCGAGCGTCGGCCTGGTGCCGGTGGACCGGCGCTGGAGCACCACCGCGGCGCTGATGCAGGCCGCCGACACCTCGTGCTATGCCGCGAAGGAAGCGGGGCGCAACCGCGTGCATGCCTGGTTCGATACCGACCTGGCGATGCGTGCGCGGCGCGGCGAAATGCAATGGGCGACCGGGCTCGAACAGGCGCTGGACGAAGGGCGCTTCGTGCTGCATGCGCAGCGCATCGACGGCCTGGGCGGCGACGAGCCGGGCGTGCATGCCGAGGTGCTGCTGCGCATGGTCGACACCAACGGCGAGCTGGTGCAGCCAGGCGCCTTCCTGCCGGCGGCGGAACGTTTCCATCTTTCGCCGCGCATCGACCGCTGGGTGCTGCGCCAGGTGATCGAGCGGCTGATGGCGCTGCCCGATCCCTCGCTGGTGCACACCCTGTGCGTCAACCTCTCGGGCCAGTCGATCGGCGACCGCGAGTTCCATCGCCATGCGATCGGCCTGCTCGACCAGGCGGGCGAGGCGGTGCGCCGCTGCCTGTGCCTCGAGATCACCGAAACGGCGGCGGTGACCAACATGGGCGATGCGGCGCTGTTCATCGACCGGGTACATGCGCTCGGCGTGAGGGTCGCGCTGGACGACTTCGGCGCCGGCGCCTCGTCCTTCGGCTACCTGAAGACCCTGGCGGTGGACCTGCTGAAGATCGACGGCCAGTTCATCAAGAACCTGATCGAGGACCCGTTGGACGATGCGATGGTGCGCTGCTTCGTCGATGTGGCCAAGGTCGTCGGCGTCAAGACCGTGGCCGAATTCGTCGACCGGGCGGAGACGCTCGCGCGCGTGCGCGGGATCGGCATCGACTATGCGCAGGGCTTCCTGCTGCATGAGCCCGAGGCGATCGAGCGGGTGCTCGGCGGCGCGGCGGCAGCCGTACCGGGTTTCTCCACCGCTACTGTTTCAGCTGAAGCGAAAAATCGATGAGAGCCCAAACGATGAGCGTGAGCTGAGCAAGGTTCACCAGTATCGACACGACATGAATGCGGCGAAAGGCTGCAATCGCTGCTCTGTCACTGGCCTGAATCTGCCCCCGAAGCGAGTCCATCTTCGGCAGGACGATGCGGCACAAGATCAGGGCAAGTATCGCGAGTGCCGCAGCGCCAGCCGCGAAGACCGGCCTTCCCGCATATCCGTAGCTCACAGCCGTTGCGACGGCAATGAACCCTGCAGCTCGGTAGTAGATGTTGTACAGGCCGCGGACAAAGCGGGCGTCCATTGGAACGTCATACTTGAGAATCAGGAGGGGAACGGAGCCCATCAGAAAATATCCGTGCGCCAGGAGCAGGGCCATCGTGAAGAACAGCGGTGCAAACAGGGCTGCGGTCATGTGCGATACAGGCTGGATGGCTTACTTTATCCTTGCGGCCCGGCCCGGCGTGGCGCGCGGGGCCGGCCGGCGCGCTCATCCCCATTCATGGCCCGTTGCCTTATGCTTCGCCCGGCCGGCAAGGCTATCAGTAGTATTCGGGTACCACCAAACTCGTCGCGCCGCTCGATCGGCAGCGATCACCCCACCGTTGGAGAGAAGCCCCATGTCAAACACGCCCGTGGTCCGCGCAATCGATGTCGGGTTCGGCCTAGTCAAGTTGAGCGTACGGGGCCGCGATGGCACTGACTTCATCAACTTCCCGTCGATGGCGATCCCCTCCGATGCCAGCGCGGTGCGCACCCTCGGCACGCGCCGGCGCGATACCTTCGACGTGCCGGTGAACGGCGCGAACTACGAGGTCGGCCGCGATGTCGGCCTGGCGCAGGCCGGCGGCAGTTTCGGCCGCGACGTGACCGACGAGTTCTACCGCGGCGCGATCTACGAAGCGCTGACCAAGGGCGCGCTGCGCTACATGCTGGAGGCGGGCGATTCGCGTGTCGACGTGCTGGTGCTCGGCCTGCCGGTCAACCAGTACAACGACGCGAAGCGCCGCGACTACCTGCGCTCGCGCTACGAAGGCAACATCGACGTGGGCGACAACAAGACGATCTGGGTCGGCAAGGTCATCGTGCAGGCGCAGCCGATGGGCGGCTATGCCGCGCTCGACGACCACATGCCCGACCTGAACCGCGTGATCTCCGAGAACCCCGGCGCCTTGCAGCCGCTCGGCAGCGGCGAGGAGCTGGACGATCTGTCGGTGCTGATCGTCGACCCGGGCGAGCACACGCTCGACTGGCTGCTGATCCAGCAAGGCTCGATCAACCCGCGCGCCAGCGGCGCGGCCTCGGATGCGGGGCGGCACCGCGTGGTGCGCTCGGTGCTGGATTCGCTGGTGGCGGAGATCGGCCGGCCGCTCGGCCCGGCGGTGCTGCCGCGCATCAACGACGCGCTGCGTTTTCGCCAGCCGGTCAAGCTGGCCGGCGTGGCGCACGACCTCAGCCGCTACGAGCCGGTGATCATGAGCGTGATCGAGGACTCGATCAACCGCATGATCGACGGCCTGCGCGACGCGCATGAAATCATCGACCTGATGATCATCGTCGGCGGCCACCCGGAGCGTTATCGCGACGTGCTGTCGCGCCGCTACCCGGCGATCCCGGTGTTCGTGATGCCCGAATCGATGGCGGCCAACGTGCGCGGCTTCCAGATGATCGGCGAGGCCTTGTCGCAGGGCTGAGAGCCCGAGAAGCGCCGGGCGCCGGCCGCAACCATTGTCGAGCGGGCACCGTGGCCGTCATCCGCCTGGAGTTCGAGATCGACAGCGACGTGCACCCGGAGCTGCATGCGATGCTGTCGACGATCGCGAGCCTCTCGGCACGCGGCGAGCGGCTGCGTCAGCTCGCCGCGACCGGGCTGGTCTGGGAGCGCACGCGCATCGAGGGGCTGCAGTCGTCGACGACGATGCTGGTGTCTCGACCGGTTGCGATGAAGGCCCCGGCGCCTGCGGTGCCCGCGATGCAGAGCGCAAAAGCCGCGGCGAAGAAGCGCCCGCCCGGAGCCGGCCGTGCCGGCTTCGTCGACCACGCGATCGATGCCGCCCCCGGCCCGGTGGTGCTGCCGCTCGATCCGCTCGCGCTGCGCGAGTTCGAGGACGAAGTCGAACGCGCGGTGCGCGAACTGCCCGAGCTGTTCGACGTGCTCGATCCGGCCGACTACCCGCCGGCTCTGGTCCGGGCCGAGCCTCGGCCGGCGCGCTCGCCGGCCAAGGCGCCCGCCGTTCCGGTGCTGTCCGGGGCGAGCCCTGCGGTCGACCCGCCGCCGCAGGCCGAGGTCGTTGTACCGCCTGTGGAAGGCGCGGCTGCCGAGCCGCTCGCGGACGATGCCTTCGTGGGCCCGATGCCGGAGGCGCAGACCCCGCCGGCTCCCGCGAAACGATCGCGGCTGATGCGCATGAAGGACAAGGGTCTCTTCAAGAACGAGTGAGGCGCAGCCTCTGATTGCGCGCAGCGGCGTTTTGGGAGACAGTCGCGCGGATTGCCAAAAAAACATGGTTGCGTCGAGACAGACAAACCAACCCCAAGGAGACAGGGCTCATGCAATCCCAACATGCCGGCGACCGGGATGTCGCTGCAGCGTTGCGCCGCGGTGCGCCGACGCGACTCGATCGAATCCGCCGGATGCTGGCCGCGACATGCATCGTCATGCTGTCGACGGCCGCAGCCGACGCCGCGGCGCAAGCGGCAACGACTGCGATGTCCGTTCAGTCGATAGTCGGTCCGAACGTGGTCATCTTCGACCCCGGCATGCCGACGAGTCAGATCCAGGCGACGGTCGACGCCATCGCCGCCCAGCAGATCTCGAACCAGTTCGGCACGCAGCGCTATGCCTTGCTGTTCAAGCCCGGCACCTACGGCTCCGCCGCGAGCCCGCTGAATTTCCAGGTGGGCTACTACACCAGCGTCGCGGGCCTCGGACTCTCGCCGAGCGATGTCGTCATCAACGGGTCGATCAACGTCTACAACCAGTGCGATGCTTCCAACAACTGCATCGCGCTCAACAACTTCTGGCGTTCGCTGTCGAACCTGACGATCAACGTCAGCAACCCGAGCTTCGGTTGCCATACCGGCGAATTCTGGGCCGTGTCGCAGGCGGCGCCGATGCGCCGTGTGCGCGTAGTCGGCAACACCACCTTGATGGACTATTGCTCCGGACCGTCGTTTGCGAGCGGCGGCTTCATCGCCGATTCGCAATTCGATGGCAATGCGGTGGTCAGCGGCTCGCAGCAGCAGTGGCTGATCAGGAACAGCAAGATCGCCGGCTGGAGCAACGGCGTCTGGAACCAGGTGTTCTCGGGTGTCGTCGGTGCGCCGGCCAATTGCTTCCCTGCGCAGGCATCCTGCGGCGGGCCGTACACCACGCTTGCCGCGAGCCCGATCACGCGCGAGGCGCCGTTTCCGTACATCGATGCCGATGGGCGCTACCGCGTGTTCATCCCCGCGGCGCAAACCAGTTCCGTGGGCACGACCTGGGGCAACAACGCGCCCACACCCGGCACCTCGCTGCCGATCGAACACTTCTTCATCGTCCGGCCGAACTATCCGGCGTTCGTCATCAACGCCGCACTGGCACTCGGCTTCAACCTGATCGTGACGCCCGGCGTCTACCACCTGGACCGCACGCTCGTCATCTCTCGCCCCGGCACGGTCGTGCTGGGCCTGGGTTTCCCGACGCTGGTGCCGAACAACGGCGCGATCGCGATGTCGGTCGGCGACGTGCCCGGCGTCAAGATTGCCGGGCTGATGTTCGATGCCGGCCCGGAGAACTCACCGGTTCTTCTGCGGGTCGGGCCCTCGAACGCGCGCAAGAGCAGTCCCGCCGACCCGACGACGCTCTCCGACGTGTTCTTCCGCATCGGCGGCGCGAGCGCCGGCAAGGCCACGACCAGCCTGATCGTGAACAGCGACAACGTGCTGCTCGACGACATATGGGCCTGGCGCGCCGACCACGGCAATGGCGTCGGCTGGAGCATCAATACCGCGGACACCGGACTGATCGTCAACGGCGACGACGTCACGGCCTATGGCCTGTTCGTCGAGCACTATCAGAAGCACGAGGTGCTGTGGAACGGCAATCGCGGCCAGGTCATCTTCTTCCAGAACGAGATGCCCTACGACCCGCCGAGCCAGGCGGCGTGGATGCAGGCGCCGGGTGTCTACGGCTGGTCCGCGTTCAAGGTCGCCGATTCGGTGAGTCGTTTCGACGGCTATGGCATGGGCAGCTACAGCTTCTTCAACCAGGGCCTCGATATCTTTGCGGCGAACGCGTTCGAAGTCCCGGCGACGCTGCCGCCGGGCAGCCTGCATGACTTGCTGACGATCTTCCTCGATCCGGTGAACGGGCGCGGCGGCATCTTGAACGTGGTCAACGGCATCGGCGGTCCGTCGACGATCGCCAACCCGGATGTCCCGGTGACGGTGGTGAGTTATCCGTGAGGGCATGACCGTCTGTCACCGGCATGTACCGAGAGATCCTCGCGTTCTGGTTCATCGAGACCGCGCCGCGCAATTGGTGGGTGGCAGACTCGGCATTCGACGCCGTCATCGCGGAGCGCTTCGGCCGCATCCATGCCGCCGCGGCAGCCGCCGAGCTGTCCGAATGGCGGCATGTGCCTGACGGGCGGCTCGCCGAGATCATCGTGCTGGACCAGTTCTCACGCAATCTCTTCCGCGGCAGCGCGCGCGCCTTTGCGCAGGACGCGATGGCTCTCGTGCTGGCGCAGGAGGCGATCGCGGGCGGCCACGACCTGATGCTGCCGAGCCAGCAGCGTGCGTTCCTGTACATGCCGTTCCTGCACAGCGAATCGCGCCTGATCCATGAGCGGGCGGAACGTCTTTTCTCCGCGCCGGGGCTCGAAGAAAACTATCGATCCGAGCTCCGGCACAAGGCGATCGTGGACCGCTTCGGCCGCTACCCGCACCGCAATGCCGTGCTTGGCCGCGAGTCGACGGCGGAGGAACTGGCTTTCCTCGAGCAGCCGGGGTCGAGGTTCTGAGGTGGCGCGCGTTGGCCACGGCGCGCGGCGGATGCGCCGCGCGCCGATGGTTCAGGCCGGCGAAGCCAGCTGATCGCGCAGCGGCAGGGCGCGGATGCGCTTGCCGGTCGCGGCGTTGATCGCGTTCATCAGGGCCGGAGCGATCACCGGCACGCCGGGCTCCCCGACACCGCC
>Ga0105240_10002896_pt1 | contig 27075 bp, 19 predicted proteins | sample KBSC54metaG_FD_80426 | JGI IMG/M metagenome (GOLD analysis project Ga0105240, IMG submission 80426) | Corn rhizosphere microbial communities from Kellogg Biological Station, Michigan, USA - KBS C5-4 metaG | ecosystem: Host-associated > Plants > Roots > Rhizosphere > Soil | place: Michigan, USA... | reverse complement strand
GCGACCGCCGCAATGAAGAGTGCCGTTGGCCAGTGCATCAGGATTTCACCGTGTCGTTTTCCAATGCTGCCAGTCTGCGCCGAATCCACCGCTCCTCGGCCGGCGGCGGCTCGAGCGAAAGGACCGCCTCATAGGCCTGCCGTGCCTGCTGCGACCGGCCGGCGCGGGCCGATAAGTCGGCGCGTACGGCATGATACGGCGCAAAGTCCTCGAGTTTCTCGCGATCCAGGCGCTCGAGCTCCTGCAGGGCCACCTCAGGACCGCTGACCTGTGCCAGTGCGACCGCGCGGTTGATCCGCACGAAGGGGTCGTCACGAAGGTCGAGCAGGCGGTCATAGAGGCGCAGAACCTCAGGCCATGGCGGCGGCTCGCCCAGGCTGTCACGAGCGCACCAGGCCCGCTGCAGCTGCGCCTGCAGGAGCCGGGCAGTCGGCGGCCCTAGGTTCCCGGCGCGGGCGAGGAGGGCGTCCGCCTCACCGATCCGCATTCGATCCCATAGTCGTGGGTCCTGCTCCGATAGAGGCACCATGAAACCTTCGGCGTCCACTCTCGCCGGGCGCCGCGCTTCGGAGTAACGCACCAGAGCTGCGACGGCGAAAGCGTCGCGCTCAGCGGGAAGAAGCTCGACGAGCAGATGCGTCAGGTGCAGTACTTCCGCGGCAAAGTGGGAGCGGGCCGCCGTGCCGGAAGCATCCTCGTGCGCCCGCGAATAAGCGATCTCCAGCGTCGAGAGCACGGATTCCAGGCGTTGCGGCCAAAATTCAGGCGGTGGCAGCTCGAAGGAGACTCCGGCCTCGGCGATCTTGCGCTTCGCTCGTACCAGCCGTTGCGCGAGTGCGGTTTCTTCGATGAGGAAAGCGCGCGCGATCTCTGTCATCGTGAGGCCGCACACGAGGCGCAGCGTCAGTGCCGCACGTGCATCCTGGGCTACGGCCGGATGGCAACATATCAAGATGAGACGTAGACGCTCGTCTGGAATCACCATGCTGTCGTCCGCCAGGACGTCTTCTACCGATGGCTCAGGCGGAGGCTCGGGGATGGAATGTCGCTCTCTGACGCTGTGTTGGCGCAAGGCATCGAGCACCACGCGGCTTGCCGATCGGTACAGCCACGCCGCAGGGTCGTCGGGGACCCCGGTCTCGGGCCACGCGCGCAGCGCCCGCACGCAAGCCTCGGAAAAGGCGTCCTCCGCCAGAGCGAGGCTCCGATACCGGGCGGCAAGGACCGCGATGATGCGCCCGCTTGCCGCCCGGAATACTCTCTCGAGCGCGGCTCCGCTCACGGACCCATCACTGGCCGCACCTCGATCGCGCCGTCCTTGGCCAGGGGGACGCGCTTGGCAATCTCTATGGCTTCATCCAGGCTCGCCACATCGACGAGATAGAACCCACCGAGTTGCTCCCGCGCCTCGGCGAAGGGGCCATCGTGCATGGTCTTCTTGCCACCCTTGGTGCGCACCGTCGTCGCGGTCGAGGTGCCCTTGAGGCCGGCGCCACCGATGCGCCTGGCGCCGAGCTCCTGGGTGAAAGCCATATGCTTGCCCACGAGCTCCCGCAGGTGAGGTCCCGCCTTGTCCGGATCGAACTGACTCTCGTCTTCGTAAACCAATAGCGCGTATTTCATTGCAGGCTCCGATCATGTGGCGGCGCCCAGTGCGTCGCCTCACCCTGAAGACGTCCCGACCGAGGTACAAACGACAGCCGTCCGGGAATTTGTAGCTATTCAGGTCCCGCAGAACGTCCGAAGCACCCGCTCCTCCGGACGGGGTGGCCCAGAGTACGGACCTCCGTCCGACCGCTCGTCGAATGGATCCTGCAGCACTCCGAGGAGGGCACGGAATGGCTCGTAGTCGCCGGCCTCCGCAGCATCCAGTGCGATCTGGACGCGGTGATTGCGGGGGATGTATGCGGGGCTCGCGGCATGCATGCCGGCGACCCTCTCCCGCGTACCCCGTCCGTCCCTGGCCACGAGAGTCCGCCAGTCGCATAGCCACGAGTCGATATCGGCAGGCTGCGCAAACAACTCCCGCAGCCGCGGCTCCTCATCCGGTCTTTCCGCGGCCAACGCGAGCCGGCGGAAAGTCAGAGTGAAATCGGCATGCGACTGCGCCATGGCGGCGAGCAGTCGCTTGACCAGATCGGCATCGCCCTCGGCGGCATCTGCCAGACCGATTTTGCGGCGCATCCGCGCGAGGAACCGAGTCTCGAATTCGGCGATGAAGGGTTCCAACGCCCCGGTGGCGAGGGCGATTGCTTTCTCCGTCTCCGGGTCGATCAGTGGCAGCAGCGTCTCGGCGAGGCGCGCGAGGTTCCATTGCGCAATGGCAGGCTGGTTGGCAAACGCGTAACGGCCACGGTGATCGATGGAGCTGAATACGGTGTTCGGATCATACTCATCCATGAAAGCGCATGGACCATAGTCGATCGTCTCGCCGGCAACCGACATGTTGTCCGTGTTCATGACCCCATGGATGAAACCGAGCGCCATCCACTCGGCTATCAGTGCAGCCTGGCGCTGCGCGATGCTCCGCAGCACCGAGAGCGCCGGCACCGCGGTATCGCGAGCTTCGGGATAGTGCCGCGCAATGACGTACTCGAGGAGCGTGCGTACGCCCTCCTCATCGCCACGCGCCGCGAAGTATTGAAATGTCCCTACCCGGATATGGCTCGTGGCTACACGGGTGAGCACTGCACCGGGAAGCGCGCCCTCACGAAAAACCTGCTCACCTGTCGTGACGACGGCGAGTGACCGTGTGGTGGGTACGCCCAACGCGTGCATTGCCTCGCTGATGAGGTACTCCCGCAGCATCGGCCCGAGGGCGGCTCGCCCGTCGCCGCCGCGGGAGAAGCGCGTGAGGCCCGCGCCTTTGAGCTGAACGTCGCGCAGAATTCCATCTCGTCCTTTGATCTCGCCGAGCAGGATGGCGCGTCCATCACCGAGCGAGGGCACGAAACCGCCGAACTGATGTCCGGCGTAGGCCATGGCGATCGGCTCGGCATCCTCGGGAATGCGGTTGCCGGAGAGCATGGCCGCAGCTTCCGGCTCGAGCAACCGTGGATCGAGGCCGAGCTCCAGTGCCAGGCCGCTGTTGAGCGCGACCAGCTTCGGGTCCGCCACGGGCGTGGGGGCGACCCGCGCGAAGAATCGATCCGGCAGGGCGGCGTAGCTGTGTTGGAGTCCCAGGCGCATCGTGCATGCATATTAGCGTGCTGATGCCTGCGCAATCACGCATCCCTGCGCGCGCTCGAATTTGCGCAGCCGCGCTGCGGCCCAGGACGGGCTCCCGATGTTGGTCGATGGACCCTACCCGGGCGCGCGAGCGCGCAGTGGCGGGAATCTCGCACTCGCCTTCGGGACCGACCCGCGCTGACCGACTATGATCGCGGCTGCCTGGTTCGCGTAAGCGGCGGCCTCGCTTCTGTCCAATCCTGAGATTCTCGCGGCCATGTAACTTGCGAGGTGCGCGTCTCCCGCGCCCGCGGTATCCCCGACCACCGTTACGGGGTCGGTCGGGATATGCTGGTAGTCCTCGCCGGCACCGACCCAGCAGCCCTCGGTACCCCCACGGATCAGATACTCGGCGGAAAGATGACACAGACGCTCGATGATCCCGGGCGTACTCGTGGCGCCCCAAAGGATTTTCTCGTCCTCGGTGCTGGTGGCGATCACCGAAGCCAGCCGCTCGAACGTGCTGATCCGCTCGCGAGCCTCAGCGTCGCTCTCCCATAAGCGCCTGCGGAAATTGCAGTCGAATACGACGCGGCATCCTTGCCGATGCCGCTCCACCCAGCGACAGAGATGCTCGAAGGTGGACGTGGAGCAGAGCGCGAGCGAAATTCCCGTGACCAGGAGAAGCTGGGGACTTCCGAGCAGACGCTCGAGCTGCGCCAGGCCGGCGGAGCGCAGAAACTGCCGCGCCGCGGACTGTCCGCGCCAGTACGAAAAGCCGGAGCCGTGCGCCGCATCCACGGGTAGGCCATAGATGCCGGGTTCACCCTCGGTGGGCGCTTCCGCGAGCCGAATGCCTTCGCGCACCAAACGCTCCCGCAGCCATGCGGAATATCCGCTGTTGCCCAGGGCGGTGATCAGCGAGACCTGAAGGCCGGACTTTCCGAGAATCCTGGCGGCACACACCATCGAGTTGGCGACGTCGCCGCCGAACTCCAGACGTACCTCCCCGCCGCCAGCCGGCTGCAGCTCCAGCAGCGGCTCGCCCAGCGCCGCAATGCTTCGAATATCCGTCCACTGCCATGCGGCGCGCTCGGGCGTTGTTGCCATCCCACAAGGCTACAGGACCGTCGCCGGTCGCGCGAGGTGCCGGGCCACACCGCCAGCCGAGTTCTGTCGACTGATCGACTCAATTCGCCAGCGCATAGGCGATCACGTAATCGCCTCGCGTGCTCGAGTCCTTATAGCCGCCGGCGGCGATGACGAGATATTGGCGACCGCCGATGCTGTAGGTCATCGGAGTGGCCTGCCCGCCTGCAGGCAGTTTCCCCTGCCAGAGCACCTTCCCGGTATTGCTGTCGAATGCCCTTATCCGGTCATCGAGACTCGCGGCGATGAAGACCAGGCCGCTCGCGGTGACGACCGGGCCGCCGAGATTCGGCATGCCGAGATTCAGATGCACGACCGGCGATTCGCCGAGCGGCACCTGCCATTTGATGGTGCCGTGGACCATGTCGACTGCAGTGAGCGTGCCCCAGGGCGGCTTGATGCAGGGAATGCCGAGCCCGGACAGGAATGCACGGCGGCGCATGGCGTAGGGAGTTCCGGTCATCTGGCCGAATTCCCAGCCGCGGTATTTCGGATCGCGCATTTCCGCGTCGACCTGTTGGCGCGGCACGAGGGCGACTAGAAACGGCAGATTGATGGTATTGACGACTGCCAGTTGCCGCTGCGCATCGAACGCAACGCCGCCCCAATTGGCACCGCCGGCGTTGCCGGGAAACTGGATGGACTCCTTCGTGGACGGCGGCTGGAAAATGCCTCCCGACCGATCGGCCTCGATCTGCTTGCGACAGGCGCGGGTATCGAGCCACGCAACTCCCCAGGCGTCCTTCGCAGTCACCGGCTCCTGACGTACGAGGGCGGGAGGGGCTGCCGGGTACGGCTGTGTGGGCGATGGCGTCTCGCCGGGCACTGCGTCCTGCGGCACGGGCTTTTCCACTATCGGAAAAATCGGAGCGCCCGTTTCCCGATTCAGCGTGTAGAGAAAGCCCGTCTTGGTCGCCTGGATGAGCGCCGGAACCTGCTCGCCATCGTGTGTCAAATCGACGAGCGTCGGCTGTGAGGCAACATCGTAGTCCCACAGGTTGTGGTGGACGAGCTGTTGCCCCCATACGAGCTTGCCGCTGTCCGCATCTAGCGCAACTACCGAGTCAGCCCAGCGGTCATCGCCGGGCCGCTCACCGCCGAAGAAATCCGGGCTCGCCGAGCCTGTGGGCACGAAGACGAGATGTCGCTTGGGGTCGACGGAAAGCGGCGCCCAGGCGTTGGCCGCGCCGGTGGCCTGCGCGCCTTGCGCGCTCCACTGCGAATACACGGGATTGGAGGGATCGCGCGGAATCGGATCCCAGCTCCAGAGCAGCCGGCCGGTCCTGGCATCGAACGCGCGGACCGTCCCGAGCTCGAGGTTCACCGCTCTGTTGTCGCCGACGGAAGAGCCGAGGATGAGCTTCCCGTCCACGATCGCGGGCGGCGAGGTGACCAGGTAGTCGCGCCAGTCGCTGTCCTGATCTTCGTGGTGGCGCACGCCCTGCAGCAGGTCGAGGGACCCGTGATCGCCGAAGTCCTCACAAGGCTTGCCCGTGGCGGCATCGAGGGCGAGCAGCCGGCCATCGAGCGTCGGCGCGTAGATGCGCGCCCGGCACTCAGCGCCCGGCGCCCCGTTCGGGTCTACCCACAAGGACACACCTCGCGAGACGCCATCGGAATAGTGGAGGTCGTTGTTGTTGTGGCTGTCGTGGCGCCAGCGCAGCGCGCCGGTGGCGGCATCGATTGCCACGACGTTGGTGCTGGGGGTCGTGAAGTACAGGGCTCCCTCATAGAGGATCGGCGTGGCCTCGAACGCCGAGCGCTGCCAGTCCTTGACTCCCTTGCCGAGCTCGCCGGTGCGGTAGACCCAGGCAACGCGCAGCCGGCGCACGTTCCCGGGCGATATCTGAGTCAACCGCGAGTAGCGCATGCCGCCCGGATCGCCGCCGTAAGCCGGCCAACCCGCATCGGTGGCGACAGGCGCTGCCGGCGCAGGCGCCGCGGCGCCGCGCGCTCCTGAAGAGACTTTCGAGGAGCATGCTGCGAGCGCGAGGCTGCCAAGCAGGCCGGCAACCACGATGGACGAGGCGCTTCTCACGAAGCCACCTGCTTTGGGAGGGTTGCCTCACCGGAAGCACGAAGTATCAGCGACAATACGAGCGTCAGGCCGCCGAGGACGACGAACACGCTCCAGAACGCCTCTCTCATGTAAGCCAGCGACAGCACGCCGGTCAGTAGGTAGAAAACACCGATCAAAATCGAAGTCGTCAGGCCGCTTTTGTCACCTCGCCAGGCTCGCCACGCGCTTGCGATCACCAGCAGTCCAAATATGAGCATGCAACCGCCGCAGAAGTACCACACCAGATAGATGAGCTTTTCGGTGTGTGCGTCCAACGCCATGCCTGCGAGGCCGATATCCAGCGTTCTGCGGCCTCCGAAGCTGTGGCCGAACGCGCCCAGGGAGATGAGCAATCCGGTCAGTGCGAGTGCCGATGAGGCGATTTTGCGGGTCATGGGTGTCTCTCAGGAGCCGCGAACACGGGTGAATCCGTCAGCACTCCAGTCCTCGCTCCCCACGCCGTGATGGACGAAGAAGAGGCCTGTCGGGTCGTATTTTGCCTTGACTGCGAGCAGTCGCGGATAGTTATCGCCCCAGAACGAGCGCTGCCAGTCTTTCTCGAAGAAATCGCTCTCCGAGACGTACGACCCTCCGTTCGGAACGACGGCGCGGAGCGTTGCAATGGAGCTTCGAATGGCACCGGCGTCGTGGTCTGCGGCCTGCAGATCCGGTGCGCCACCGGGTAGCCCCGCGTAGGCGGCAGGGCCGTTCGAGCCGAGTATGGCGAGTGCGAACGAGTCGAGGACTGCCGGGTTGGTTGCCGTGTCTCGCGCCGCCTCCACCGCCTCCTGCGGAGCTCCGGCGAGGCCTTTGTTGAAGTGCAGCGATACGGGCCATCGGGTGCTGCTGTCCAACAGCGCCGCGACGAGACGGGTACGTTGGCCCTCATCCAGGAGCGAGCGGGGTAGCCACAAAGAGGCGTAGCCGTACAGGAACTGTCCGGCCTGATCGCCGTCGTCCGCCCACCAGACGTGATGGGCGGGAGCTCCCGGCCTGTCGTCCCTCTTCATTACGCCGGGGACTATCTTGTTCATGAATCGCGGGTCCCACGAGTGCCGCGCGGGCACCGTGAGCATCTGCGGCTCTTTTTCCATCCGAAATTCTTGCGGCGAGGATGTTACCCAGGCAAAGAATGGGTTCCAGATGGAGCTGATCTGTTGGCGGGTCAGGCCCTGACAGACCATGGACACGGAAAAGCGCAGGTTGTGATGGAAATGCACCGTTTCGCCCCAATGCGGGTTGATCAGGTTGTCGCGAGAGAACGCGACGAACCGGTCGATCAGGTGTCTGAAGGCTGCTGCGGAAGTCGCCTGGATGGCCGCCGACACGGCGCCGCTCAACTCGGGCAGTTGCCGTACCCGCAGAGTAACGCGGGTGACGACTCCGAAAGTTCCGCCGCCTCCCCCCTTCAGGGCCCAGAACAGCTCTGGGTCTCTGCGGGCATTCACGATGCGTACCCGGCCGTCCGCGGTGACCACTTCAGCCTGCAACAGCGCAGAGGCGGCCGTGCCATACCGCTTGGACAAACTTCCAAACCCTCCGCTCTGCACCAGGCCGGCCACACCTACGGTGCCGCATCCCCCACCCTGAACGTAGCGTCCCGCCTCGGTCGTCACCGCGTGGTAAGCATCCATCCAAACGGCGCCCGCTCCAATCGTGACTGCCGCCTGCGGCTCGGCTCCCGGACAGCTCATCGGCACGAAGGACTCGTGCAGCTCAACCTCATCCATCGCCCGTGTCCAGATGAGCAAGGAGTCGGGAGCGTTCGAGGTCCCCTGATAGCTGTGCCCGCCGCCTTTGACGACGGGCAGCAGGTCGTGCCTGCGCGCGAAGTCGATCGCCGCGGCAACGTCTGTGGCCCCAGTTGCGCGTACCGCGTAAATGCTGGGTGCCGAGCGCCAGGCGTGCGCGTAACCCGAAGCCTGGGTGAGCCCCGGCTGATCCCGCAAGTAATAGGGATTGTGCAGATGCCTGACCGCCTCCTCGCACCCCGCGGCTTTTGGGTTCCGCCCGCAGGCCGCGAACGGGGAAGAGACCTCCAGCAGTCGGCCACCGACCCTGCGCTTGAGCGTCTGCCACTGGGCGGCACTCGGCCATCCCCGATCGGCAGGCCGAGCTCGCCGCCGCGGCAGCGGCCTTTCTGGCAATGGCGCCGCGCCAAGACTTCCGACAAAGGGAACAGCGGCCAGACCCCGGAGCACGGCCCTTCTGCTCGTGGTCAGCGTTGGCGAGGTATTTCTCATGGTACGGTCACTCCGCAGTGCAGACGCGCACGCTAGGGGCTCACGAGTGCGCGCGGCAAGCGGGGAGATGACGAGCGGCGCCGTGCAGGGGCGAGCGGCGCTGCGCAGGGACGAAAATCAGTGCAGCAGGTGCTGCAGACGATCGCGATAGCGGCGGCTGAGGTTCACACAGGTGCCATCGTGCAGCACGATGCGATAGTCGCCGTGGTCCCAGGGCTGGATCTCACGGATCCGGTCGACATTGACCAGATGGCCGCGATGTACCCGCACGAAGCGCCGGCCATCCAGTTTTCTTTCCAGAGCGGCGAGCGACTCGCGCCGGGGGTAAGGGGTGCCCTGGGCGTACACATTCACGTAGTTCCCGTCAGCCTCTACCCGATCGACGTCCGCGATGGCGATAACGTATTCGCGGTTGAGCTTGCGAACGACGAGACGCTCGAGGGGGGTGCCGGTGGCCGCAGATTCAGGTCCCACTGGCTCGCCCGACGCCGGCTCCCCCGGTGGTCCGGCAGCCGGGGTTTCCCGAGAATCCACCCAGAGACCATATAGCCGGAACGCGGCGATGCAGATGAGGAGCAGCCAGTAACTGACGAAATCTTTGCGGTATTCGTACACCCAGGTTGGCCACCACGGTCCGAAGTCGTAGTGCCCGCCCATTAGCCGGTAGGTCACGTGACGCAGGACGTCCATGCCCCCCACGTGTATGAGCGAGAAGGGTAGGGTCGCCACCAGGTGCGCCGGGAGGCTGCGAAGCCAGCCGCCGTAAATCAATGGGAACTGCTTCAGCCACCAGCCGATGGCCGGTATCAGGAGCCACAGACAAATGATGCTGGAGAACTCCCAGGTGACCGGCTCCCATGGCGCCGGGTGATCGCCATAACGGGCCCGATCCGCAAGCGCGGTGAATACGTTGGAAATGGCGACCCCCGAGAGCAGCACGGCGAGAACGGCCATCTGTGCGAAGAAGACCTTGCGGGCAGTGGCGGGCTTGAGGTGCTGGACGATATCCATGGCGGTCGCGTAGTGTCTCGGCGGCATTATCCCGTGACCGGATCCGCCTGAACAATCGATGCCCCGTCCAGGCCCGGCCGACCTCGGGCGGCGGCCCGAAGGCGGCCCGGCCATCCGGTGCCGACCCAGCCATCCGGGCCGACCGAGCCATCCGGTGCGGGACCCAGCCATCCCCTTTGACCGTTGAATCTCGACCAGAGCCGCCCTGCGGCTTCAGCTTTGCGACAGGCGCGCATGGACAACAGGGCTTTACAGCCGGATATCCCGGTTCCGGCACCCGAGAGCGTGTATGCCGCCAGGGCCGCTCGGCTGCGGTACGTCAATGACCGCCAGCCAGGCATCACCCGCAAAGCGGTCGCCTCCGGGTTCGTTTACCGTGATGCCAAGGGGCGGTTGATCCGGGATGCTGCAGAGCTCGCCCGCATCAAGGCGCTGGCGGTCCCGCCTGCCTGGACCGACGTCTGGATCTGCCCACTGGAGAACGGACATCTGCAGGCGACGGGACGGGATGCGCGTCGCCGCAAGCAACATCGGTATCACCCGCGATGGCGACGCATCAGGGACGAGACGAAATACGGGCACATGCTCGAGTTCGGACGGGCGTTGCCGGCGATCCGCCGTCGGCTCGCAGCGGATCTCAGCCGGCCGGGGCTGCCTCGCGAGAAGGTCCTCGCTGCAGTGGTGCGTCTCATGGAGGACACTTTGGCGCGGGTCGGCAATCCCGAATATGCCGCGCAAAACAACACCTTCGGCCTCACCACCCTGCGCAACCGGCACGTGCGCATCATGCGTGGGCGCATCGAGCTCGACTTTCGCGCCAAGCACGGCATCCGCCACGTGAGCCTGGTGAGTGACCGCAAGCTCGCACGGGTGGTGAAGAACTGTCGCGATCTGCCGGGATCCGAGCTCTTCCAGTACATCGATGAGGCCGGCGAGCGGCACTGCATCGATTCCGCCGATGTCAACGACTATCTGCGCGAGATCTCGGGCCGCGACATCACTGCGAAAGACTTCCGCACTTGGGCGGCCACCAACCTCGCGCTGCTCGCGCTCGCCGGGCAGGAGCAGGAGCCGCCGACGAAGAAGGCGCTGGTCGAGGCCGTCAAAGAGGTGGCCAAACGCCTGGGCAACACGCCGGCGGTCTGCCGCAAGTGTTATATCCATCCGGCGGTGTTGGAGAGCTATCTCGATGGCAGCCTGCGCCGGACGCTCGCGGCAATAGGCCAGGAGGAACAGCCGCCCGAGATGTGGCGGATCGAGCGGATCGTCATGCGGTTTCTCAGTTGCCGGAACTGAAAGGCAGAACTACGATCTCCCGATGCGAGCGGTCCTGGTACGCCAATTCGATATCGCCTGGAAGCTGGCCCGTTACCATCTCGATGGGCTCTCGACTGCGGAATGCCTATGGCGCCCGCAGAGATCGGATTGCACGCTCATCGGCAGGAGGGTTACGCACGCTTTCCATGTGCCACGCGACTCCAGTCGTCGTGAGGCCGGGAGGATGCTGATCCGTGTTGCGGTCATCATGGCCGCCGCGTTGGCACTCTCAGTCCTGTCGCGGGCCGCGAAAGCCGCGGAGCTCCACCCACTGATATTTGCCCCGGGTGTCATCTCGAGCGAGGCGCCGGATATCGCGCCCGCATTCCTGGATGGTAGCCGATCGCTCTTCTTCAGCCGGCGGGTGGATGGCCGCTGGTCGGTCCTGCACTCCAACCGCCGCGGGAAGACCTGGTCGACTCCCACCCTTGCATCGTTCTCGGGGCGCTGGAACGACCTGGAGGCGGCCGCGGCACCGAGCGGCCGCTACCTGATCTTTGCATCGGACCGGCCCGGACCGGGCGGGAAGACTCGTCTGACGGCTCATTATTATGGTCAGGATCAGGTCGGTGGTGCGCTGTGGCGTATCGAGCTGACGGGCGCCGCCGCGGGCGTCTCGAGCCGCCTCGAGGATTCGATCAATGCCGGTGGCTCGGTGTGGACACCCTCGATCGCTGCCAACGACGATCTCGCGTTCATGCGTACCGATGCCGGGACCGGGCGGTTTCGGCTCTTTCTCGCAAGGTCCAATGGCGGGTCCGGATACGGCTCGGTGCTGCCGTTCGCATTCAGCACCGGTGCCGCGAACGATGTCGATCCGGCGCTCGATCCCGCGGAGCGGTTCCTGATTTTCAGCTCGGATCGCAGCACTCCCGGCCATGATGGGGCTCCGGGTCCGGAGCACCTCTTCATCGCCCTGTCGCCGATGTCCGCTCATCCGGTGGTCTGTCCCCTGCGATTTCCCGGATGGTCGGATCCCAGAGTCTCCGAGGTGGAGCCCCGCCTGAGTCCGGATGGAATGCACCTCTACCTCGCGAGCCGACATCCCGATCACGTGTCCGGTGCGCCCGTGAGCGGCCCTTGGGACAACGGCAACGCGAACATCTGGGTCGTCCGGTTCTCTCCCGAATTGTGGCGTACGGGCAGCGGTCCAGGGTGTCGCTAGCGCCGTGTTTCAATCCTCGCTTCTCCGAAGGCCACCGCCCTAGTCATCGGGCGCAACAGGAACTCGTGCGGAAAGCCGAGCTCGATGTCGCTCGCTTCCTCCAACCGCTCGCGTTGCTCGTCGCTGAAGCGCACATCGAGTGCGCCGAGGTTGTCCTCGAGCTGGCCCAGGGTGCGGACGCCGAGGATGGGTGCGGTGACGCCTGGATTGAGCAGGGTCCAGGCGATCGCAACCTGCGAGGGGGTCCGTTCCATTTCCCGGGCGACCTCTTTGACCACATCGGCGATCTCGAGGCCGCGCGCGGTGAGCGCACCGTTGGCGAGCGCAACGTTCTTGCGTGTGCCGCTGGCCGCGGCCGATATGCCCCCGTGCTCGAGGTCGGCATGGCCGTACTTACCGGTGAGCACGCCGCTCGCGAGCGGCGACCAGGGAATTACCCCGAGTCCCATCTCGCGTGCCATCGGGATGAGATCGCGCTCGACCGTACGCTCGATGAGGCTGTACTCGATCTGCAGCGCCGCGAGCGGCGACCAGCCGCGCAGGTCGGCGATCGCCTGCATGCGTGAGATCTGCCACGCCGGAGTGTCGGAGATTCCGAGATAGAGCACCTTGCCCGCACGGACGAGGTCGTCCATGGCCCGGAGAATTTCCTCCACGGGTGTAGTGCCATCCCAGACGTGCAGATAGAGCAGGTCGAGGTAGTCGGTCTGCAGACGCTTCAGGCTCTCCTCCACCGATCTGATCATGCTCTTGCGATGGTTACCTCCCGAGTTCGGATCCGACGGGCGTCCGGTCAGGGTGTACTTCGTGGCAATGACGAGCGAGTCGCGACGGCCGGAGGCGAACTCGCCGATGAATTCCTCCGATGTTCCGTTGGTATAGCGGTTGGCGGTGTCGATGAAGTTGCCGCCACGCTCGATGTACGTTTCGAAGAGCCGCCGGGCTTCCGTCCTGTCCGCGCCCCAGCCCCAGTCCTGGCCGAAGGTCATGGCGCCCAATGCAAGCGGCGATACGCGCAGGCCGGAGCGGCCGAGCAGGCGATAAGTGTCGAGTGTGCGGGGCTCGCTCATGATGCAGTCTCCGTGGTGGCTTCAAATCGATGGAGCGCAGCATGCCAGCCGAAAGTACGCGGATAATCGGGCAAAATCCGCACGGGTCATTTAGCCGGGGTTCACAATGCGTGGCAGCGAATTTGCGGAGCTCTCTGCCTTTGCGGCCATCGTCGAGCACGGGAGCTTCGCGCGGGCGGCCGCCCAGCTCGGCATTTCCCCGTCGGCGCTCAGCCAGAGCATCCGCAGCCTCGAGGAGCGAATGGGCGTCCGGCTCCTGAACCGCACCACCCGCAGCGTTTCGCCCACGGGGGCTGGCTCGCGGCTCATCTCACGGCTCGGCCCGGCGTTGAAGGAGCTGGATGCGGCCGTGCTCGATGTCGGGAATCTCGGGACGGGGCCCGCGGGCCTCCTGCGAATCAACGTGCCGCGCATCGCTGCGATGCTCCACATCGCGCCGATCCTCGGCAGATTCCAGGCGGCTCACCCGCGCGTCGTTCTCGAGGTCTTCGTGGATGATGCGATCATCGACATCGTTGCCGGGCGCTTCGATGCCGGTGTCAGGTTGGGAGAGCGGCTCGAGAAGGACATGGTCGCGATCCCTCTTGGCCGGACACTGGAGACGGCGATCGTGGCCGCGCCCGCATACCTGCAGCGCCACGGAATACCCGCGACGCCACGTGACCTTCACGATCATCTCTGCATCAACCTGCGACTGCGAGGCAGTGGAGGTCTCTACCACTGGGAGCTCGAGCGCGATGGCGAAGAGCTTTCGGTACCCGTCGAGGGGCCGCTCATCGTCAACGACAGCGAGCTTGCCGTCCGCGCCGCCCTGGATGGAGTGGGAATCGCTTATCTTATGCGCGCCGAGATCCAACCCCTGATCGCAGCCGGCAGGCTGGTCCGTGTTCTCGAGGACTGGTCGCCCACCTATCCGGGCTTTTATCTCTACTATCCGAGTCGCCGGCAGACTCCACCAGCGTTACGCGCGCTGGTGGAGTTCCTGAGAGAGCCGGCCTGAGCGTTACTCCGCCGCGAACGATCCGGTCTTCACCGCTCCCGAGCGGCGATAGACGCTGTAAATGACTCCGGCGCTGCTCGTCTTTGATGCTTTGAGCGTCAGCGCGCCGGGCGCGGCGCTCGAGCCGAAGAGACGCTTGCCGCTCCCGAGCAGCACCGGAAAGGTGAAGATCCGGTATTCGTCGACCAGGTCCTGCTGGATGAGGGTCTGCAGCAGACCGGCGCTGCCATGAACCTGAAGCTCGCCCTTGTAGCGCTTCTTCAGGCTCGCGACTTCGGCGGCGACATCCCGCACCCGCGAGGAATTGCGCCACTCGAAATTCTCCCGCGAGCGCGAGGCAACATGCTTCGGCAGCGCGTTGAGCTTCGAGGCAATGGGGTCGTTGGGATCGGTGTTCTTGGGCCAGTGCGCTGCGAAGATGTCATAAGTGCCGCGCCCGAGGAGGAATGCGTCCACCTTGGAGAAGTTCTCGACGATGATGGCGCCCATGTCCTGATCGGCATGCGGAAAGACCCAGCCGCCGTAGCGGAAGCCGCCGGAGGTGTCCTCCTTCGGGCCGCCGGGGGCCTGCATGACGCCATCCACACTCACGAAAGTCGTTACGGTCAGCTCAGCCACGGTAATGCTCCTGGGTTCGTGCGGATGGCGACGCGCCTCCGCGATTCATGAGATAGCCGAAGGCTGCGCGTCGAAATCGACACGGCCTGAAGAACATCGGGATGCGCCTTGACCCGCTCAGGGGTTACCGCTGTGGTACGGCATCGAAGGCGACGGTCAGGCGGGGCTGGGGGCTCTGGAACGGTACGGTGCCGTGCCAGAAGTACGACGGAAAGAGGACGAGCATGCCGGGCACCGGGCGGACCGAGTATTCGGCCTCGAGCGACGGGCTCGTCAGAATCCCCGGCTTGCCGAAGCTGAGTACGCCCTCGTCCGTGCGGCCCTCAGTCATGATGTCCGGCAGCTCCACGTAGAAGGCAGAGGAGATCCAGCCGCGAGGATGCACATGGCTGGTGTGAAAGCCTCGATTGCGCAGCCGCACCGACCAGCTGCCGTTGAATCGCCAGCCGCTGCCGTTGCGGCGGCGCAGCGCGTCTTGCCCCTGGCCCATCTGTCCGAGGTAGCGCTCGATGGGTGCAGCGAAGGCCGCGAACAGCCCGCGCACCGCGGCATCGCTGCTGCGCGTCAGGTCCTGGGTCGTCTCCGTGCCATGACGCAGCGACTGAAAGAGAAGCGCATGACCGTTCGGATCGTGCAGGCGGTTGAGACTCGCGGCGAGGTCAGCGAGGAAGTCGGTGAGATTCGACCATGGCGCAGGCGGCTCGATGGGTAGCGGCAGAATGAGGTCGCGGTAATCGCAGAGCTGCGCGTAGCGCTCATCACCGAGCAGGCGCAGCGCGGTCGTCTGCAGCGCAATGAGATATTGGTCATCCGGCGCCCGGGCCAGCAAGACCTCGCAGTTTTGCAGAGCCGCGCGTGCATCACCGACACCGAGTTGCGCGGCGGCGAGGAGGTTGCGGACCGAGGTGTTGTCCGGCAAGGAGCGGATCGCCTGCTCTGCGAGCGCGAGCGCCTTGGCCGGATCGAAATCGAGCGCGGAAAGTCCCGCCCGCACGAGCAGTACGGGCGATGCCTGGGCGCGCTCGGCCCGCGGTGCGAGGCAGTCGTAGGCGGCGCGGGCATCGCCCGCGCCTTGGAGGATGGCAGCCTTGGTGGCCCAGAGCGCATCGTCATTGCCGAACGCCCGCAGGGCTTGGTCGAGCGCCTCGGTAGCCTGCGCAAGATCGCCCGTGCGAACCCAGAGAAGCTGCGCCAGATTGTTATGGGCCTCGGTGAGACGCGGCTCGAGTCGCAGGCAGTCGCGCAAGGCGGTCTCGGCGCGATCATTGGCGCCTTCAGCCATGAGGCTCTTGGCGTATGTCAGACAGAGTGTTGCCGTCCTGAAGCCGCGCGCCAATGCGCGATGCGCGACGTGCCCCGCCTCCGCATGGCGCCCGGCCGCGTTGAGCGCGATCGCGAGCGGCTGCGCAGGCGTTGGATTGTCGGGCATCGCGGCGGCGAGATTGCCGTAGAAGGAGAGAGCCTCCGACTGCCGTCCCAGGGCGATCAGTGCCGCGACGTGTTGGGTTGCCAGTTCCGGCTCCACCTGGCCGCGCGTGCAGAATGGAGCAGCTACCGCAAGCGCCCGCTCGGGACGAGCGGTGTCGTTGTAGTAGCGCGAAAGGATCAGCGCGGCGCGCGGATCGACCCGCACAGCGGCGACGGCGCGCTGCAGCACTGCTTCCGCTTCCTGGCCACGTCCGCTGGCGAGAAGCAGCTCGCCCAGGGTGGTGAGCGTCGGGGTCCAGGCCGGATCGAGCTCGAGGGCGTGCCGTAACAGCGTTTCTGCCGCAGGGGCATCACCCAGTGCGAGCTTGGTTCCAGCGAGGAGCCGCAGACCCTCGACGAAGGTCGGATTGGCCTGAACGATGGCCCCGAGCCGCTCGTGCGCGGCATGGAGCTGGCCCGCCTGGAGAAGGCCGCCGATGGTCCGCATGTCCTCGAGGACGCCAGGGGGAACGGCCACAGAGTCGAGATCCCGGAATCGCTGCTACTGCGACCGGATTCTCGCACGGAAGGCGCCGACCCCGGAGAGCCGCGTGATCACTTCATGTGGGGCGATGCAGGGTGCAGGTGCCCGCGGGCTCTCAAGGCGCGGGGCGTGAGTCCGGTCGCATGGCGGACCGATCGGACCATGTGCGCCTGATCGGCGAAGCCGCAATTCTGCGCGAGCGCTGCGAGCGGCGCTTCCGATCCGAGGATGGCTCGGATTGCACGATGCGTCCGCTGCAGGAGGCGATAGGCGGCAGGCGTCACACCATAAACCTGGCCGAAGCCACGGCTCACGGAGCCGGCCGAGAGTCGATGCCTGTCGGCCCATTCGCCCAGACTCAATGCCGGATCTCTGCTGAGGTCGTGCGCGAGGATATCGGGCCAGTCCGGGAGGCTGACCGGCTTGGGCTCGAGCTGCCCGCGGATGGCCTCTTCGGCAGCGGCAGGGTCGCGTTCGAGGACGCGGACGATGGCATCGAGATCGGAGAGCCGGCCGGCTGCGCAGGAAAATCCCCCGGCCTCCACGGGTACGACGAGTACCTCGGTGCTGCCCCGATCGAAGTGGTCGAGATGAAACTCGTAGGGTCCATGAATCAGCGCATCGCCCGGCTCGGCACGATGCCGGCCGGTATCGCCGGCTTCGACGTAGCCGCCGGTGAGGACGATGGTCGCGAACGCTTCCTCATGGACGTGACGCGGCAGGAAATCACCCGCACCGTGGCGCTCCCGGCCCTGCGACGGCGGGTGGACCCGGCGGCAATGCGAATTTCGTTCAAGACCCGGCATTCCGGGAAATTTAGCGTTCACAGCACGAGCGAAGCAAATCGATGCGGCTACAGGAACTCACATGTGTTTGACACCAGCAACTCGCCTGACGTTGATTTCTTGCTTTCTCCTTGCGTTCGGCCTCCCGGCAGCGGCGGATGCCGCCGGGAGTGGCGTGGCGGCCATCCTGCACGCAAATCAGCTTGCCGTGGGACATGCGCCCAGCACCGGCCTTGCTGTCTATCACTATGGCTACTCGGGCAACGGGCTCACGGGCGAGGAGATGTGGATCGAGGACCTCGCGACAGGTGCCTACGTCGAGAGTGTGGATTCCGGCATTCTGCATACGGCCACCGGCTTCGACACGCGAACGCCCTGGATGAGGGACGCCTCCGGCGCCGATACCCCTGAAGAAGGTGGCGACCGGGTGCGCGTGGCCGTGAGCGCCGCGTATCGCAATGCGAACCTCTGGTGGCGGAGCGATCGGGCGGGTGCCCGGATCGAGGACCTCGGCCGGGAGAGCCTCTCCGGGACTCCCACCGATCACCTCGCTGTGCAGCCGCGGGGCGGTGTGCGTTTCGAGGCGTGGTTCGATGCGCGCACTCACCTGTTGTTGCAGGTCGCGGAGGGCGAGTATTTCCTCCACGCCCGCGAGGTCTACTCGGACTACCGTCGGCAGGGTGAGCTGATGCTCGCTCACTCGGTTCTCGAGGATGCCGGCACCGGTGAGGCCGGATACGAGCGGCTGACGCTGCGCAGCGTGAGCTTCGGACCGGCGCGGCCGCTTGCGAGCTTTGCCTGTCCCTGCACTCCTCCTGCTGGAGTCACGCTGGCGCAGGGTGCGACGAGCATTTCCGTGCCCTTTCGCCTCCTCAACAATCACATCTACGTGCAGGCTCGCGTGAACGGCAAAGGGCCCTACACCTTCATCGTGGACACAGGCGGCCATACGCTCTTGTCTGCAAAAGTCATTGCAGAAGCCGGCCTGGCATCGACGGGCAGCTCCCCCGAGGGTGGCGCCGGTGAGAAGCAATCATCGCTCGGCTTCGTCCCCTTCCGGACCCTCTCGATCGGCGGCGTCGAGATGCACGACCAGGTGGGTTTTTCCGCCGCGATTTACCAGCCGGCGATCGAGGGTATTGCGGTCGACGGCATGGTGGGATTCGAGCTCTTCCGCCGGCTCGTCGTCCGGATCGATTACGGGCGCAAGGTGCTCACCTTCTCGAAGCCGGGAAGCCGCTCGCTCGAGGATGCCGGTGTGGCCGTGCCTTTCGTTTTCTACGATCACATGCCGTTCGTCCGCGGGCGGCTCGACGGAATTCCGGCTACGTTCGACATCGACACGGGCTCACGCTCCGAGCTCGACGTGACATCTCCCGCGGTCATCCGCGATCACTTGCGGGAGCGGTATGCACGGGGCGTACGAGCCGTGACGGGTTGGGGTGTCGGAGGCGAGGTCAGCTCCTATGTCGTTCGGCTACATTCGATCAGCCTCGGCGCGATGCCGGTAGCCGCGCCGGTCGCCGATCTCTCGGAGGACAAGCGCGGCTCATTCAGCGACCCGAACTACGACGGCAACGTGGGCTCGGCGCTCCTCAAGCGCTTCGTCGTGACCTTCGATTACGGGCATCAGACGATGTACCTGCGGCGGATCGAGCCTGTCCTGGCCGATGTCGGCGATTTCGATCGCTCCGGGCTCTGGATCAATGCAGGCAAGGACGGCTACGTCGTGACTTCCGTGGCAGCCGCAAGCCCCGCGGCAGAGGCAGGACTGAAGACGGGCGACGTCATCATCGAGCTTGACGGTCGAAGGGCGAAAGCGGCGGATCTGTCGGCGGCGCGCGAGCTGTTGCGGGCACGACCGGCGGGCTCGCGCGTGCCGATGCTGGTGATGGGAAAGGCGGCCACGCGGCGGATCGTCCTGACCTTGCGCGATCTGATCTGACCGGATCGCGACTCCATCCCGGTCCCCTCGCGCCGTGAGGCGCGAGGGGACTCCATCGCCTGACCTCGTTACCAGTAGTATTTGGCCGTTACGTTGATTTCGCGGCCAAGGATCGACCTGCCGAAGCCGACGTTGTTCTGCACCGTGTTGCCGCCGAACCGGGCATTACCCTCGGTCAACCCGAGCTGGTTGGTGATGTTCGAGCCGAGCACCCGCAGCTCGAAGCGCTCACCGAACGTGGCATCGATGCCGAAGGACAGGTCGTAGTAAGCAGGCAACGGTGTCAGATTCGACTCGTCCTGGAAGCGTTTGCCAATGTGCTCGTACGTCAATTGCTCGGTCAGTACGCCCCAGCCGAAGGACTGCGTATCGCTCGGTGTCACGCGGATCTGAAATTTCGGCAGACGCGCAAGCTGGTTGCCGTTGATCGCGCCGCAGACCTGCTGATTGGTGATGCTGGTGTAAGTGAAGCAGCCCTGGAAGTCCTGGTAGTGAGCTTTTTCGTAAATGCCGCTGATCGTGATCCGGAAGGTGCTCAGGGGTGCGTTGCTGCTGGTGGCGAAGGGGTTTACGCTGCCGTCGATTCGGCCGCCCGTGGAGGTCGATCCAAAGGTGGAAGCCGGACCGATCGGCACACCGCCGATGTTGGTAGGTGTATAGGCAATTCCTTTGAAGGTCTTGCGGTAAATCGATGCGTCGATGAGCGTCCACTGATTCTGAATCTTGAAGCCACCCTCGTAATTCCGCACGGTCTGCAGGGGGACTCTGCTGGGGCAACCGTTGGAGCCGTTATTGATGTTGCAGCGAACAGAGTCGAAGTTCTCGAAAAGCACCCCATTATTGACGCGCACGTAGGCGCTCATATTGTCGTTGAACTCGTAGTTCGCGCCCACCGAGAACGTCGGTATGGTGTTGTTTTCGTGGCCGTGCGAGAACGTACCGTCGGGCAGGCTGACCGCATTGTCCCAGAGATCGTAAATCGTCCCCATCTGAACGTTGTGGAGATTGCTCGTCTCCTGCGACAGGTTGATATGCTCGACACGGACCCCCGCGTCGAATAACCAACGGTCAATCTTCCATGAATCAGAAATGTAGGGCGCGACATTCGTGGCCTTGCCGTCCTGGAGGATCTGGTAGCCGCCGTTGGTGCTCTCGATGCCCTGAGGGCTGGTCACCTGGTAGATATTTCCGCCTGCGGTGGCCGACAGGATGATCGGCGACGCATTCGGCTGATTGGTGATCAGCACGTTGGAGCCCAACTCCCAGTTGTCGTTCATGGTATAGCGGGCTGCGTACACGCCAAAGGTGAGGGTATTGCCGAAGCCGAGCTCCTTGTTGACGCGGAACTCATCGATGGCGCTGACGAGTTTCTTCTGCACGTCCCAGACCTGGTTGGTCACCACGCTCTGGGCGAGGTTCACCCCCTGGCCGTTGGCAAAGGTGGCTCGCACCATGGCCGGCGTCAGTGGGGCGGGCAGGCTCAAAGTGCCGATGAAGTCCGCCAGCGAGCTGGGATTGCTGTTGTTGACCAGCGCCTGCGTCGGGACGTAGCCGCCGTCGAATATGAAGTTGTTGCTGATCGACCAGCCGCCGGCGAACTTCTCCCTGAGCTCCGAGCCGAAGTAGCTGAGCTGGGCGCCACGACCCTTGCTGACGTCGTCGTTCTGGAAGCAGTTGCACGCAGGATCCGGTACCTGGAAGTTCTGGAGCTCCTTGCTGTTGTAGGTTGAGTTGAGCTGATCGAAGCCGGGATAGAGGCCGACCGAGCCGTTGTTGACGGTGTACGGAAAATCGGCGACCCACTGATTGTGGTCGTGCAGCGTCCTCGCCCAGAACATGATCGACCCGTTGTCGAGAGTATGCTTCAACGTGGCCGTCAGCTGCCCGCCGACGTCGGACAGATATTGCGGATCGCGCACACCGTTGGATTGCCGGTAGAAGCCGCCGATGCTGCCATACCAGCCGTCAGCGATCTTGCCGCTTTCGAACACGTCGGCGCGGTACATTCCCTCGGACCCGTAGGTGACGCCGAGCGACCCTTTCTCCTGCTCGGACCCGGTCCGCAGGATGAAGTTGGCCGTCGCGCCCGGCTGGCCCGGACCGAAGATCGCACTGGGTCCGCCCTGGACGATCTCGACACGCTCGACGGTGTCGTCCATGCGCATCAGCGAGCTGTTGTCCATGAAGGAGAGATCAGGAGCGCCATAGAGGGGCGTACCCTGGATCATCGTCGTGAAATACGGAGAATCGCCGCCGCCCAGCGGAAAGCCGGCCACATCGATGTTGACGCCAGTTTGTCCGCCGGATGCCTCCGGCCAAACGCCAGGCGAGAGTTTGTAGATTTCGGCCGTGCTCGCGGGGTTTGCCATTGCAATCTGCTGCATGGACGCCGATACGATGTTGTAGCTCGCGTCCAGCTTTCTCACCGAGGTGGCGGTCGCGGTGACGACGACCGTCTGCAGACTCTGGGTGGGCTCCGCGGAAGTGGGAGCGGCCGCCAAGGGCGCAGTAGTCGGAGCATTCTGCGCACTTTGCGCATGAGCGCCCCCGCTCACGGCCAAGCCGCCTGCGCCGAGAATGCCGGCAACGACGGCCGCAACGGTGTTCCTGCCCGCACCGGCCAGCCTGCGGGGCTGGGCGAGCAAGGCGGGCGTTGGTGTGGAGCTCATGGCCCGCAGCCGGGCCGGATGCACGCCCCAGCGGGGCGCCTTCTTGTCTTTGACTCTCATGCAAGTTCCCCCAGAAGGAAGTGCCGCCTGCAACAGGCAGCGAGACCCAGTGAAGTGATCACCCTCGTCCGGAAGCGGCTGTTGTGCGATCGCAACGTCCGCGGCGCACAGCGTGGGCGGAGCCTGCGGGCAGCGCGATTTTCCGAAACGACCGGTACGGATCGAGCGGTCATCCTGGGAGTAGACGTTCGAGCCGGGAAAGTCCGCTATTCCGGATTGAACGGAAATTTCAAAGCGGCCGGAATCGGCAAGGGCGGATCATGGAGAACCCCGCGGGGCGTGACGGCGAAAGGAGAACAGGCTATAAGTCGCCGATTCACCACACGGGGAGGACGCTCGCACCCATGAGTCATTCTCGAGCTTTACCGGTGCTGCGAGCCGCAGCGGCCTGCATCCTCGTCTTCCTCGTTGCGACTGCAGCTGCATCGCCAGCGCAGCCATCACGACTCGCCTTCCAGGTTCGCGAAGGCAGAGTTCTAAACTATTTCCTGCGTGAAGGCCCGGTCGCGGCGCATCTGGTGCTTCGCTCCGGACCCGAGCCGCGCATTCTCGTGGTCTTCCCCGCCGGCAACAGCGGTGTCGGGCTGTGGTTCGCGCGCCAGGCAGGCGGCGCAGCATGGAAAATACGCGGCGAGCCGCAACCGGTTCACGAGCGCGACGAGCGGGGCAGGGCACTCTACGGCATTTCGGCTGAGGTCACGCTCGCGGTCCCTGAGCTCGACGTCCATGGGGCGGCGCTCTCCAACGTACGTGTCTTGCGTGACTATGCCTCGGCAGGAACCTTGCCCAAGGGAACTGCCGTGTCGCCTTCGGTCAGCGGTCGAACGCTGACGTGGTCGCGCGACCGGTTGGATGGTGCGGCCGGCTATCGGTTGCAGATCGAAGTGCTCGATGGTCGTCTGAGCGGCAAGCGCATCCGCGCCGGTCGCGGCGGCGGTATCGCCCTCCGGATCACGGGGCTCACGGGCGAGACGCCTCTCGTGCCGCTCGCCGGACACGATCTCCTGCGCGACCCATCCGCTGGAGAGCTTGCGGCTCGTCAGACGCTGACGTTCCTCGCCTATCGGGAGAAGCTCCTGGCCGGCTCGTGGCGGTTCGATACCTATTTCGGCCGCGACACGCTGATGAGCGTGCGGCTGCTGATGCCGGTGCTGAGCGCCACTGCGGTCGAGGCGGGCCTCGATTCGGTACTGGCGCGCCTCTCACCTCGAGGCGAGGTCGCGCACGAAGAGGACATCGGCGAGCAGGCCGTGCTCGATCACATGAGTCAGGGCTCGCGCTCGGCGGAGCCGGTGTACGACTACAAGATGATCGATGAGGACTATCTGCTCGCGCCCGTGGCTGCAGCGTGGTTGCTCGAGCCGGGCGCGAACGCCCGCTCCACGGCCTTCCTGGCTGCGCCCGTCGGCGGGCCTCTCGGGCGGCAGGGTGCGCGCGGCGCAGCGCTGGTCAGGAATCTGCGATACGTGGTGCAGGGCGCGGCGGCATTCGCGCAAGCACCGGGCATCGCGCACCTCATCGGCCTCAAGCCCGGAGTGCCGGTCGGAGACTGGCGCGACAGCGGGACGGGGCTCGGCGGCGGTGAGTATCCTTACGACGTCGATGCAGTGTTGGTTCCAGCGGCGCTGCAGGCGGCGGCCCGGTTGTTGAGAAGCGGCCTATTGTCGCCGTACCTGACAGCATCCGACCGGACGCTGTTCGCGGGCGCCGCGCAGATGGCGGGTATCTGGCGTGAGCGGGCGCCGTCGCTCTTCGATGTCACCCTGAGCCACGCGGTCGCCGCCAACGCCATCGAGATCTACGCCGACTCGCAGGGCGTCTCCTCGCAGGCGGGTCTCGCCACGCTCAGCCCGGGCCCTCTGCGCTTTCATGCGCTGTCGCTCGCCGCATCCGGCGAGCCGATTCCGGTCATGCATTCCGATGAAGGGTTCCTGCTCCTGTTCGAGGATCCCGATCCGAAGTCACTCGATCGTATCGTCTCGGTTGCGATGCGTCCCTTTCCTGCGGGCCTGCTGACCGGCGTCGGCATGGTGGTGGCCAACCCGGTGTTCTGCGCGCCCGCGCTGCAGAAGCTCTTCAGTCGTAATGCCTATCACGGCACGGTCGTCTGGTCCTGGCAGCAGGCGCTGTTCGCGGCCGGAATCGCGCACCAGCTCGAGCGGCACGATCTGCCGCCGGCGGTGCGGACGGATCTGTTCCGGGCGCAACAGGCGCTGTGGTCCGCGATCAACGCTGCCCGCTCCATGCAGAATTCGGAGCTGTGGTCCTGGTCGTACGCCGCGGGACACTATCAGGTGAGGCCGTTCGGCTCCTCGGCCGCAGATGCCGACGAATCCAATGCGGCGCAGCTGTGGAGCACGGTGTACCTGGCCGTAAAGCCGCTGCGCCCTGACATGCAGGCGGCAGCGGCCGGAGGCACGAGGTGATCGCGCGCCGATCTGCTGCACGCCACATCGCGGGCATTGCCTGCGGCGTCCTCGGCGCGCTGTTGCCGATCGTCGCATTCGCCGGCCAGGCCGAGACCGACGCCGGTTTCCGCTTGCACGCGGGATTTGCCGATCTGCCAACGTATTTCCCCGGGCTCCTCGGCAATGGCTACATCGCAACCCTCACCGCGCCTCGCGGTACCGAGGCGACGCAGACGTACCTGGTCGGGCTCATGGACTACAGTCCGGGAGACGTCTCCCGTCCTGCGCTGATTCCCGGATGGGCGGGAATCGACTTCGCGCCCGGGAGTAGAGCCGAGGATGCGGGTTGGCTCAACGAGGCTCCGCTCACGGCAGAGCATTTCCAGGACTACGCCCAATCGCTCGACATGCAGGACGCGACTCTGACGACGGCCTATCGATACGCTGATCACGGGCGGGAAACGGCGGTGAAGGTCGTCACATTCGTCAGTGAGGCGTCGCCGCACCTGGCGGTGACACGCTTCTCGATTACGCCCGGGTACGACGGGGAGGTGCGGCTATCGTTCCCGCTGACGGTGTGGCCAAGACATACACCGCGCTTTGCAGTCGGGCAGCTGAGTGGTCCTGCTCAGGATCGGGCGCTCGCAGCCGCCGGACTCGCGTTACAGCCCCATCCGCCGGCGACGCCCGACCGGGCCGCAATCTGGTATCCGGGCCATACCGCGCTCAAGGAGACCGGGGGCGATCCGCATGCGCTCACCCTGTGGTTATCCGGAAGGGCCGAGGGCGGCCTGACGATGGCGATGGCGGCCGCGATCGCGCTACCGGCCAATGCGGAGTCTCCCAAGGTCACCTTGAGTCAGGTGCCCCGTCATCTCGCGCTCGATGTGACCCTGCACGTCACGAAAGGTCGGACCTACGACTTCACCAAGTATCTCGCCCTGTCGCGGGCGGACTGGGGCGGCGGCGCCGTCGAGGATGTCAGCCTTGCGCTCGAGGCCCGCGGGCGGGGATTCGATGAGCTCGCGAGCGCACAACGCTCCGCCTGGCGGACACTCTGGCAATCCGACATCCTGATCGAGGGAGATCCCAGGGCGCAGCAGGTTGCCCATGCAGAGCTCTACTATCTGCTTGCGAGCTCGACTGCGGATACGGCGTGGGCCACGGGTCCCTGCGGCCTGACACTCTGCTACGCCGGCCACGTCTTCTGGGACAGCGACACCTGGATGTTCCCGGCGCTGCTGTTGCTGCATCCCCGGCGCGCCGAGTCGATTCTCGCTTTTCGCGCCCGCACCCTCGAGGCGGCGCGTCAACGGGCGGCCCAGCACGGCTACCGCGGCGCAATGTATCCTTGGGAATCGGACCCGCAGAACGGAACCGATCAGACTCCATTCTCGGCGCACGTGCTCTCCGAGAGCGAGATTCACGTCAATGCCGATGTAGCGATCGCGCAATGGCAATACTATCTCGCCACGCTCGATCGCAACTGGCTGCGTGCCCGCGGCTGGCCGGTGATTCGCGAGGTGGCCCGCTTCTTCGCGAGTCGCGCAACCTACGACGCCGATCGCAAGCGCTACGACATCCTGCACGTGACCTCGGTTGCGGAGTCGAACGCAGACATCCCCGACGATACGTTCACCAATCTCGGAGCAATCAAGGCGCTCGACATCGCCGCGGCCGCCGCCAAAGCGCTCGGCGAGCGGCCGGATCGCGACTGGAGCCGGATTGCGCGCGGCCTGTATGTGCCGATGGCGCCAGATGGAACGTATCATCTCGCATTCGCGCCTTCGGTGACGACGCATGGCACTGATTTCGGCGGTGGGCCCGTGGCGCTGCTCTTTCTGCCGGCCCTGGACTTCGCGATGCCGGCCGCATTGCGCAAGAGTGATTACCAACACGCCATCCGGCGGGACCCGATGCGATCCGTCGGCGAGGTCAGCATGGGCATCCTGCCGCGCGTGGCCGCCGCGGATGCAGTGGGGCTCGGCGATCAGGCCGCCACCTGGGCCAGGCTGTTCCAGACCGGGGGAACGCTCAAGCCGCCGTACGATGTCTGCACGGAGACCGCGAGCAATGAGGTCGGCCCGTTTCTCACCGGCTCCGGCTCCTACCTGCAGAGCCTGATCTACGGGCTCACGGGTCTCCGGATCCGCGGCGGCGGGCTCGTTGATGCGTATGCGCCGGCTCTGCCGCCGGGCTGGCGCTCGCTGACGCTGCGCAACGTCACGTTTCGCGGGCGGCACATGACGCTGCGCGTCACGCGCGATCCGGCAGGTGCGGTGCGCCTCGACGGATTGCACTAAGAAGCCGCGATGGATGAGAAGTTGCGCACGACGTACCGGGTAGGGGAGGCCGTGACGCCCCCCGCACTGCAGTCCTTCGACCTCTTTCCGACCCGGATCTGGCAGGCCCATCTCGATGCGCTGCAGCCGCGCTTTGCGCAATGGACGGGCGCCG